>Ga0209343_10011376_pt1 | contig 10014 bp, 5 predicted proteins | sample RifCSPlowO2_02_FD_184026 | JGI IMG/M metagenome (GOLD analysis project Ga0209343, IMG submission 184026) | Groundwater microbial communities from Rifle, Colorado - Rifle CSP2_plank lowO2_0.2 (SPAdes) (version 2) | ecosystem: Environmental > Aquatic > Deep subsurface > Groundwater | place: Rifle...
TGCCGCGCCTGCGGCGTGCCGCTCCGGTGCTCGAAGTTCGCCGACGCGAGAATCTGATACGGGAAGGCATACGACCCCGCAATCTTGCCCTCCCACTCCCACGTGTCATCGGCCGCGTTGATTTCCGCGTTGGGATTGAAGGCGAGCGGAGGGTTGCCGACCCCGAACGGAATGTTCACCTTCGTGGCCGTGTAGGACGCCATGAACTGCCAACCCTGGGCAAGCCGCTTGGTGGCCGCCACTTCGATGGTCTTGTACGTGGAATCCGCGTCGGGGTCGTTGATCAGCATCGTTTCCGCGAACGCGCGACCGCGTAAGCGGGCGGGAAAGTCGAAGTAGGTGACGAACGTCCCCGGATCGTCGGCCGTACCGACCTTTCCGTCGCGCCCGGGATCCGGATTCGTGATCGGAATGTTGTAGACCTCGAAGGGCCGCTGGGTCTCGAGCAGCCGCAAGGTATTGAAGTTGCGCGCATAGATCCCGGTGACCCGCACGCCGAGATTCGCCATCAGCTCCCGCTCGAACGTCAGCGAGAATTCGTCTGCTTTCGGCTGAACCTGGTTCGGGTTGGGCACGGCCCCGGTAAAGCCGGAGATCGACTGAAAGTCCAGCCCGTTCGGGTCGAGGTCGACCTCCCCCGGGTCGTAGGCGCGGTTGCCGTTCAGATCGCGCCAGTTCCAGAGCGTCGTCGTGCCGCCATTGCGATTGGTCGAGGTCACCTCCGAGTCAATCTCGCGCAATTGATCGAAGCGCCCCCAGCCGCCCTTGACCACGGTCTTGCCGTCGCCAAACAGGTCGAACGCGGCATGCAGGCGCGGCGCAACCGAGTTGAAGATCCTCATCTGGACCCTCGGGAAGCACCCGGCCGCGGCGAAGTCGGCGGCCTCGCGGCATTGCTCCGGCGCATACGCGCTGTCGCGCGCGAAGCGGACCCCCAGACTGAGCGTCAATCGACGGGCGATCGTCCAGGCATCCTGCCCATAGACGCCCAGATAATTCTCGAGGTTGTCCGGGGAGACCGGATAGTTCCAGGTGTTGATCTGGAAGGGCGCCCCGTTGTTGAACACGAGCTGGAGGTTCCCGCTGTTACGCGAAAGCCACCGATCGTTCGCCCCGGAAAACAGGTGATCGACCCCCGCTTTGAATTCATGGTTGCCCGCCAGCAGATCCGGCCGGTACCAGCTCACGACGCCTTTGGTGTGACGCCGAAAGAAATTTCGTCTCCGTCCAGCCAATGGGGCCGCTCCCGTCACAAACTGGGTGGCGATGTCGGTGGTCGCGACCTTATCGGTCATGGCGTTCGTACCCGCGCGCCCGTTCCAGAAGCCGTACTGGACCGATGTGACCAGGGAATTGCCGCGCACCGCCTGCCATTCGCCCTTGTACATGTGGGCAAAGGGATGGGCCTCCCCGCGCGATTCCGCGGGAACGAACCGGCTCGCGCCCTCGCGTCCGAAGGAATACGAGACCGAGTAAAAGGCGGTGAGTTTGTTCCCAGGCGTCATCTGATAGGAGAGTTTGTCATTGTTATAGGTATATATCTGGGTCTTCGCGATCGGCCTGCCGTCGTCAAAGAACGCATCCAATTCATCTCGGTCGAATCCCGTACGACGGCCCGAGACGTAAAACCAGAGCCTGTTCCGGACGATGCGGCCGCCCAAGTCCCCACTGACGTCGAACAGATTGTGCAGCGCCGGGGTTCCTTTCACGCCCTGGGCCTGCAGCTTCTCATCGACGTTGGTACCCTCCAGGCGACTATCCGACCCGAAAAAACCCACGTGGCCATGAAAGTCATTGCCTCCGGACTTCGCGATGGCATCGAGCAAGATGCCGCGCCTAGCCATTTCCGCATTGTTGCCGACCGTCTGGACGCGCGTCCCCTCGATCGCGTTATAGTCAACGTGGCTGCCATTGCCTCCGGTCGCGGTGGAGGCGGACGCCAGGATCCCTTCGAGCATGTGCCACGGTTGGCCCGACTGTCCGTAGAGCCTGAACTGCACACCGTCGCTCAGACCGGACGCGCCAACATCCAAATTCGTTCGCAGGCCGGGCACCTGGCCCATAAAGGCTCTGAACCCGTCCCGCGTGGTGGGGAGCTGTTCCAGCGCCTGTTGCGTCACATTGGTCGTGGTGGCCACCGACGTCACATCCACCAGCGGCGAGGCACCCGAAATGGTAATCGTCTCGGCAACGGTCCCCAGGTTCATGACCGGGTCGAGTCTCGCCGTGAACCCCACGGTCAGTTGCACGCCCTCCCGCCGGAGATTCTGAAAGCCCGCGACCTCGTAGGTGACTGTATAGATGCCAATCGGCAGCGGCGTCAGGCGGTATTCGCCCCGCTGGTCTGTGACGGTCACGACCGACGGCACCTGCAACGCCGGGCTCGTCGCCGTGACCGTGACCCCAGGCAGGACCGCCCCGGTCCCGTCCATGACCTGGCCGATGATGCTGGTGGGTGGCGTCGCTTGGCCGGCCGTCGCGGGCGCTGCCAGCGGAAGCAGATTCAGGAAGCTTAGAAAGCAGACAATCCATGGTCCTCGGAGACGCTCACGTTCGCGCCTCGGCTGAACGTTGCATTTCCACATCAACATGTCCCCCTCCCCATGTGCTCGTTCCGAGCCGGAGCCTTTTACTGATGAGCTGTGACGCGACCGGACGATACGGCGCGAGATATGCCGCGAGCCGTTGCTGTCAACAGTTTCCTCAAGGATCTGGTCACCTTTCGGTCGAAAAATCCATCGATTTGGAGCTGGCGACCTCCTCCACACGAATAGCTGGCCTCGAGCGCTGGGGTAGCGTCCGGGCCACGCCTCATTTACCAAAATTGGATTCGTTCGACTGGGCGGAAAGGTTACGGCGAGTATGCTTGAATAGAGCGGAACCGCCCGACTCCGATGATGAACGGGGACCGTTCGCCGAATCGGCGCCTTGCCAACCTCATGCGGGCCGCTCAAGCTGGCGACACGGACTCGTATGCCCGGCTATTCGAGGAACTCACGCCTCGTTTGCGGCGCATCATTCGCCGACACCGACAGTCGCGCGGCATCGACGAGACCGAGGATCTCGTGCAGGATGTCCTGCTTTCAGTGCACGCCGTGCGTGCGACGTACGACCCTGAACGCCCGTTTATGCCATGGTTGCTCGCGATCGTTCGGAATCGGCTCGTTGACAGTGTACGGCGGTATGCTCGCCACGCGGCGCATGAGGTGACCGTCGAAGATCTCGCTGTAACCTTTTCGGACGAAAGCGCGAATATTCACACCGAGGTGCACGGCGATCCGGACGCGCTGCTCGCGGCGATTCAGACTCTTCCATCGGGCCAACGGAACGCCATTGAGATGCTGAAGCTCCGTGAGATGTCGCTGAAAGACGCGGCCGCCGCCAGCGGGACTAGCGTAGGCGCTCTCAAAGTGGCGACACACAGGGCGATGAACGCGCTTCGAAAGGCGTCGAATAAATTCTGATGGCCAGAGATACAGATGCGGTCATTCGTCGGTTGGCGCAGAGCGTCGAGCCTGTCCGACCGTTGCCCAATCCGTGGATCAGGACCGCGGCATGGCTGGCGGTGTCCGTCCCGTACGTTGTCCTGGTCGTGTTCGTCATGTCTCCGCGGCCCGACCTCGTCGCCAAGGCTTCGAACGGGCGTTTTGCAATCGAGCAGGTCGCAGCGTTGACAACAGGCTTTACAGCTGCGTTGGCTGCGTTCGCATCGGTTGTTCCCGGTTACGACCGCAGGCTCGTGGCGGTGCCTCTGGTACCGCTGGCCGTGTGGTTCGGAACCCTGGGCCAGGGCTGCATTCAGGATTGGATTCGCGTCGGTGCGAATGGGCTCGTCTTGCGTCCCGATTGGCTCTGCCTGCCGGCCATCGTCGTCGTCGGAGCGGTGCCCGCCGTCGCGATCGCGCTGATGCTGCGACGAGGTGCGCCGCTGACGCCGCGTATAACAGCGGCCCTCGGCGGCCTGGCCGCAGCCGGTCTGGGAAACTTCGGACTGCGCCTCTTTCACATGCAGGACGCAAGCGCGATGGTGCTGGCATGGCAGTTCGGCGCCGTGTGCGTGCTGTCGGCGGTGGCGGGCGTGGCGGGTCGGTACGTGTTCGATTGGCGGTCATTGGGCAACGGCCGTGGAGCCGCTATCTGAGTTTCACTTCAAAGGCGCGACGCGCCCATCGAGTGACGAGAATCACGACAAGCCTTAGAGAGCGGCGGTCACGTTGAATTCTGGTCGGCAAGAGGCTGAGCCGATCGGAAATCGGAGTGATCCGGGAGTCGCGTCTTCAGTTGAGCGTCATGGAGGCGAACCACGCCGTCCCCTAATGCAGCGGGAGCGATAGCCGGTCTGACGGCCGGGGTCGTGTTCGGTCTGATGATGCAGACGATGAAAACGCCGACGCCTGAAGGCGGCCAGATGCCGATGATGGCCATGGTCGGGTCGTCGGTTCGAAGAGCCTTTTCGTCGGTTGGATCTATCACCTGTTCAACAGCGCGGTCATCGGTGGCATTTTCGGGTGGCTCTTCGGAGCTCGCGCGCTGTCGGTCGGGAACGGCTTGATGTGGAGCGCCTTGTACGGAATCGCATGGTGGATCCTCGGCGGGCAGATCCTGATGCCGATCGCGCTCGGGATGCCGCCGTTTGAGTCAATCACAATACCAGCCATGCGGATCGTAGCTATGGGGAGTCTCGTCAGACACTTGATTTACGGCCTCATTCTTGGGGGCCTGCCTTCGGTATTCGCGGGAAGCACCCAACGTGTGGCGCAGTCTTGAGGACTGAGGTCAGAACCGCAGCAACAACTCGATATATCCGAGCGCTGCGTTGTTGTTTGCTGGATAGCTCACGGCTGATGCCGGTCCACCGGTTGCATACCCGTAGTACCCGGTGACGCTCATCCGCGGTAAAACCGCGATGTCGGCGCTCGCGTCGTACAGCGTCGCGAGAGCCCGGTGGCCGCGTGCTGGCTGACCGGTGTACCCGAAGGTCGCCGGCTGGAACGCACCGCCCCCCTGATACCAAAGATCATGGCCGTCCGCCAGCCGGATGGAATGAACGTCGGTGCGAACAGTGATGCGGGCTGAGGGCCGAAGAATCAGCTCTCCGAAAGCATCCGAGATGTTCATCAGATTGAAAAACGGAAAACGCGCATACAGTCGTGGCGTCGGCAGGAGCTGAAAGAAAGTCCCGTGGATCGCATCGCTGGCGTCATGGTCGCCAGACGCGTAATTGAGCCCGCCGCGGATCCACGGCGTCCACATGGCATTCGGTTGCCATCCGGCCTCGGCCGCATACGAGCCCGCGCGATGGGCGACCTCGCCCCATGAGCCGAATTGCGCCGCACCCCAGAGGAGTACATCGATCGGCCCGCGCTGCGTCTCGATGGCGCGAAGATAATGGCCGCCCACTGTTCCGATGTTCAGATGTTCGCGATCCGCTTGACGGACGGCGAGCGGCCGATTATCCATCTTGACGACGCCGTCTCGGTTATCGCTGTAGCCGAGACCGAACAGCCGCCATTCGCCCTGGTTCGCGACGTCTCCAAGCTCACGAGTCAGCGCGCCGTAAACGACGTTGATGTTCAGTTCTCCCCAGCCATCGACTTGAAATACGCCGCGAGTCGGCCGTGCGGCAAGAATCGTTACATTTGTCCCCGGCCGGTCGAGTGCGTACTGCGCGCCGTCGAGGCTCCGTTGGACGTGTGTGAAGCCGAAATTCGCGAGGAAGCGAGCAGCAATACGATCGCGTTTGAGCGCAGTAATCGTCCCGTTGTTCGACGAGACTTCCGCGCCGTCAAAGAACTCCATCCGGCCGATCTTCAGCGATTGGCCTTCAACCCCGCCGACGTTCTTGAACCGCACGAACACCTGCTTCGCGAACAGCATGGCGGCGTTCGTGCTGCGGTCGTTGGCAGTGAAATAGTTGGCGCCGAGTCCGGCCGGACCAGCTCCGACCGGCTGTTCCGGGAGACCAAAGAGCAGCGGCAACGACAGTTCGACTTGCCAGTCGTGGTTCTTCCTGACCTGACCGAAGCCGATTCGAATGAGCGATCCCGGGTAAGTGTACGTCCCATTGGCGGCGTCGCCGAACCAGTCCCACGATTCGAGCCGCGTACGCAACGAGCCGGCGACGGTGATCCCGCCGATCTGCGCCGGCGGAACCAAAGACGCAGCGTCCTGGGCCGACAGATCTGTGCTGGCGTGAATCAGAGCGAAAATAGCGATCGCGCATGCAGGCGCGTGTCGTTTCTGGCGGTGGACCGACAGGCGATGGACCGTGAACGATTTCGCGAGCATAGCGCTCGCTAGGCGATACCGAAGGCGTCGACCATGCCTATATAGGTGCCTTTCTACGGCATGACACGGAATTCTGAATTGTGAACTCTGTGAGGCCAGCGCTAATTCGCCAGCCGCGGGACGGCCGTCTTCACGCCCATCGGGACCGGCAGCACGGCGGCCCCGGCCGGGGTTTCGACGAGCCGCCAGGCGTGCGTCTCTTCGAGGATCTTCGTCGCGAACTCGGTGTGCAGCGCGTGCCCCGCGCGGTGCGCGACCAGATGCCCGATCACCGGATAGCCGACGAGGGCCAGATCGCCGACGGCGTCGAGGATCTTGTGGCGCACGAACTCGTCCTGGAACCGCAGCGCGTTGTTGAGCACCCCGGTCTCGCCGAGCACGATCGCGTTTTCGAGCGACCCCCCGAGCGCGAGGCCGTTCTGCCGGAGCATTTCGACGTCCTTCAGGAACGTGAATGTCCGCGCCGGGGCGACTTCCTCGATGAAGCTCTCTTCGGTGATGCGCAGCGTGCGCGACTGGTGCCGAAGCAGCGGGTGATCGTAGCTAATGCTGTAGGTCACTTTGAAGTGATCCGACGGATACAGCGCGATCCGCTTGTCGCCGCGTGAAATCGCAATCGGCCGGACGATCTTGAGGTACTTTCGCGGCGCATGGAGCCGCTTCACGCCCGCCTCGTGAATCAGGTAGATGAACGGCGCCGCGCTGCCGTCCATAATCGGGACTTCCGGCGAATTCAGCTCGATCAGCACGTTGTCGACGCCCATGCTGACCAGCGCCGCCATCAGGTGCTCGACGGTGTCGACCGACACGTCGTTACGCGCCAGCCCGGTGGCCAGTTGAATCCCAGCCAGGTGCTGGATCGTCGCCGGCACCTCGTGGTCCCCGATGTCCGTTCGGCGGAACCGAATCCCGGAATTGGCAGCAGCCGGTTTCAGCGACAGGCGCACTTTGTTGCCGGAATGAAGACCGATGCCGACACACGAAATCTGGCGACGAAGGGTATGCTGTGCGTCCATTAGCCTCTCGGGCGCTGGGAAACGAGCGGTGCCAAGCCGAGCAAACGGAATGCCCAGCAGACCCGAACCTAACCGTTCGCCCTAAGGCGCTGAAAGAACAGCCGGTTAGACGAAACGGGAACGAGACGACTAATCTTCACCGCCATGCGATTGTGGCATCGGCACCACAACGTTGGCCGCCAAAATTGTGGCCATCTTACCACAGGCTACACGGCCTCCGAGCGAATCGGACGCCGGCCTTCGGCGGCGAAGAGGCTGGCCAGAAACCGTCCCGTCGCCGACGCGTCGTTTCGCGCCACCTCGTCGGGGGTGCCTTCGGCGACGATCCGTCCGCCGCCGGCGCCGCCTTCGGGGCCGAGATCGATCACGTAGTCGGCCGACTTGACCACATCCAGGTTGTGTTCGATGACGACGACCGTGTTGCCTTGATCGACCAGCTTCATCAGGACGTCGAGCAGCTTGCGGGTATCCTCGAAATGGAGCCCCGTCGTCGGCTCGTCGAGGATGTACAGCGTGCGGCCGGTGCCGCGCTTGGACAGCTCCTTGGAGAGCTTCACGCGCTGCGCCTCGCCCCCTGACAGCGTCGTCGCCGACTGCCCGAGCTCGATGTAGCCCAGCCCGACGTCCTGCAGCGTGCGGAGCTTGGTGGCGATCGCCGGGAAATTCTCGAGCAAGGGAAGCGCCTGATCGACCGTGAGGTCGAGCACGTCGGCAATCGACCTGCCCCGGTATTTGATCTCCAGCGTTTCACGGTTGTAGCGGCGGCTCTTGCACTGTTCGCACGTGACGTACACGTCGGGCAGGAAGTGCATCTCGATCGCGATGACGCCGTCGCCCTGGCATGCTTCGCAGCGCCCGCCTTTCACGTTGAAAGAAAACCGCCCCGCGCGGAAGCCGCGGGCCCTGGCGTCCGGCATCATGGCGAAGAGGTCGCGGATGAAGGTGAACAGGCCGGTGTAGGTCGACGGGTTGGAGCGCGGCGTCCGTCCGATCGGCGATTGATCGATCTCGATGACTTTGTCGATCAGGCTGATGCCTTCGATCCGGTCGTGTGCGCCTGGCTCGTCGGCAGCTTTGTAGAGCGTGCGCGCGAGCGCGCGGTACAGGATGTCGTTGACGAGGGTCGATTTGCCGGACCCGCTGACGCCGGTGACCGCCGTGAACACGCCGATCGGGATCCTGACGTCGATGGCCTTCAGGTTGTTCTCGCGCGCGCCATGGATGACGATCTCGCCTTTCACGGACGGCCGGCGCGTCTTCGGCGTCGGGATCGCGCGGGTGCCGACAAGGTACGCTCCGGTCAGCGAGGCGGCGTCCTGCATGAGATCGGCGGGCGTCCCCTGGAACATCACGCGCCCGCCGTGCTCCCCGGCACCCGGGCCGAGATCGATGACGTAATCCGCCGTCCGAATCGTCTCTTCGTCGTGTTCGACGACGATGACCGTGTTGCCGAGATCGCGCAGTCGCGCAAGGGTCGCGAGCAGTTTGCGGTTATCGCGCTGGTGCAGCCCGATCGACGGCTCGTCGAGCACGTACAACACGCCCGTGAGGTTCGCGCCGATCTGCGTCGCCAGCCGGATCCGCTGCCCTTCGCCGCCCGACAGCGTGGTGGCGCTCCGGCCCAGGGTCAGGTAGCCCACGCCCACGTCGTCCAGAAAACGGAGGCGGTCCTGAATTTCCCGGAGGATGCGCTCCGCGATGATCGCTTCACGATCCGTCAGCTGCAGGCCGTCGAAGACGCTGCGCGCTTCGGACACCGGCAGCTCGACGTAGTCGGCGATCGTCCGGCCCTTCACCCGTACGGACAGGCTCTGCGCCTTCAGGCGCCGGCCGTGGCAGGCCGCGCACGGCCGCAGCGAGCGATACGGATCCAGCTCCGCCTGCCGGGCCCACGTGCCCTCGTCGTACCGGCGCCGCAGGTTCGGCAGGATGCCTTCGAACGACTTCCCCGCACCGTAAAGCAGCACCTCGCGATGCTTCCGCGGCAGCTTGCCGAACGACACGGTCAGGTCGATGCCGAAGTCTCGGCCGAGCCCCAGGAGGGCGTCGCGCACCAGTTTGCGGTCGCCGCGCGCCCATGCGGCAATCGCGCCGTCGGCGAGCGACCGGGATTCGTCTGGCACGACGCGCCGGGGATCGAAATCCACCATCGCGCCGAGGCCCTGGCATGCCGTGCAGGCACCGTGCGGCGAGTTGAAGGAAAAGGCGCGAGGCGTCATCTCCGGCATGCTCAGACCGCAATCCACACACGCGAGCCGGCGCGAGAACAGCCGGTCCCCCTCGTCGTACGAGTTGATGACGACGATGTCGTTCGCCAGGTTAAGGGCGACGTCGATCGATTCGGCGAGGCGGCGCTCCACGCCGCCCCGCACGATGACGCGATCGACGACGACGTCGATGTTGTGATTGCGCCGCCGATCGAGCGTGATGTCTTCTTCGAGCGACCGGAACTGGCCGTCGATCCGCGCCTTGGTGAAGCCTCGGCCCCTGAGCGCCGCCAGCTCCTTCTTGAATTCGCCTTTGCGGCCGCGAATGAGCGGGGCCAGCACATTGATCCGCGCGTCCTGCGGAAAGAGCATCACCATGTCCACGATGCGCTCGATCGACTGACTCGTGATCTCCTTCCCACAGTTCGGGCAGTGCGGCACGCCGACACTGGCGAACAGGAGCCGCAGGTAGTCGTAGATCTCGGTGACGGTGCCGACCGTGG
>Ga0209343_10011377_pt1 | contig 10014 bp, 10 predicted proteins | sample RifCSPlowO2_02_FD_184026 | JGI IMG/M metagenome (GOLD analysis project Ga0209343, IMG submission 184026) | Groundwater microbial communities from Rifle, Colorado - Rifle CSP2_plank lowO2_0.2 (SPAdes) (version 2) | ecosystem: Environmental > Aquatic > Deep subsurface > Groundwater | place...
TGTCCATATCACCGAGCCATTTGTTTGTATAGAACTCGCAGTAAACATCTTGGCAGTTTTTCATTGCTGCCAAGGCGCGTAGCGAAAGGTCATTCTCGTCCCAGAGGCCTAGGCCTATTAGGTAAAGCATTTTTTTCACCCGATCTCTTTGAAAAATAATATGGTATCAGCAAAATTGCTATGATAGCAAGGCCGTATATTAACAAGTCGCCGAGACCTGTAAAGCCTTTTATCAGGTCTGAAAAGCCAGCGACATTAGCCTGGTTTATATAGCGGTTACTTATCATGACTATTAGCTTGATTCCGACTATGAGAACTACCAGCGTTATGGTAAGGTTCCTGATGTCTTTTGCTTTCATGCTAGAAGAATACGGCAAAAATGTTCTTAAGGTTGATTCTTGTTACATGTTTTATAACTTTCAGCAATTAAATTAAAGTATGGAATACGATGAAAAGAAGGATCGTATTGGCTTCGAAAGCGTGATTGATTCAGATTTTGACTTAAAGGAGCATCAACAGGTAAACCGCATCCCTAGCATAAACGTTGGAGGCAGCATTTTTTCCTCCCCTTCTGTCTCAAAAGACTTGATAGTCTTTGGATGCAACGACACATTTCTTTATGCCCTTGATAAAAACGGGGAAAAACAGTGGAGCTTCAAGACAGACGGTATTATATTTTCATCCCCTACATGTTATGAAAATCTTTTTGTGGTCGGTTCGACTGACGGCTTTGTTTACTGTATCGATTGTTCCGGTCAGTTAAAGTGGAAGTTTAACACAGGTTCAAAAGTTTACGGAACTGCCGTGATAGTCGACGGATTGGTCTACATTGGGTCGGCAAACGGAATTTTTCGGGCATTATCGCTGGAAGACGGAAAGGAATTGTGGCGGATAAATACCGGCAACGAATTCTGGTTTTCATCGGCAGTTGTAAATGATACTGTGGTAATTGGTAATTATAACGGTTGTCTGTATCGCCTTTCAAAGGAAGGTGAAATTTTATGGAAATTTCAAGCGGGAAATTATACTGTTTCTACTCCGCTTATTCTTGACAAAAACAACAATGAAGTCAGCAGTTTCACAAAGAGGTCCTTTGGAACATTCCCTAAGGCTGAGGGATGCAGGGTTATTTTTGGGTCAGGCGACGGATTTGTAAGGTGTCTTGACGTCAACAGTGGTAAATTAATATGGAAGACTTTTACGAATTGGATTGGCGGCTCTGCTTCTTTCTGTTCTAACAAGAAAGTTTTTGTTGGAACTTATGATGGAAAATTATACGCAATAGATTCATCAGGGTCAATAAAATGGAAGTTTCAGACAGGAAATAAGATAGTTTCAAGCCCCTTTGTTTATAGAGATATTGTTTTCTTTGGGTCTTCTGACAACAACCTCTATGCTGTTCATACCGATGACGGGGAGCTTTTGTGGCGATTTCTGACCGATGGGGAAATACTATCATCGCCAAACGTTCACAATGATAATGTCTATTTTGGTTCTTGGGATGGACATTTGTACGCCTTGTCAATCAAAGATAAGACCGTTCTATGGAAATTCGCCACGTCAATATCCTACCCGTCATTTATTACTAGACCTCATACAGAAGACCTGAAAGCCCCGGCCCAGCGGCACATTGAATTCCGGCCGACATCTCTTCTAAAAGGCTACCAGATAGAAGGATCAATAAACGATATGGGAGAAAGAACCAGTATGTTCTATGGTGTCCAAAACACGGCATACAAGGGAAACGACGCCTATAGGTCAAGAAGAGGCAAATATTAATCTTCCAGCACAGATTTTTCATATTTTTTGGCAAGAACAAGCCGTATCCTCTTCGCATTCTTCGGCCCGACTCCTTCAACTTCCATTAGTTCTTCCTTAGTGGCTGCAAAAATCTTTTCCGGGCTGCTGAAGTGTTTCAATAGCTTGCGGGCTGTCTGGGTACTTATCTGCGGCAATCCGGCAACAAGAAATTCCTGACGATGATTCATGGATTTTGCTTTTTTCTTTCCGCGCAAGGCAATGGATTTATTTTTTGTTATCTGTTCGCGCGTTGCTATGGAGATAAGCATTTCTGCTGTTTCCAAAGGCGTCTTGGTCCATATTATTGGCAGACAGTAGTCTGTCGCTACAGAAGCAATTGCGCCACGTATGGCATTGGGGTGTATTTTTCTATCAGTGTCCAGAAGTCCGTTGCCTTCTATTATTAACACAGGCATACGAAAGTTCTCCTTTAACTCACCGAGCTGTTTGAATAATCTACCATCAACCATACTGGAAAGAAAATCCTCGCATGTTTTACGCTCAACAGCAACTTTCTTGCTTAAGAGATAGTCAGCGACAGTCAGTTGTTTCTGCCGTAAATCACAGCGATGCTTGAGTATGTCTGTGACTTTGTTATTCTCGCGGTTGTCCGCGTAGATTATAATTTGCTTACCCATTAATTTCACCGATTATTTTTATTATGTCTTCTGGCTTGTTTGCAACATAATCAGGATTATTTGCCACAAGAGTGCGCTTACTCTGGTATCCCCACACAGTTGAAATTATTTTCAGGCCGTTTTTTCTTGCGGATTTTATGTCCATGACCGTGTCGCCTACGGTTATGACTTCCTCCTTCTTTAGAGATAATTTTATTAGGAAATTTTTTATGTTAGCCTCTTTGCTGTGGCTTGTATCTGCTGTAAGTATAGAGTCAAAGACGCCCTCAAGCTTGTATTTTTTGATGAACGAGTCAACATTGCATTGGTAGTTTGAAGTTATGAGGACTAAACTGTATTTTTTCTTAAGGCATCTTAGGACAGATTTCATCCCAGGAAATATTTTTGACATGCTAATATGTTTTTGATAAAGTTGCTTGTATTTTTCATCCATGTCATCAAAAACAAAACCTAGTTTTTTCATGCTCACAAAAATATTTTCATTGAAGAGGTTCCTGTAAAATGCCAGAGACTTTGGAGCTTTTACGCCGTCCCTTTTGCATTCCTGCAGAAATATAAAATGGTCAAGAGCAAGCGAGTCACCTATGACGCCGTTCCAGTCAAATATTATTGTCTTTATTTTAGACTCTGTTTGTTTGAGTACGAAATCCTTTATAGAACTTTTCATTTCTATAAAGTTTTTTGGATTTGAATAGCTATGATTAGACCCTTTTATTATTTTCAATCTCGCTCCTACAGTTTTTGAAAAATCTTCGCTGTATTTTATTGGAACTATTTCGTCTTTATCACCATGAACAATAAATATTGGACATGAAATTTTCTCGCCGATTTTCAACATATTATATTTTTGCATATCAGTCCAAAATTCCCATTTCAAATCATATTCCACTTCTTCTCGGTTGTAATGAAATATGTCATTATTTTTCCATTCATGTAATATTTTATTTTTCGAACCCGACACTCTTTCATTCCAAAGTTCAATTACATTTGTAACTGGTGATCTTAATAATAAAAATTCAAATTTTTTATCTTGAGAAGCTACAATTAACGAAATCAACCCGCCAAAACTAGAACCAACCAAACCTATTCGATTATAGCCCCTTTGCCTTAAATATTTTATTATTGACTTGAGACTTTCAACAGTTTTGGTTATAGTAGTATCATTGGATAAGCCACGTTTTTTATGTCCATAAGCTAATCCATGCCCATAATATTCATATCTAACGGTCCCGATATTTTTTGCATTGAGTTCTTTCTCTAATTGAATATAAAGTCGGCTGTTTCTGTTCGAAGTAAATCCATGTGACATCACAACTACAAAGGAAGCGTCTTTCGGAATGGAAAGCACGCCAGAAACTTTGTTGCCTAGGGCATCTTTAATCAAGATATTTTTTCTCGTCATTTGAACTCACCCATCGACTTCTGCACATCCACATTCTTGCGCTGCATGTCATACAGAGTCTTCTTCATCTGCTTCTCCTTGTTGTGAGCAGACCAGTGGAATGCTTCGTCCCGCGTGTCCTTTGTTATTAGTATAACTACTTTGCCCGTCTGCGTGCGCGCTGTTCTGCCTGAACGCTGGATTTTTCTTATGGCCGAAGGCGTCGGCTCATAAAATATTACAACATTTGTTTCAACTACATCCAGGCCTTCCTCAGCTACCTGGCTTGCGCACAGTACATTGTAAAAGCCCATCTGAAACTCATTAAGTATTTGCATCTGCTCCTTCTGGCTAAGACCTTTCCCCTTCTTCTTGGCCTGACCGATAAACTCTACGGGCGCAGCCCCTTTTATTTCTGAGAGGACTTCACTTATTTTGGCTATGGTATCTCTGTACTGGGCAAATACTATTATCCTTGCGTCCTTGTTTTTGAGTTCATTGGTAACGATTTCCTTTAGCTTCTCCAGTTTCGGATGTTCTTTGCCCTCTGCAACAAGCTCGTTGGTAAGGCGAATGGCATTCTTGAAATTCTCGTCAGCAAGGAGCCGCGTAGATGCTTTTGTTGTCTCGCCAGAAACCTTTTCAAAATATTTCTGCAGCGAGCTAAGGCACTGCGTCTCTACAAGCAGCAAAGCGTGATCGGCTTTTATTATTTCAGCTATAAGCGACATGGCCCCATAGGCACTGCCAGTTTTCTTTTTAGCAAGATTTTCCTGTAGTCGAAGGAGTTGGGTTTTATTAACCATTGAGGAATTTACAATACCCCATCCCATCAGCTTCTTTATGCGGCTGTTCTTTATGTTGCTGAGATAGGTTTGCACAGACTTCAGCGGTATAGGCAGTTCCACCCTAACCCAGTCATTATTAACGCTCTGCACATATGGCTTAACATCAGGATCTTCCCTTGCTCTTATCTCCACGTTCTTTATGAACAGCCTGTCGCGCACCTCATTTATTTTGTATCTCTGGCCGCCCGGAGAAGCAGTCAACGCAAGGATGAGAGGGTCCTTGGCGTTCTGTATGTAGTGCTTTGCTATGTACACGTAAGCGTATTGGCCGATGCACCGATGAGCCTCATCAAATATCACTAGCGAAAAGTCCGCCAGGTTCAGCAGACCTGATTTTATGTCATTGCCTATGGTCTGCGGCGTGGCAAATATTATGTCAACATTCTTGTATAGCTTGAAGCGCTCTTCCGCTTTACTTTCCCCAGTCACCACCTGCATTTCCATTCCGAGCTTGAGCATTTTCTCAAAACTGCGATAGTGCTGGCTAACCAGTGGCTTGGTAGGTGCAAGGAAAAGTATTTTGCCCTTCATGTTTTTGCTGAGGCGCTCTGCTGCTACTAGAGCTGCTATTGACGTCTTGCCAAGACCTGTTGGTATTACGCACAACGTATTGCCAGTAAGCGCCATTTTTACTATGTTTTCCTGATAAGAGCGCTGCTCAATGGTGCCGGAATTTATCCAGGGATGAGTGACGAACATGGAAACCACTATATGTATAGAACTTTAATTTAAGAAATTTAATAAGCTGCTTGACCAATGATATGTATATGGATATTCATTCAGAGGTTCTTAAGCGGGTGAAGCCGTCACACCTGGAAGAGGAACGCATCAAAAAATTTGTCGATCAACTGCTGAGCGTCGCAAAAACCGTATCAGGTCTTGACGCGGTTATTGTAGGCTCCATAGGCAAGTTTACATGGTTGGCTGGCGACCATGATATAGATTTATTTATCATGTTCGACTCGACCATAGAACGCGAAGAGCTTGAACGCCTTGGCCTCGAGTATGGAAAAAGAATCGTCGAAGAGCTTGGTGGACGTTCACACGTAAAGTATGCCGAACACCCATACACTCACGCTATAATAAAAGGTTTTGACGTTGATGTTGTGCCCTGCTATCGCATAAAGTACGGCGAGAAGATAAAGTCGGCCGTGGACAGGAGCCCGCTGCATCTTCAGTATGTTCTTAGCTACATTAAGCCTGCCATGGTGGATCATATCCGCCTGTTGAAGCAGTTCTGCAAAGGTATTGGCGTCTACGGATCCGATGCCAAGCACCAGGGGTTCTCCGGCTACATCTGCGAGCTGCTTGTTCTGACCTATGGCTCCTTTGATAATGTTATCGATGCTGTCAGTGAATGGAGACCGCCATTTACGATAAACATAGAAAAGCATCTCGGCATTCCTCCTAACCGCTTCAAGGACCAGCCGCTTGTAATTATAGATCCAACAGACCCGGAAAGGAATGTTGCTGCCGTAGTGAACGGAGAAAACTTCATAAGATTCGTCGCAGCCGTCAGAAGCTACAAAGCCAAGCCATCAATCAAATTCTTTTTTCCCGATGCAAAAAAACCGCTAAGCAGCAGAGAAATCATGGTTTTGCAAAAACGCGAGACAAAGTTCCTTGCCTTATCCATGAAGCGGCCAGATGTGATAGATGATGTATTGTATCCACAGTTGCGCCGCGCGCTTGCCAGGCTGACCCATTTGCTCGAGCATCATGAGTTCCATGTATTGCGCAGTTTTGAGTTTGCGGAAAAGGATCCAATCCTTGTTTTCGAGCTTGAGGTCTGGTCTTTGCCTGCTGTCAAGAACATGGTAGGTCCGCCGATATTTACAGAAAAACACACCGCAGAATTTTTGTCAAAATATGCCAAGAGTTTTGTTTACAATCATGAGAATCAGTGGGTTGCTGAAACGCCGAGAAAACATAAAACAGCTGTCAGTCTGTTGAGTGATTTCCTTAATGAAAAGCCGCCGGCTCTTGTAGAGAAAGGTATACCAAAATACATAGCTGCATCCATTAGCAAAAAGGTTATTGAGCATCACGAGTTCTGGAAGCTCGTAAAGAAGGACATGGCGCTTTCTGATTATATTAAAAAGAAATATTTCGTCGACTACACAAAAAAGTTCGTCCAATAAACGACTTGCCTTTACTTCTTGACTATGCTGAATTCTATTGTTTTGTACACGTATGTCGGGAAAAATTTATTCTTGAACACCATCATTGCAGGCGTGCTGCCGCCAAAATTAGCGAACTCATAGCCAGATTCCTTTAGGAATGTAAGGTCTTCTATGTAGCAGAAATCTCCCAGGTTAGGCATGGAATAGTCGTGCAGGCCAAGTTGTGAATAGAAAATGTTGCTGTTCGGTATCTTCCATCCGCCGTTTATTGCACAAATACGCCCGTCTATTTCTATAAGCCTAACAGAATCGTAACCTACAAAGCCGTTTTTAACAGGAGCCTTATAGCACTCCATATGAGTTTTGTCATCGCCTTTTCTTCTCTCTTCCCACCTTTTGAATACTCTAAGAATATCATTCTTTGACGTTTCCTCGCGCCCTAGAATATTAATTTTATAATTTTGCTGAAAACGATTTCTTATATTTCGAAGTTTTTTGAAAGCAGCGCCGGAAAGATTCGGGTCCCATGCTTTGAGGTCATAAACAGGCCAGGAATACACGTAGGACGGTTTTATTGCTCTGTATCCGCCAGTTTTTACGTTTTTCACCACAGCTTTCCATAGTTCCTCTCTTATCTCGGCTCTTACTTTTTTGGCACCCTGTTCAAATGCCCATTCCAGGAACTCCATGAAAAATTTCAGCGCCTTATTCTTCGGGGCAAGCGAGTCAGTGTAGCACCACATAACGCCTTTGTTTTCAAAAGCCATTATGCCATATTTGCCCTCAAAGACAGGGAAAAAACATGATTCGTGGGACACACCTGTATTCATATAATGATAGAAATTGTGTTCAGTTTCCCATCCCTGGAGCTCAAATATTCTTTTCACCGCAGCATTATTTACAGGTTTTATGACTTTCATATTATCTCCTTGCTGATCCTTTTTCCTTTTCTATGAACCAATCCTCTAGGTATGGCCTGTACTTTATCTGCAGCTTAGCAGGCATGCTGCTAAATTTTCCTCTTACTATTTTTCTGCACTTTTTACTCCCGCATTTGCATACCATTTTCCAGTTTTCCACGCCGTTTATAGAATAATCATAGGTAATTTCTCTGCCCTTTTTGATTTTCCTGATTGCATATAATATGCCGTTTTTGTCATAAGAATTCGGGTCGCAAGAATGATTTATGAATTTCTCAGGTGGTTTAAGACGAAAATATTTTTTATACCCATAAAAGTTTACATGATTCCAGTCGTCCTTTGACATTTTCGATTCATTTTTCTTCGTTATTATGTCGCTTCGGTCCATCCTGAGGATTATTTCACCCTTCCTGAAGTCTCTGAGAGCAAAAACATCGAAGCCTTTGCCGTCTGTTTTCTTGATAAAAATGCATTTCATGTGTAATTAGATATAACTACAAATTTAAAAATAAGAAAATTCGTTAAAATTTTTTGCATTAATTTTATAAAGACAGAGCAACATTAGATATTGATATGAATAAAAATAATGGAAACGGAAAAAACAATAACGATAAAAAGAAAAAATTTCTGTTTGTTTCTAATGAAGCACTGATAGGCGATGTTTGCTGGCAGGTGACGAAGGAAGGACACGAAGTAAAGTATTACGTCAAAGAAGCCGATCAGAAGGACGTTTGCGACGGTTTTGTGGATAAAATTGATAGTTGGGAAGAATACATTGACTGGGCTGATGTAATAATTTTTGATGATACCGGATTCGGCAGTGTCGCTGACAAGCTGAGAAAAAGCGGAAAGCTTGTTATAGGAGGCTCTGTCTACACAGATAAATTGGAGGAAGACCGGGATTTTGGACAGTCAGAACTTAATTCTGTCGGCGTTCCTGTCCTTCCCCACTGGACTTTTACTGATTTTGACGAAGCCGTAGAATTTGTGAAAAACAACCCAGACCGTTACGTGCTCAAGCCTAGTGGAAAGGCGCAGAGTGATAAGGAACTGATGTTTATAGGGCATGAGGAAGACGGAAAAGATCTGATTCTAGTTCTTGATCACTACAAGAAAACATGGTCTAAAAAAATAAAAGTTTTCCAGTTACAGAAGCATGCTCCTGGAGTAGAAGTAGCTGTTGGTGTTTTTTTCAATGGAAAGGATTTCATAATGCCGATAAACGTTAATTTTGAGCACAAAAGAATGTTTCCTGGAGAAATCGGGCCGAGCACAGGCGAGATGGGGACCATGATGTACTGGTCACAAAAAAATAATATGTTTCACATGACAATGGAAAAGATGAAGGAAAAACTTATTGCTTCGGGCTATGTTGGCTACATAGACATAAACTGTATTGTGAACTCAAAAGGCATATGGCCGCTGGAGTTCACCGTAAGGTTTGGATACCCTACTATTAGCATACAGATGGAAGGCATACTAACACCGATGGGAGAATTTCTTTATAGTCTGGCTTCAGGAGAGGATTTTACTTTCAAGACAAAGAAAGGGTTCCAGATTGGTGTCGTTATAGCTGTCCCGCCGTTTCCCTTTAATGATAACAATGCATTCAAAAGGTACTCAGAAGATGCTGTAATACTTTTCAAAAAAGACGATCGTAGCGGCGTGCACATTGGTGACGTAAAGCTCATCGATGACGACTGGAAAATGGCAGGGGTTTCCGGCTATGCCCTGGTTATAACAGGCTCTGGAATAACAGTTCAATCTGCAAGAGAAAAGTCCTATGAGCGCGTTTCAAACATTATGCTCCCCAATATGTTCTGGCGCACAGATATAGGAGTCAGATGGAATTCTGACAGCGATAAGCTCCAGACCTGGGGATACCTTTTCTAAAAATTATTATCTAAAGATTCATTGCTCTATAAACAATGAATCTTGGATCCCATCTTCTTTACAGAAAGCCGTGGGTTACAAAGAAGATGTGATAGAAATATTCAATCAGCGACACAAAAGATTTCATGAAGTAACAGGTTTTTCTTTGTAATAGTAAATCTCCACCCACTCTACTGGGCTGCCTAGAACAGGTTCGTACTCACCCAAAAAAGTATCCACACGCTGTCGGCGGCGCCTCTTCTTCTATTACTCTGACTAGCCATTGATAGTCACTAGTAATTATCCAACTGTCGCCAACATACATCGAACCTACATATTCGAATCGACCGCTTTTTACAGAATCTAAACTTAGCTGTTCTAAAGTCATGTCTAATAATAAAAACAGAAGGTTTTAAAAAGCAAAAATTATAG
>Ga0209343_10011379_pt1 | contig 10013 bp, 7 predicted proteins | sample RifCSPlowO2_02_FD_184026 | JGI IMG/M metagenome (GOLD analysis project Ga0209343, IMG submission 184026) | Groundwater microbial communities from Rifle, Colorado - Rifle CSP2_plank lowO2_0.2 (SPAdes) (version 2) | ecosystem: Environmental > Aquatic > Deep subsurface > Groundwater | place: Rifle...
CGTCGGCATCCTCCAGCAGCGGCGCCCAGGTGAAGTCATAGCCGTGGATGACATCGAGTGCCTGCACGATGTCGGTTTCGCCCCACACGACCTGCTGCCGGCCGAACTTCACGTTAAGGGTGTCGTTGGGCTGAAACTGCACCCAGGCTTCCCGAATCTCGCCGGTGTTGTAGATGTCGGTGACATTGAGATTCGGGTCTCCAAATACCGTTCGGGTCCTCGCGAGCGTTTCCAGGTCCTCTAGATAGCCGGTCTTCCTTTCGCGCACGGCACGGCCGACCATCTTCCATTGCCAGGCGGCGTGTCTTCCTTCCGCCTCAAGATAAGCCTGGCCGCGCAGCATGCTGCTGCGCCAGCGGTCATTGCCGGGCAGTTCCTGAGGATCGTCCAGATTCCATCCGGCATAACCGCGGACGTAGCCCCCCAGGCGTATCTCTTCTCTCCAGGTGGTCTGACCCGATGCCGCTCCGGCACAACTCGACGCAACCACCGCGGTCAATAATATGCTGCGCCATTTCATTTCCTTTCTCCTGTGCATTCAGCTTCCACGGTGGTCGAACACGAACTGCGGTTTGAATGTCGCTACGAGCGACGGCATGAGAAGCAACGCGCCGGCGGCGGCGACGAACAGCCAGACCGCCATGAGCAGTGCCATTTCAGATTGAAAGCGCAGGGAAGAAGAGGCCCATATGGCAACCGAAGCGATCAGCACGCCTGCGGTGATGACGACGCCTTTTCCGGCGCCGGTGAGCGCATGGTGTGTCGCTTGCTCCACTGCCATCCCGCGCCGCACGCCTTCGCGGATTGCATCGACGACGTAAAACGCGTAGTCGACGCCGAGCCCTATGCCCAGGGCCGCGACCGGCAGGATGTGAATCGTGAGGCCCATGCCATGCCAGGCCATAAAGCCGAACGTCACGGTATTCGCGAGGAGCACCGGCGCCATGAAGAACAGCCCGGCTTCGAGGGAGCGATAAGCGACCGCACAGCAAAGCATGACCACCAGCAGGGCGAGCGTGATGCTCTCGATCTGCCTCGCGAGTATGATTTCGTTTAGCGCCGCGGTGATCCCGACCGCGCCACCCGCGAGCAGGAATGTCAGCCCATCGACGGGTTTCGCGGCGATGAACTCCTTCATTCGGGTTACCGCCGTCCGGACAGTCTCGCCCCGCTGGTCCCGGAGCAACAGCGTGATCGACGCCGACTTGAACCGCGGATCCGCGAAACGATCCATATCGGATGCATCGGCGCCGGATGCGAGCAGGTACAGGAGCTCTCCATTCTCGCGCTGGGTGCGGCCCAGTTCTTCGTAGCGGTGGTTGCCGTCGCGCAGCAGGCGCTTCACGTCACGGACCAGGTCGGCAAGCGACAGCGTCGATCCAATCTCCGGTTGCGCTTCCATGTACCGCTGGAACCGTGACATCGCGTGCAAAGCTTCAGTCCGCTTGATGTCATCCTCCCCATCGCCGTTGAGAGCGACGAACATCCTGTACGCGCCCGGGAAACAGCGGTTGATCTCCGCCGCATCCACGTTGAGGCGCGAATCCGGGCGAAAGATGGGCGATCCCGGATGCGTGTCACCGACAGCGAGATGGACAGCGGCATACCAGCCGGAAGCAACGATTAACAACGCCGCGCCTGCCGCCAGCGCATGGCGCGCCTTGCCGCATACCCCGCGCGCGAGCGCGCCGAGGAACCGGTCGATGAGCGGCATGGAGTCGATCGGGTGAACGTGGCGCAGCGGGAGCTGTACCCGGGACAACAGTACCGGCGTCATCACCACCGCGCTCAGGGCGATCGTCAGCATCCATGCACTCCCGATGATGGCGGTCTTCTTCAGGAGCGGGATGGGCATGAGCAGGACGACGAGCATGCAGCCCGCATCCGTCACCACCCCGAGCATTCCCGGCTTGAACAAGCCCAGCATTGCGGACTTGGCGGCCTCGACGGAAGTCCTCGCGCCTGCCCGCACCTCATCGTCGAACCGGATGACCAGTTGCACGGAATGGGAAATGGCGCGGGCCGTGACGAGGAATGCGACCACGACCACCAGCGGATCGAATGCGATGCCCAGAAGCACGGCAATTCCAAGAGCCCACGCACCGCTCAGCAGCCCGGCGAGGCCCGAGACCAGCATGGCTCTCCAGGTACGGGTGATCAGGAACAGGAGCGCGTCCAGCACGGCGAGCGATGCGGCGAGGATCAGCATCGTTTCACCAAGGTAGTGCGCGACCCAGCCTGCCACGATCGGCTCCCCCGTCATGCGGATACGGATTCCGGGCGCCTCGCCCCGCGCCATGACCGTCCGGATCTGTTGAAAGGCGGTCGCGGGCTTCAGGAGGTGGTCGTAGAAATCGACGCTGATCAGCGCCGCTTTCAAGTCCGGTGAGACGTACTTGCCGTACACGGCGCTGTTCCTCAAGACGCGCCGCCTGAGCGCGTCGATCCCTGCACGATCCGACGGCACGCCGGGGAACATCAGGGGAGTCGTTTCCCATCCGTCGGATGACGCGCGGACGTCCCTGAGCTTTCGCGAAGCGAGAGAGACGACCTGCTCCGCGTTTACCCCGTCCACCGTCCGCAGCTCCAGCGTTGCCGCGCGCAGCCGTTCGAGAAAGTCGGTGCGGAAGATGTCCCCTTGTTCGACTTCCATCACGATCGTGACGGCGTTCGAGCCGCCGAAGGTGCTCTTGAACCGGTTATGCACGGCCATGTACGGGTGGCCTGCGGGAAGAAGGTCTGCGAAGTTCGTGGCGATTTGAACCTTGGACGCGAAAAACAGCAATGGAAGCGACAGCACGGCAACCATCCACAACACCAGGGTACGGCGATCGATGCAGAAATCCACAAACTGTTTGAGCATGAGCGATCGAATTTCTGCGCCGGCTACCTGTCGGTTGGGGTGAGCGCCAGCGCGCTGCGCGAAGGATTGCTCATGTCACGGAAGCGTCCACCATCGAGCAGCCCCACCGTCGACCCGGCAACAAGGTAGCCCGATTGGAATTTCCGGATCTGGGTGAACCAGAGGCTGCTGCGTTCGAAACCAGTAGTGCTTTCCAAGGGACTCCAGTGCATCCCGTCCGGCGACTCGATGAGCAGGCCGCGTTCGCCACAGGCGACATACCGCGTTTGGTCCCAGATCACATCGTAGATATGTTCTTCGATTCCGGTGTCAACCAAGCTCCAGGTACGGGAGCCGTCGTCCGTTCGCACGACAGTGCCGTTCAGTCCGACGGCGACTGCTTCGACGTCGCTCCTGAATGCAACGGCAGTCAGATGCGCTTTGGCCGGAGTTTGTATCTGTTTCCAGTTTCTTCCGGCATCGAAACTGGAATGGATGCGGCCAAACTCTCCCACAACGAGCAGCCTGCCGGCGTTCGAGTCGAAGCCGTACCACGCGACGTCTTCTTCGGGTGTCAGGCGCTCCCAGGTCCTGCCGAAGTCCTGGGTTCGCAGAATGGCGTTGTACTCGCCCACTGCATACGCCACGCCATCGGCCAGCGCCCGCACCCGCGTGAGTTTGTTGGCGACGGCCGATACCGGTGCCACGGAAGGCGTCCAGGCCGCCCCACCGTCACCCGTTACGATCACCACGCCATCGTTGCCGACCGCTACGGCACGGCGTGCATCCCATGCGTCGATCGCCTGAAGGTTGGCCGCGACGCCCGAGTTCTGAACGGTCCAGTTTCCGGAAGTGCGAGGGTCGCGCGCGTAACGTATCTTTCCATCGGAACCCGCCACCCACACGTAATCGCTCTCGACGACGGTCAGTCCATAGAGGCGGTCGCGGCGTTCGATCGGCGGAGCTTGCACCGCCGATCCGGTGGCGCCGGGCTTTACGAACAGGCCGGCATAGAGGAGACCCGCCGCCACGCTGAGCGGGAGCACTGAAACCAGCAGTCGATAAGAATGCCTCACGATTCTCGGGTCGGCCCCACGGCCATCGCCGCGCGGGGGTGTCGTTCAGAGGAGGCAGCCTGCTGATGAGCACCAGCAATTCGCGCTGTCCGTGCGCGCCGGTCTTCAGGAAGATGCTTTTGAGCTGGCTGCGCACGGTTTGGATGCGGGTGCCGAGCGATTTCGCAATCTCCACTGGAGATCGGTCGGTGGCGAGAAGCTCCAGGACGCGGGTCTCCGCGGCGGTGAGGCCGTAGGCGCAGGCAAGAAGTGCGGCGCGGGTCGAGGTGCGATCCTCTGCAGCCGCGAGCAGCACGAGAACACGAGTCTCGGGATGCCACTTCATGGCGGATTCCAGGGGCAGCGGCGTGGCGACGAGCAGTGTGCCCGGTCTGCCGTCCGGGGCCGGGACGTGCAGCAGTCCGCCGATGCCGTTTCTTGCCCGCTGAAGCAGGCAGCGCAGGCGTGAGGCGTAGCCCGGCGTGCGCGTGGTGAGCACGCCGGGCTCGATGCGCAGCGGCCCGCCCGGTGCCCAGCGATTGCGATGCGGCGTGATTCGCATAGAGCACGCGCCCATCCGTGGAAAGCTGCATGACGCCGTGCTCGAGCCGGTCGAGCACCGCTTCGCTCGTCTGCGCGCGCACCTCGGCGAACGTGAGTCGCCAGTGAATCAGCAACGCGCGTTGCAGGTGCGGGGCGAGCAGCTTCGCCAATTCCAGGGCCCTCGCGTCGAACAACGGCGACTCGGGAGGGCGATATACCGAGAGTGCGGTGGGCGGGGCGCCTGGTAATATCGTCTCATCCAGCAACACGGCGCAGAGCGCGCCACCGGTGCCACAGGGTTTCAGAAACTCGTTGTAATAGGTCGAACGCTCCAGCAGTTTCCGATCAAGGTACTCGTCGCAACATGCGGTCCATCCGGCTCGGATCAGACCCAACTCCGCGACTTTGGAAAGCAGGATGTCGTGCTGGCAGTAATGGCGTTCGTATAGCGACTGAAAGTTCGGATCGATGCCGTGCGTGGCACGGACGACACTGTCGGTTTGCGAGGGTCCGGGGGAAAACATGACCGCGGATGTACCGGACAGGGCGGCGGTCAGCCGCGGCATGAGTCCCGCCCACCGCGACCTGTCGGTCGCGGCGTCGTAGATGTCGCCGATCAGCGCGGCCAAATCATCCGCGCCCTTAACTTGGGCCATGACCCCCCTGCACGCGGCACCTTACCGGCGCTCTTGCGCGAAACGCTTTGGCCGCAAACACCAGGAACGTTCCAGAGATACGGGCCTGGCATTGCGGATGTGGCATTTTACGAGTAACGTTCAATGCGATCACCCCCATGAGAAAATCTCATGGCAGCATGAGTGGAATTCACAAGAAAGGGAGGCGGTGTTGGAGAACGTTGTCCCTTGGAACGCAATCCGGGTGTTCGCGGTCGTGGGCCGGTTGATGAGTTTCAGCCGCGCCGCGCACGAACTTCAGGTCACGCCTTCTGCCGTCAGCCACCAGATTCGGGCGCTGGAGGATTTTCTGGGCATGAGCCTGGTGCGGCGGGAACGCAACCAGGTCACCCTGACAAGCGAGGGCAGGCGCTACCTGGAGGAGGTGTCCGATGGACTGGCGCAGGTGTCGCGCGCCACGCGGACGCTGAAAACCGCAAAGGGGGGACGGGTGATCAGGCTGACTGCTCCCCTGAGTCTGTCCGCCCTATGGCTCGTGCCACGCATCACTCAATTTGCTCAAGCGTATCCCGATATCGCGATCTCGATGGCCGCCACGTGGAACCAGAACGATGTCGGGAGGGGCCAGCACAACCTCCTCATCCGGTACGGCGCGAACCCGCCACCCGGTTTCCGTTCCGACAAGTTGAGCACGAACGAGCTGTTTCCGGTGTGCAGCCCGAAGCTGCTTCAAGGGCGCCATCCCCTTCGCAGGCTGGCCGACTTGAGCCATCACACGCTGATCGAGAGCACGGACGACATCTACTTTGACAGCACCAATCCCGGCTGGCAGGGATGGCTGCGGGCCGCAAACATTCCCGATACGACCAGTATCAGATACCTGAACTTCAGTCCGCGATGTCTACTTCATGAGGTGGTGGTACGCGGACTCGGCGTCGGGTTGACGAGGACGCTGCTCGCGGCCGATAGCATCGCGAACGGGGAGATGGTATTGCCTTTTGGTCCTGTCCTGCTGTTGCCGTCGTACTACTACCTGCTTTGCCCGGAGCTGGCGTCCGGCGAACCGGGCGTAACCCTATTTCGCGACTGGGTGATGGCGGAAGCCGAAACAAGCCGCAAGAAGCTTAACCTGGAAGAACGGATGGTCCGGGACATTCCGAAAAGAAACTCAAATGCCGGTCAAAAAAAATCGTGACCTCATGAAGGGCGGAAACGTACACGCGACATGAGGGACGAATCGCTTGCTGATCTTCAGCAGTGCCGCGTTCCCCAGCCTCGTACCGCCGCTGCCAAAGCCTCGGGTTCTTCGAAATACGGCTGATGGCCGCTTTGCTAGCCAAGCTTCGCGATCCACTCCCGGACGGCTGTCACGAATTTGTCCTGCTCCTCGATAAAGGGCATGTGGCCGCTTTCTTTGAATATCATAAGCTGCGCGTTCGGGAGCCCCGCGCAGAGGCGTCTTGCCTGTTCCGGAGGCGTGATCCAGTCGACCGCGCCGGCGATGACCAGCGTTGGCACGACAATCTCTTTGAGGCGCGACAATGTATTGAATCCGGGCAAGCAATTTGCGAAGGCGTGGTTCCACGCTGCCGCGCTATATAACGTCTTTTCATCGATTTGCTGGCCGATTTGCGGGCGATAGCGTTTGAAGTAAAGGGGGAGCAGACGCATCCATGTCGCCCGGAAATCGTCGTCGCCCGTCATGGGACCACTCAGTGCTTTGTCGAGGGCCGCATTCTGATCGAGTGTGCCGCGGGCCGCCGCGTTCGCCACGATCACGGGCACGTAATCGAACGCCGGGGCGGTCGCGCACAGGATCAGTCCGGCCAAGCGATCGGGGAAGCGAAACGCATGCTCCTGGGCGAGAAAGCCGCCGTAGGAATGCCCGAAGAGGATCATGCGGTCAAAACCCAGATGAGCGCGCAGGGCATCGGCGTCTTCGACCCACGTCTGGTGGGTGATGCCCTCCATGCTCGCCGGCCGCTCAGACCGGCCGTTACCGCGATGATCGTAGTAGATCAACTCGACCTTGTGAGCGAGTGCGTCAAGCCAAGGGCGGAAATAGGTGTGATCCAGACCCAGGCCGCCATGCATTGTGAGCATCGGGCGGCCTTTGCCCAGTCGCTCAAAAAACAGCCGAGTACCGTTGATTGCCGCAATCATTGGGTCGCGAGGAGGAACGAACGAGAAAATTACAGGCCCGCCTGCTTGAGCTGTAGGGCGAGTTCTGCGTTGTTATGGACCTGAAGCCGCGCATGGATCGCCTGGATGTGGTTACGCACCGTTGCGGGCGAGATGTTGAGCAGGCGTGCGATCTCCTTGTACGTCAACCCATCCGCGACGTGCCTCGCCACGGCAAGTTCGCGCGCGGTTAGTCTGTCGGGCGGGAGCTTTGCGCGTGCCGTTAGGAACACCAGGTCCTTGACATCGCTCCTGCGAATGACAAGGTGTTTCCCGATATACTTCTCGGCCGGGGTATCCAATATCGCCTCGCATAACGGGCGTGGTAGCAAGCCCTCCATCCAATCCGGCCACTCGCTGCGGATCAGATCCGAAAATCCGCGTTCCGCGAAATAAAGGTCGCCGTAGCGATCTGCGATTGCCATGTAATGCAGCGGGCCGCCGCCGACCGCGCGCATGCGCGCCGCGTTAAGCACCCAGTTGAGGGTAAGCGCTTCCACGAGGTGGGGTGCTAGCTGTTGGCAGAGCTTGCACTCCTGTCCCGACAGATACGCCTCGGGATCGGCGCGGTGGAGCGCGACCCATCGGACCAACTGCGTCTCGGGATCCGTCCGCCCGATCACCGTCACCAAACAATTCCGGTGGCCACAAGGTCGCGCGTGGTGACTAGTGTCCGCTTTATCGTAGCCGGAGTGGAAAGTGGGGGGAGGCGTATTCGGGATTGATTCGGGGGTCGCCTTGGCGATTGACGGAGTGGTGCCCTGATCCATCACCTCTTGCCGGACCCGGTCAGGATGCTCCTCCTGCCGCTGCACGGAGTCAAAAACGAGGCCCCGGGGCGTGAGGGTACCCGTTCCCCAGGTGCGCGAATCGAATTTCAGGACGGGCTTGATCGAATTAAACACGGCGTCCTGAAACTCCGTTAAGGGCAGGTCGCGCGCAGCGCGGTAAATCGCGAGCAGAAGATCGCTAAGTTGTTCCACGTCTGTTCGTTATTGGGTCGCTCCCGCACGCCTCTCCCGTTTTTGAGTCACACGTTCGCTCGAATACGAACTACTTATGCACTTGCATCATTATTTTTCCGGCTTCATTTCTAGCATGAGTGGAATCACCGCACAACGGTGGCGCTTCGCTGCGGGTGTTGAAAGGAATTCATCAAGAGTTGAAACAAATTGAACGCCGAATTCCGACAGCGCGGCACTCGGTGTGCGGTCGGCAATTCTCCCATGAGACAAGCCAATCTTATCCCTGGCATGTCAACGATTATGCAACAAGCATGCCAGCATGACTTGTTCTTCTTTTCAGAGCCTTGGACTGAAGGTGTCAGTGCCATTCCGGCGTGCTGTGCCACCTTATGGTGCGCGGGAACAAGAAGAATGCATTGCGATGGGGCGCTGCGGAATGCTGTGATCGACTGCGCAGTGCTCGTTACGCCGATTTACAAAAACCCGCGTCATACCGAAAGGTCGAGCTGCGACACCAGCTCAGCCTTGTTGTGGATGCCAAGCTTGTCGTGTATTGCCTGAATCTGGTTCCGTACGGTTTGCGGGGCGGTGCCCAGCACCCGCGCAGTCTCCTTGTGGCTCAACCCTTGTGCTATGTAGCGCGCGACAGCCCGCTCGCGCGCGCTGAGCGCGTCGACGGCGCTGCGCTTACGGGCCTTCAGAAACATCATGTCCGTGACGCAAACGCGGCGCACAACGATGGCTTTACCGGCATAACGGCCATCGCCCGCAGTGAGCGCGTGCCACAACTCTTGCGGAAGGGCACCGCCGTCCCATGCAGACCACTCGTTCCGGAGTAGAGCGGTGAAGACCGGCTCGGTGTGGTACACAACCCCCTTGGCATCCGCGATCGCCATCGCTCCATCGCCTTCCATGCTGCGCACGCGCTCCATGTGCAGCACGCGATTGATTCTCAGCGCTTCACGCAGGTGCGGGGCAATGATTGCGGCCAGTTTCCCGTCGCGGTCGCTGTACTGTCGTTCCGCCTCGGCGCGGTAGAGCGACACCCAGTAGGCGTAGCCGGTGTCCTGGTTTATCTCGCTACTGATGATGGCGTTCTGGTGACCGAAGCGCGCCACATAATCCCGAATGGCTGATTTGTCGCGACCGCGAAGCGCGGTCGGCGAGTGAAACGCCATGGTTGTCGCGGCGTGCGGCCGCACTGCAAAAGACACCGTGTCCTGGTGCTTGACGTGCTCGTGCTCGGCGATGATCTCGCGCGGCTCGTTGTGCAGGTAAACGCTATTCCAACCGAGCCCGTCTGCGGAATAGCAGCCGGTTCCCCAGATCGCCGAGTCAAACGAAACGGCAGACTTGAGCAGATTGAGCGCCTTGTCCTGGAATTCCCCCAACGGCGCTTCATGGGAGGCGCCGTAAAGCGCCAGCAGCAACCGGCTAAGCTCCACCCTCTCTCACGCCCCCTGTTAGCGTCGCACGATTCTTGCGGCGGCTTTGAATCTTTCTTGAAGCATACTGGAATTAGTGCGTTTGCACTATTCCTTTTCCCCGCCCTTTCTTTCTAGGATGCGACAAAGTGTCGTACGACAGGGCATCCCTGAATAGATATTGAGATGAACTCATCGGGGCTTGAAAAAAATTGTGGCTCGGCCAAAAGCAGCCGGTGCTCGAGCGGGCCCCTGCTGATTTATCCCTCATTTGGGGGATGCGGCGCCAAAGGCGCGGCGATAACGTGCGCGGTGACTGCTATTCGCGAAAGCAGGTCCGACGGTGGCTATTAAAGCTGTGCGAGAGG
>Ga0209343_10011380_pt1 | contig 10010 bp, 11 predicted proteins | sample RifCSPlowO2_02_FD_184026 | JGI IMG/M metagenome (GOLD analysis project Ga0209343, IMG submission 184026) | Groundwater microbial communities from Rifle, Colorado - Rifle CSP2_plank lowO2_0.2 (SPAdes) (version 2) | ecosystem: Environmental > Aquatic > Deep subsurface > Groundwater | place...
ACCATAAACTGTGCCGTGTCTGAGGACGGTACCAGTTCTCTACCTACTAATCCCGCAAGAAAAATACCGCCGGTGAGGCTGGCAGCCGCAATTATACAAACAACAAATCTCCAGTTCAGTGACCAGTTAAGCACTTTAACATAGACAGCCTCCAGCCATAAAAACATGCGCTCAAAGAAGAGAAAGACCGGGTTATGCCTACCGCCCACCTTTAACCAGCGGGAGCAGAGCATCGGCGTGAGGGTAAGCGCAACAAACGTGGAGGCAAAAACAGCCACAGAAACGGTTAAGCCGAATTCGTAGAGGAATCTCCCCACTATGCCGCTCATAAAGGCAACCGGGACGAACATCGCCGCCATTACTACCGTAGTGGAAATAACGGCAAAGACGACCAAGTCTGCCCCCTTGCTTGCGGCTTTAAAGGGTTCCAGTCCCTTTTCCCTGTGCCGAAAGATGCTTTCAAGAACCACTATTGCATCGTCTATAACAACACCAACCGCAAGGCTCAAGGCCAGAAGTGTCATGTTGTTGAGTGTAAACCCCAGGAAATACATTAAAGTAAAAGTCACCAGGAACGAGGTCGGGATGGACAGAAAGATTATGAAGGTACTCAAGAAATTACGCAGGAAGAACAGCACCACCAGGCCCGTTATAAATATCGCAAGAATGATGGCATACTGGACGTCTCCGATGGATGCTACGATAAAGTCGCCGCGGTCCACCGCTATATCAATCGTTATGCCCTCTGGCAGCTGCTTTTGTACCTCGTCAAAGACCTTTCTTACCTCTTTTGACACAGATACCGTATTTGCGCCCGACTGTTTCTTAACCCCCAGGCCGACCGCCGGTTCTATGATGCCGGGGGAGTGACGGTATCGGCCCATCATTTCCCTGTCTTCCATCCCAAACTCGGCAAAGCCGACGTCCTTCAGGGTTATGGGGGCGCCTGAGCGGTAGGCTATTATGAGGTTGTCAAAATCTTCTGCGGTCTTGAGTTCTCCCATTGTTCTGATATAAAGCTCGACCGATTCCCTCTCAATCTTCCCGCCGGGTATCTCACTGTGCTTTTTTCTCAAGGTGTCAATAACGTCTGTTACGGTCAGCTGATGCGCCTTCAACTTGTCGGTGTCCAGCCATATTCTCATGGCCTTGTTGCGGAAGGCGCCCTCGAGGATTAGACCAACGCCGGGAAGGACTTGGAATTTGGGTTTCAGGTCGTAGTGCGCATAGTCGCTTATCTCTTTCAGGGGTTTGTTCCCCTGCACGGCTATCCATATGATGGGGTTTGCCGCTGGGTCCAATTTGTCTACGATGGGGTGTTCCACGTCCCTGGGCAGCCTTTCCATCGCCAGCGCCACCTTGTCCCGGACGTCCTGTGCCGCCACGTCTATGTCCCTGCCGAGCTCAAACTCTACGGTTATCTCAGAGAATCCCTCCGAGCTGTTGGACATGAGGTTTCTTATCCCCTGTATGGCGTTTATCTCTTCTTCGAGAGGGTCCGTAACGTCCAACTCCATGACTTCGGGGCTGGCACCCCTGAGTTTGGTCTGCACTACCACATAGGGATAATCTATCTTGGGATACTCGTCTACACCGAGCAGGAAATAGGCGACTAACCCAAACACACCCATGGCAGAGACTATCATGATGGTTAGTATGGGTCTTCTGATACAAAGGTCAGGTAGAAACACTGCTATTCCCTCTCTGCAACCTTAAAAGGTTTTGCCTCAACCCTCTCCCCGTCAGACAGCACGTACTGTCCCCTCACTACAACGCTGTCGCCCGCCTGCAGGCCCTTCTTTATCTCAATCATCCCTCCTTTTAACCTAATCCCAGGGGTAATGTCGGCCTTTATCGCCCGCCCTTCCTCTACACGGAAGCAATAGTAAACGCCCTCTTCACTGAGGACGGCCTCTTCGGGAATGACCACTGCATCCGGGTGTGTGGCAACCGACAGCGTGACGAGAACGAAAAACCCGGGGCTCAATTTCCTGTCGGGATTCGGTATCCGTGCGTAACATTGAAACCGTCTGGTTTCTATCGGGATTTTTGGGTTGATGTAATATATCGTACCTGAGAATTCTTCATCCGGATATGCCTCTATAGAGACGCTAACCTCTTCGTCTGTCTTAACATAGGAAAAATACTTTGCCGGCACCGTAAATTCCAATTTTACAGGGTTGACGTCAACTATGTTCAGCATATCGGTGCTGCCCTCGGTAACGTATTCCCCGACATCAACAAACTTCTTACTTACTATCCCGGATATTGGGGCAAGAATCCTGGTGTCCTCAAGTTCCTTCACTGAAAAAGAGAGGGTTGCATGGACAGTTTCCAGGGAGGCCTCTTTCACCTCTACATCGCTCACTGCGATGTCGTAGTCCTGTCCGGATATTACTCCCTCCTTGTAGAGCTGAGTCATCCTTGTAAGGGTCTTTTTAGCCAAATCCAGGTCGGCTTCCGCTTTCTTTACCTTACCTTCATTCTCCAATTTCTTGTAACGGTATTCTTTGTCATCAAGGGTAATAAGAAGGTTTCCCTTCTCCACCTCATCGCCCTCTTCGAAGAAAATCTTGCTTACAATGCCGTCTACCTCACTGCGTACGTCTACGTCGGTCTCAGCATAAAGCGAGCCTGTCGTCTGTTCCACATAGACCACGTCCTCCGTCACTGCCCGAAAAACCTCTACAGGCACCACCCTGTCTCTCCTCTGAGGTTTGTCTTCCCCCACAGTCACTCCAGGCAGATTCATGACAAAAATCACCGAAAGTAATAAGACCCCCCAGCAGAAACGGTGAAATAGATGTTTGCTATCCGGTATTTTGTTCACTTTTGCCTCGCGGCGGCTATCATCTTCTGGATTATTGACATCAGGCCGGCCTTCTCTTCCTGAGTTAAAGGGTCGAGAATTTTCTTAACCCTCAACTTCCGCCTATGGAGTTCCTCCGTAAGCACCCTTCGGCCGTCGTCAGATATGGATATAACCCACTGCCTCTTGTCTTGTTCATTTACCTCACGAACGACGAGCGGTATCCGGTCCTCGTCCTCAACGTAGTTTTCAAGCGAAGACAAAAGGCGAGACATCTGAAATGTATTTATATGCAAGTGGGACTTTACGTCTTTGAGAGACATCTTGCCCCCCTGGCTAAGTAAAGTCAGAAGGGTTTCTTGGCCATAGGTGAGGATAGATGAGGATTCCGGATGCCTTCCCAACTCCAGGACAAGTAGACTAATCCCCTCTACAAAGCTGTCCAGGCCGGTCTTGCCTCGGCTACCATTTCCTCTTTTCATGAGTAGTTCCCCATGCACCGATGGAGGTAATTATCATCTGCTTTAATTGTATCTAATAGTTGCAGTTATGTCAACTATTTGCAAATGTGCAATATTCTTGAGATGGGTATCCGGAGTGGATTTTTTTGAATTCGGCGGACCCCCCAGGACTATCGTAGGGGCATGGCAGCCGTGTCCTACATCAAGGGGAGGCACTCTAGCGGGATTGGTAGACCTGAGACCTTTCGAAGTCTCTCGCAAGCACTTCTCCGACGATAATAAGCGCTGTCTTTTTAATCCCTTCGCGCTTGACCCCTTCGGCAAGCTTTGAAAGGGGGGTACGCACTATTTTTTCTTCCTTCCACGTAGATTTGTAGACCACCGCAGCGGGGCAATCCGGGCCGTACGACGGCAGGAGTTCTCCGACAATTTTCTCTATTTGATTTGCACTTAGAAAGATGCACAGTGTAGCCTTCGACTGGGCAAGTACCTTGAGGGACTCTTTTGCCGGAACCGGCGTCTGACCTTCGACCCTTGTTACAATAACGGTCTGCGATACGCCTGGTAGCGTCAGTTCCTGCTTCAAACTGGCCGCAGCGGCCAGAAAGGAGCTGACACCCGGTATCACCTCGTAATCAATGCCCATTGCGTCCAGGGCCTTCATCTGCTCCTGGATTGCCCCATAAATGGATGGGTCACCGGTATGCAGTCTGGCTACATCCTCATCCCGTTCCTGTGCCTCATTTATAACCTTCAGCTGTTCCTCAAGACTCATACCGTGAGTGTTGTAGTGCCTGGTACCCGGCCTGGTGTACCCCAGCAGCTCTTCGTTCACCAAGGAGCCCGCATAAAGGCAATAGCCGACCTTCTCAAGTATCTTTTTCCCTTTTATCGTCAACAGTTCAGGATCGCCTGGGCCGGCGCCAATAAAATAAACTTTCATTAATATTCGCCTTTATACCTTGAGACTTATACAAAAATTTTTAAGTTGCGCCATTTTTGGGTTGGCAGAAATTTTCCTTCATAACATTACCTCTTGCAAAATCCTCTGTAGGGGCTTGATTTATCAAGCCCTTTCAGGATGCATGGGTGTGCCGCAGGGCTTAAGCCCTGCGGCTACCCTTAAATTGATGATTAGACTATTTTCAGGGGTCTCAAGAGAGTTATCCTTACTAAGACGGGACCTATTTAAAGGCTACTACTTCTACCTCAAGTTTATTGTTCTTTGCCACCTCAACTATCTTTTCCAGTTCCTTTGCGACATCGGCCTCAATCCATTCTTCGGCACACTGGGTACAGATTAAGGCGGGAACATGTCGTATCACTACGACCCCAAACCCAAGCTCCACGCTGTAAGTGGTCTGGCCCCTTCTTTTCTCACCCCCACATATAGCACATAAGTCCATTATCTATTTTCTCCTGGTCTTGAAGTCCGGCCTGAATTTATCGGGAGACGGCTCGTACGCCGTTACTATATAAGCCATAAGGCCCTCAAAATCCAGGGCAATTACCACGTGATAAGGCCTGCCTTGAACCCATCCCAGCACAAGACAACTTGGAAAGGGCTTATCTTCTGGATAATCTTCTATAATCTCTCCCTTCTTTACAACCTCCAATATAGTTTCTTGTGAAATCTCTCTTTGCGCCAATCTAACTAGGGTATGCTTTCTCCATTGATACCTACCTGCCAGTATACATCTTCTAAGTTTCTCTATGTCCATTTGCTATCTATTAGCAGTAGTTCAAAATGAAGCATCCACAAAATTGTTATGCAGCATTTTATCGTCACAACACACTCACAATACAATGGTAATTCAATCCACGCCTCTCGAACATTTGACCGATTTCGTTCAAAGCCATTCTGCTATTTTCTATATTTCCAAAAATACATTCTTTGTTCTGTGTACATACGGTTATAAAACATGCCCCTCTTTGCGAATAATCATAATCTTTTAATCGGATAGAACGGCGATGGTGCATCTTGTGTGGTTGCCACTATTTCTGACCATACACGGCTTGTAAGCCACTTATAACGTGTCGTGTGTTTGAGAGGTGCCTGAGGCATTTGGGTGAGTGCCAGAAGGTACGAAACTTTTATCTTTTTTAGGTAGCGTGGCTTTACCAATTTTATAATTCTGCCTTCCATTTCTTGTTTTTAGTCTCTATAACAGCTCCAATGTCTTTCATTCGTGTTAAGTTTTCTTGAATACCTTCCTTCGAAATAAGGCAAGTTCCTAATTTGTCTCTAAATGTACATGTAAAATCACTGAAAGGGCAATTTCGTCTTCTAAGAGAATTCTGTATTTCTTCTATTTCTTTTGTCTCTTTACTCCACAACTCCTTATAAACACACACCTCTCCTTTTTCTTTATGTAGTTTTCCGATGCACTGTCCTATGACCCCAACGGCAGTTAAGGTCGCTAAAGCTCCCCCCTTTGTGAAGTAAGCATCTAGCAAAGCCCCCAATAGTGTCCAAATAGATTTCTTTATATTAATGGCATAGCAAACCCTTGGAATCATTAATGCCAGCGTCCCCCCGCGGCCAGGTGGACACTCTAACCATTCCAACACTTCCCCACGAGTTGATTTAAAGAAATTTATAACAGCTTCAAGTAAAGCATCATCTATCTTTCCTTTTGGTATTTTAAATTCCTCTGAGATTTTTTGCTTTAGTTCCTCTTTGCTTACTCTTATATAAAGAGTTCCATAGTCATTCATTTTTGCCCTCTTTGAATTTTCAGTTTGAAATCACGATTTTGGCTGACACTACCCTTTTAAATGCTGTTTTTTCTGGCTTTCAAGGGTTACAGCAGGCTGGGGGCAGAGTCCTAGCCCTATGGTTGTTGTATAGATGGGATGCTCGCCATCCCATAACTGATTCTTAGAACACCCTCATTTGGGGGGCCTCTTTACGATTATCACCGACATGTAGCCCCTTCCGCTGCCCTTTAAAGCGCTGATGTTGCGAGTGACGTATGCGTCTTCAAGCCCCACGTGCGAGGCAAATACTGACGTCTCCGCAAGGCCCATCTCCTCAAGAAGTTCTATCACCTTGTCCAGTCTCTTCGCCACCTTCATAAGCACTACGGTGTCAAAGCCCTCAAGAATGGGTCTTAATTCCTCTACATTATCAGACACCGGTATGACCGCCAGCCTTTCATCTCGCTGTGCAAGGGGCAGGTTTACAAGGCTTGCCGCAGCGTTAAATGACGTAATGCCCGGTATGGTATGAATTTTTTCCTCTGGAATCATGTCTCTCAGGCATTGGAGCAGATACACATACGTACTGTAGGTCAGCGAATCGCCTATGGTAAGGAAGGCTACGTCTCTGCCCTCAGACAACTCCTTCTTGATTGCCCTGGCGGCATCGAGCCAAAATTCCTGGAGTTTCTCCGTATCCTTTATCATGGGAAAGACCTTTTCTACGATCTTTTTACCGTTTATTATCGGCTGAACGATTTCCAGAGCCATGCTCTCTTCCTTTATACCGGCCTTCGGTACAAAGATTACATCCACCTCTTTGAGAATGCGGAGGGCCTTCAGGGTAAGTAGTTCCGGGTCTCCGGGGCCGATACCAATGCCGTAGAAATTGCCTGAGGTACGGGTTGGCATGTGATTAGCTGCAGCCTTCCGACACAAATATCATTACGTTCATACTGTCTGAATGGGCTTCACCAAGAGACGCGAGGTCGTACTCTTTGATGTTTTCGTTTTCCAGTGAGAGGTTTTCGCACAAATACACCCTTTTCCCCTTCACACCGCCCTTCTGCAGCGCATGGCACACAATCCTTGGGCTTACTGACGTATCGTTAAGGACGGCTACTTTATTATGGGTCTTAACGGCCTCCACCAGATTTTCCAGTTCGGACTTACGACCGTGAAGACTCACAAAGTGGGCATCACCCCAGTGCGACCTTATCGAGGCGAAGGCAAGCTGAATGGAGCTTATACCAGGTATTATATCGCAATTTTCTTTTCCCAACCTGGTAACGACCAGCCTTGCATAACTAAAAAAGCCGGGGTCACCACTCACAAGCACAACGACCTTCTTCCTGACACTCAGTTTTTCTATCTTAGACAACAGGGCCCTATAGTTTTTACCAATGACAAACTTTTCGGCCCTTACCTCGGGGAACAGGTTTAAAAGCCTCCTGCTGCCCACTATCACTCCCGCATCCTGGATGCGCTTGATGGCCCCCAGCGTCATACAGCTAATATTCCCAGGACCGCAGCCTATTATGGCTACGCTATTTGCAAGCCTTTTTGCCAACCTTTCGCCCCTTTAGAAATACCTATAACGTCCATTTGCATATCAAATAATACTACACCCATATCCATCTTGGACCCAAGAAACTCCCTTGCCTTGCCCTCAATTATATCCGCTATATTTCCCATCATAAAGAGCTTATCCCTTTCCCTTAGCCGTTGTATTATGCCCTCTACAGTAGGGGAGTCTTTAATAGCCCCGACGATGGATTCTTCCAGACCGTTTTCTTCAAGAATCTTGATTACGATGTCCATTGCCGGCGGCGACTTTAAGCTGTGCGTATCCAGGTCGCCGCGGATGAATTTGGCAAGTTTTCCCGGGTGACCGGCCAGTATTATCCTGGGAAACCCCTTCTTCTTGGCCTCTACAAGCATAAACCCAAGGTAGTTACTAATTTGGACCACCTGTTCTGCGGGTACTTTGAACGTCCGCAGAAACGCATTCTCCCCCAGGTTCCCCGGCACAAGTACAACCGTTTCGTGGCCCATAGCGCTGGCTACGTCCAAGGCGCATACCAATGACACCTTATGGCTCTCCTGGGACATGGGCCTTACAATACCGGTAGTGCCTATTATCGAAATACCGCCCAGGATTCCCAGCCTGGGGTTAAACGTCTTTTCCGCTATCTCCTCTCCCCCAGGCACGGAGACAGTAACCCTCAGGCCCGTATCTCGTCTCATAAACTTCTTCACAGATTCCCTTATCATATTTCTGGGCACGGGATTTATCGCCGCCTCACCGGGAGCGACCCGGAGGCCGGGTTTTGTTACCGTACCCACACCTTCACCGCCGTTTATGGCGACTCCCTTTTCCGGGCATGGCTCAACCCTGGCAAATACAAGACAGCCGTGAGTAACGTCCGGGTCGTCTCCGGCGTCCTTTTTAACCGCACAACTAGCAGAATGACCGGGATTCAGTGTTTTTTCCAATATCCTCAGTTTCGCAGTTATGCCGGACGGAGTGACAACCTCCACGCTGTCTGGCACGGAGCCCACAGCCAGCCCCTGTGCCGCCGCACGCGCCGCTCCTGCAGCGCAGGTGCCGGTAGTGAATCCATACCCATGAGCAACGTTAATCAAAGATACTTCTCCTTGGCTATCCTGAGAAGGGCATTAACTATGGCTACTGCCACAGTGCTTCCACCCTTCCTTCCGCGGTTTGTAATGAAAGGCACTGAGACTTTCGCCAGTTCTTCCTTTGATTCCACTGCGCCTACAAACCCCACAGGTATGCCGACTATAAGGGCTGGTTTCATCCCTCCCCCGTTTATCAGTCTTATGACCTCAAAAATCGCAGTAGGCGCATTGCCAATGGCTATTATGCCTCCTGAAATCATGCCTGCAGCTGCCCTCATGCTGGCCGCCGCCCTCGTATCCCCTGCGGACTCGGCGTCCTGGCTGACCTGAGGGTCTGAAATCTTACAAATAACCTCTCCTCCAAAGCTGGAGAGGATTTTTTTGTCTATACCTGCCTTTACCATGGTGACATCAGTCAAGATCGGCCTGCCGGCCCTTATTGCCTCAATACCCGAGGTCACCGCATCCGGATGGAACACCAGGGTACTAGCAAAGTCGGGGTCTCCCGTGGTATGCACAACCCTCTGCACAATGGGCCTGAAGTCTTTAGGAAATTGTTCCAGGTCTATAAGCTCACTGAGTATCCTGAAGCTCTCCTTTTCAATGTCTTCCGGCCTCAGCGGGGTGTTTTTTGTTCCGGCAGAAACCTTCCCGTTCCCGGTCGCCTCTTCTATCCTGTCTATCACTATCTGGGCAATCCTGTCGTCTATCCCCATGTGACGCGTAAGCACTATCTCTACGCCCGTGTGCCTGGACCTCTGTTCTTTTATTTCTTCGGGTATGTCTTTCAGCATGTGGTTACCCGGGAAAAGCAGAAGCGGAACAACTACCACCTTCCCGGCACCTCTGTTAATAACACCCTCCACTGCACACGAAAGATTGGGTTCCTCAAACTGCAGGAAAGAAGGTTCCACCATGTCCCACCTGCCGGTGGACCTCAAATTTTCTATTACGCCGTAGAGACCGTAATTGGCCTCCTTTACCCTGCTTCCGTGCGCTACCACCACCACGGCAGTTTTCATACCCTGGCCCTTTTTGCAGAGGTGAGCAGTCTCACGGCCATACGCGGGTTGCCGGCAAAGTGTACGTGGGTGTATGATGCAAGGACATTATCCCTAAAAATCCCGTCAGGTTTTGCATCCTCACCCGGTCTTGAGACTTCGTAGGCAAACACAGTGCTTTCCGGCATATCTTTCAGGGTTGACCAGTGAAAGACGTGTCCTCTAAAGGTTTCTCCTCTTTTACAGAGGACGTTATTATTGATGGATTTGACTTCAACATAGCCCAGGTCTTGTCTCTTTTTGGTCATCTGTGAGGCGCCTTGAAGTATACCCCCCATCTTATATGAACTGCCTTCAAAGTCAATCAGTCTTTCAAGAAGATACATCATTCCGCCA
>Ga0209343_10011383_pt1 | contig 10009 bp, 8 predicted proteins | sample RifCSPlowO2_02_FD_184026 | JGI IMG/M metagenome (GOLD analysis project Ga0209343, IMG submission 184026) | Groundwater microbial communities from Rifle, Colorado - Rifle CSP2_plank lowO2_0.2 (SPAdes) (version 2) | ecosystem: Environmental > Aquatic > Deep subsurface > Groundwater | place: Rifle...
GGCTTCGATGTCTCGGACACCGGTTATTTCGTTTATGCCAATGGCCGGAAGGATCTTGACGGGTTCAATGGCACGCTCTGCTTTCACATCCAGCTGATCCGGCATGACGGTGACAATTCGTGGGTAGAAACGGCGGTGCAGAAGGCCTGCGATTGTCTGAAATCAGAGGCATTGCCATCCTCATCCGAGACCTGTGAATACTGCGCCTACAGGTTATTGAGCAAAGAGGTCGAATGAAATTCCGATGGTTCGCTTACGTCCTATTTTTGTTTCTGCTGGCACCTCAATCCGCATTCGCTGGAGAGGATTACAAATATAAGGTCGTTTCCGTCTTGGACGGCGACACTTTCATCGCCACCGACAGCAATATCAAATTCCGTGTTCGCATCGCCGCGATGGATGCCCCGGAGAAGGGGCAACCTTATGGCAAGGTGGCGCAGCATCGTTTGAAGAAAATCCTGTCAGGCCAAAATATTGCGATTGCCTCTGTCGATAAGGGAGTGGATCGCTACGGAAGGGTCCTGGGGCAGGTATCGCTGAATGGAAAAGACGTTGCGTTGGATCTGATCGGTGAAGGGTTGGCGACCTACTATCGCCCGTTTTGCAAGGACTATCCGGCCGATAAGGAAAAATACAATTACGACCCCCGACCCTATATTGCGGCCGAAAAAGAGGCGAGGAATTTGAAGAAGAATATGTGGTCAGATGAGCATGCTACTTTGCCGTGCGAGTATCGACGGATATATAAATAAACTAAGTTGCAGAAGTGGGCTGCGGAGCGAAAAAAATCACAGCAGTATTTTTTGCTAGATCATCGAGAGAGATGGCATGTTTGTCGATGGCAAATTCCTTCTCTGTTCTTTCATAGATAAAATATGGCTCAAGCTCCCTATCTGTAAGCATGATGACGCGCTTTCTATATGTATCCTGAGCCTTCCTGCATCTTTCAATTTCTTCATTTGAAAAATCATTTAATTTTGAGAACAGAATGAATACATCAAACCTTTCTTTTGGGAAGGCATCGGCTACCTTGGCTAAATTCAAGACATCCTGCTCGGTGATTTCTTTCCTCGTTTTGCATTCGCCGATTACAATCTGCACGCGTGGACCATGTGCCTTTGTAACCAGGACAAAATCAGTTTCACATTTTAACTCAAGCAAAACGCCGATGCGCCCGTTGGCGTGCAGGTAAGACGAAATAATGCCCGCTTTTGTTTCCCGGGACGATTTTTTGTCGGCGACGATCTTCCCCCGTTTTCTCAAAACCAAAAGCGCCTGTTCTTCGTCACCATTCGCTTCGTCCAGCGCTCTTTTCACTTCGTTGATTGAAGCCAACGTTTGTTCTCTTAATTTTTGAATTTTTTCCAATGAGATAGCCATGTGCGTTTTTTATTTTTCTGTCATCTTCGCGAAAGCGAGGATCCGGTACTCCAAAAATCTTTCCTGGATTCCCGCTTCCGCGGGAATGACAGATTAAAAGTGGTTTAATTGACTTTATGAACTTTATAAACTTTAAGACTTTATAAACTCGCTCTTCCCTTCCTCTATCGCCGCGGCCAGATAGTCAAGTATGAACCGCACCGATTTACCGGATTTGTCGTTGGCCGGGATCGGGAAATTGACAAGCGTCGGGTCGGTGTTGGTGTCGGTAATCGCCACTGTTGGCACGCCCATTCTTATGGCTTCCCTTAAAGCGGTGCTATGCTCTTCTATGTCAACCATAATCAGCGCGTTGGGCAGTTGCTTGAGCGTTTTTAGGCCACCCATTTTCTTTTCTAAATCTTCCAGCTCCCGGTCAATCATCAACTGCTCTTTTTTGGTGTATTTTTCAAGCTCGCCTTTCGCCTTTTGCGCTTCTTGGCTCAAAAAATATTCCAGGCGCTTTGAAATGACCGGGAAATTTGTCAATGTGCCGCCCAACCAGCGTTCGGATACGTAAGGAATGCTCAGTCGTTGGGCGAATTCCTTGGTGAATGGCTTAGCCGGCATTTTCGTGCTGACGAAAAGTATCGTGCCGTTTCTGCCCGCCACTTCTTTCAAAAACGCGGCCGCTTCCTGCATTTTCGCGAGAGTTTTTTCAACGTTTATAATCTGAACATTCTGCCGGATGCCAAAAAGATAGGGCTTCATTTTCGGATGCCCTTTTGACTTTCTATGTCCGAGATGCACTCCGGCATCAATCATTTTTTGCAACATTTCCGCTTGTTCCATACTTATATTTATCCGTTTTATTTTCGCGATTTGACAAAAGTGCGCCAAAACGACGGATTTTATTTAATAATAACCCAAATATAGTATCACAACATTATATAAAAAGACAAGCCCGCCTAAGTTTTCGGACTGTTTTTCCCAAACTATGGAAGTTCAACTTCCATAGTTAATAATCATGAATGCTTGTCCAAAAACTTAGGCGGGCATGATCAAAGATCAATTAACGAATTTGTAAATATCTCCCGCACCCATCGTGATTATCACATTTGATTGGTTTAAATATTCTTTCAGGCACGCCGGTATGTCAATTTTGTTTTTTAAGAATGTTATCTTTTTGCCGTTTCCTTCAAGAGCGGCGGCCATATCCGAGATGTTCACGCTCTCGTCTTTTTGCTCGCGCGCCGAAGAGAAAACATCAGTCAAAATAACTTCGTCGGCATCGCTGAATGACTGGGCGAAATCGCCGAATAGCGCTTTCGTCCGCGAATAAGTATGCGGCTGAAATACGGCCACGATTTTTTTTGTCGGATATTTTTCGCGCACAGCTTTGAGCGTCGCTTTGATCTCGGACGGGTGATGCGCGTAATCGTCATAAATCACGGCGCCGTTTGACTCACCGACCAGCTCCATGCGCCGCGCCGTGCCTTTGAAATTGGCCAGCGCCGTTTTTGCTTCAGCTTCGCTCACCCCCAGCTCCAACGCCGTCCGAAAAGCCAGCGCCGCGTTTGAGCGGTTGTGCTCTCCAGGCAGATGCAAAACCGGCATGAAAAAATCTCTGGCCCGCGCTTCAATCACTTTCGCTTTAGCGTTTCGCGCGAGTTCTTTCAGCCGCGCGTCATCGGCGTTGATAACCAAAAATCCGTTTTCCGGAATTTGCGCGATGAATTTTGCGAAAGCGTTTTCGTAGTCACCGGCGGTTTTAAAATAATCCGGGTGATCGTAGTCAATATTGGTGATGATTGCTCCGCGCGGGCGGTAATTTAAAAACGCTTCTTTGTATTCGTCCGCTTCCAAGACGAAAAGCGCGTCTGGTTTATCCAAATCGCCGGAAACCGCGCCCGATCCCCAATCAAGCACCGTTGAGCCGACAATCGCTGTTACATTTTTTCCGGCTGATTTTAAAATATGAGCCAGCATCGCGGTAGTGGTTGTTTTGCCGTGACTGCCGGCGACCGCGATGCCGTAATGCGCGTTGAAAAGCTCCGCCACCACTTCCGGATAAGAAAAAACGGGTATATTCAAATCTTGAGCCGCCCGCACTTCCTCGTTATCCGAATTATACGCGTTGGAACGAATCACCGCTTCCGCACCCTTTATATTTTCAACGGAAAATTCAGCTATGGGAATATTGAGCAGTTTTAAAGCACCGGCGGTTATAAAATCTTCTTTAGCATCCGAACCGGAGACGATAAACCCATTTTTCACCAGCACTTCCGCTAACGCCGCCATACCGACTCCCTTAACGCCGACCATATGAACGCGCTTGTGGAGGTTCAACCTCCGCCCGCTGACATTTTGTTTTATTATTGAGTTATTTGTTGCCATATAACATCCGTTGAGACCCGACCTCCGCTTGCTGATTCCCGCTTAACATCAGGGTTATTTGTCTTTGAGATAACGAAGGGAGTTGAATCGGTTTCCCGTTGTTGGAGATCGGGTCTCGCTACATTGGCATTCAATTTGGCGAGGTCGGGTTTCCAACAACAAAAACATTGCGCAATTCTTTTCCTTTTCGCGAAGACAAATAGCGTTGATGACAATTGGCAGTCAGCAGGCGGAAGCCCGACCTCTTGGAGGTTGAACCTCGCCATATTGGATTTTTATTTAGCTCGGAAACGATAATATGGCGAGGTCGGGTTTCCAACAACGAGAAAATCACCCTAACTCCAATCATCATCTCAAAGACAAATAGCCCTGATAACAACCCGGAATCAGCGGGCGGAAGCCCAACCTCTACGACCTCTAAACAACCAGAGGAAAAATGCCAGCCAAGCGACGGCCAGTACGACATAACGGTATTGGTCAAAGGCAAAATATGACAGCGCGGTGCCGGCGGGAGCGCTTGATTTCTCTAAACTTACCGCATCCTGAACGCTGTATGCCAATACCGGTTCGGCGATAAATGATTTTATGCCGTTATGTATTTTATATTCAACGAAAGAAGATTTTTCTCGCGCCTGAGAGCTTGTCTTTCTGTTGTCTGAAACCGGCGAGGATTCAATCGGTTTATCGGATACGGCTGAAGAAACGGCTATATTTTTCATACCGGGCGTTTGTTCGGCGCTCCATTCATATCGGCCGTCGGCAGTTAAAACGGCTACGAAATTTTCCGGCGCGTTTTTATATTCAACTTTCTCAGCTATTTGGCCATTGGGATAAAATAAATAAACGGTACCGCTCTCTGGCAAAGAAATACTAGTGGTCGTTTCCCGTAGCGCTAAAAATCCGTTGCCGGATAAAAAAGTATTTTCCGGCATTTTAAAATCCGGCCGCGAGTCCCGCGCGCCAAGTCCCCAGTCCGAAATATCAACGCCGTAAGGCGCTTTGTTGGAAAGCTCGATCCACCAATTTTCTTTATCGGCCGGATTCGGGACGAATTCCGATAAAGCGATGCTGTTTGAATAAATATCGGCACGCAGTTGATCTTCCGCCGACTGAACGCCGTCGGAAATCTTCAGAGTGACAATATAATTGCCCGGGAATGAATATCTGTGAGAAACTTGCCTGCCTTCTTGGGTCGCCCCGTCGCCGAAATTCCATAAAAAAGTAAGCGCCGGACCGCCTTGCGATTTTGAACCTTCAAAAAATATTTCATCGCCCGTCAACGCGACAATATTTTCTCCGGCATCAGCCGTCAAAGGAGGCGATCTCGGAGCTGAAGAAATGATCGGCTCGGTTGATGTCGCGACCGTACTCTCATCGTTTAAAAGTAACCCGCCATTGGCCGAGTCGGGGGTGCCTCCTTCTACCGCGCTCTCTTTCCAAACTTGCCCGATTTTTTCAAGCATCAGGCCGTTTCCGTTCGCGCCCCACTCTTTTTGATACGACACGCTGTCAATCGCGACGCCGTCTTTATCAAAAAGAGTGAGAGTGGCCGCCGTGTTATTCAAACTCATCACCGTGTCAATGACCGTTCCGGAAAAGCCGGGATGATTGTTTAAAAATACGGCGGCATCGTCGGCCAATACCGCGTATCCGCCGGCCGGAATAATTATAGCGCCCTGTCCGCCGTTTTTGGGCGGAATATTCAACAAATGATTATCGCCGTCGTTAAATTTCCAACCGGTGATGTCAATTTCACTCGACAAGGTATTGTATATCTCTACCCATTCATGGCCTTCATCCGCGCCTTTAAGATCGTAAGCGATTTCCGTGAAAACAATATCCCCTGCCGCGGCGAAAGCAAAAATCGGCGAAAATAAAAAAATACCGTTCAAGGCGCAAAAAACAGTAATAAGTGATGTTTTCTTATTCGTAACTATTCGTATCATTCGCATAAATTCGTAGATTAGTATTATCCTAAAAATTCGCCAGATCTTTCGGGTCAATGTTGTGTTTGGGTTTTTGACCAATTTCCTTAAGTGATTTTTTAAGAATAGAGCGTAAACCCTCTACATCCGGCTCTTTCTTTTTCAGTTTCGGCGTAGCCGTGTTTGAAGCGCCGCCCGTCGGCATTTCGCCGTGAAACCGGTTATTAAAAGACGTCGGCGCTGACGCGAACGCTTCTTCCAGGGACAAAGAGTCATGCGTTCGTTTCGGCATTTGCTTGAACTTGGGCAGGCATTTTTTGCAAAAAGTCTGCCGTTTGGGATCGGGAATAAACGGCACTTTGATGGCGACTCCGCACATAGCGCAGATCGCGTCGTGAAGCATCGTGTGTTCAGCCGGTCTTTTCGCCGACGCAAGATACGGGGATTCGCCGGCTCCGCCCTCGCGAACGAAGCGGAGCGGGGCCGGCGGAGGCGAGTCAAATATACGCGCCTCTTTCGGATGCGATTCCGACGATAAACCGGACGAATTGCTCCAGCTTGCTATTTGCTCTTCTACCAGCGCGCGCGGCGTGCCGTATTTTGCGCGCGAGCGCCTGATGATTTCGTCTTTGAAGCTTTTTTGCGGTCTGGGGATCGGCGGCAAAGTATCGGCGGAAAACGCTCTTGAGGTAACGCCGTTGATCATCAGCTTCAGATAAATTTTTTGATTAGGCAGATTGACCAGATCCAGAGCGGCTACTTCCGGCGCGAATTCTTTCTCCAGAAATTCCGCGTCATCCGCGCCGACGCGGAAAGCGACCAGCGTGCCGGCGTTGCCCACTACCGCATCCCGCACCGGCTCTTCAAGCTGGGCGATGTACTGGTGCGCTAGAGTCATACATAGCCGGTATTTGCGCGCTTCCGATAAAATCCCCGCGAATGACTCGGTAGCGAAATTTTGAAATTCATCCACATAAAGATAAGAGTCCTCACGCTCTTCTTCCGGAATGTTGATGCGCGACATCGCCGCTTGCTGAATCTTAGTGATCAGCATCGCGCCGATCAGCGCCGATGAATCTTCGCCGATTTTTCCTTTGGAAAGATCCATTATAAAAATCTTTTTTGAATCCATAATGTCGCGCATATGGATGCTGGATTTCGTCTGGCCAACGATATTGCGAATCATCGGATTGGTCAAAAACTGGCCGACTTTGTTTTGAATGGGCGCGATCGCTTCTACTTCAAATTTGGAAGAGTATTTTCCGAATTCGTTAATCCAAAATTGCTTGACCACCGGATCAGTCAGATTCTCCACGATGATTTTACGGTATTCTTTATCCGAAAGTATCCGCAGTACGCCCAAAAGAGTGCTTTCCGGATATTCCAAAAGCGCTAAAATGGCGTTGCGTAGGACATATTCCAAGCGCGGCCCCCAGGAATCGGCCCAGATTTTTTTGAAAATACCCACTAAGCCGGACGACACCAGATGCCTTTCTTTTAAATCCACTTTCTCCACCGCGTTAAAAGCAATTGGAAAATCAACATCGGCCGGGTTGAAATACACCACATCATCAATGCGCTCTTCCGGCACATAATCCAAAATCGCCTCGGCGAATTCGCCATGCGGGTCAACCAGCGTCACGCCATTGCCGGCCAGAACATCGGAAATCATCATATTTTTGAGCATAGTCGTCTTACCCGTGCCGGTTTTCCCGATGATGTACATATGCCGACGCCGGTCGTCCTCCTGGATGCCGAAAACCTGGCTTTTATTTCTGAAATTGGTTTTAGCGAAGGGAATGATCATGGCAGACGAAGCACGAATTAAGAATTATGAATTAAGAATTGGGGAAAATACAGAGCATACTCATTTCCGAACCATAATTCGTAATTCATAATTCATGATTCGTGATTTTAAATTACCGGCAACGCTTTAGGCGGTTCGGCTTTTTTGGCCGTTATTTTCGGCAGTTTGGGCGCCTCAAGCACTACTGAAGGTATGTGATATACCGTCGCCAATTCTTCCGTATTGAAAATAATCCCCTTACTCACGAAAAATCGGATGCGCGCCCGCGTATAAAGCCGGCGTTTTCTTATATACTCTCTGGTTTTTTTGAATAGATAGTCTATGGACGGAGTGACCTGGTCGTTGGGTTTAAAACCGTTTAAGTTATATGTGGAAAATTGCTTGAAAGCTCCGAGCGCGGCCGGGATGCTCGCCTTGGAAAAAACATCGGCGCGAGCGATGTATAAAATCCTTATGCCCGATTTAAAACCGTGTTTGGAAATGCTTTCTTCCAGCGCGGCGACCGTTTCTTTCATTCCCGGAGAAAGGTGCTGCATCAATGTTTCCGGCTTTTCTTTCTCCTCTTTCCCGTTGGTCGCGGAACCGGCCGGCGTCCGCCCGAACAGTACGCCGATCAGATCGTAGAAAAATTGATAGATTTCTTCGGCGACATTGTCCCCGCTTTTTTTGGCGTTTTTTTTGCCTATCAGTTTATCCACCAATCGCTGGCCTGCTTTCTGCCATTCGTCGCCGGTCGGTTTGATCAAGTATTGCACCCAGATTTGCTCCCCTTCTCTCAGCTCGCCCAAAACTTCCATCAAAGAAGCGAGCGGGTCTATGAATTTTTTCTCGGTGGCCGGCTCTTCAAAAAAGCGGTAAGTCCTGATGGGGTAAGCGTCTTCTTTGGTGAAAATCAATTCCGTGCCCCAGAGATCGTATTGTTCGTTGGGTATATTGTCCGGCAAGCTCCAGGCGTAATCTTCCACTTCTTCAATTTCGCAATCTTTATATTGAGAATAGATTTGCGACTCAATCAGCCTCCTGAATTGAGCGGGGGTTTTGATAAAGAAATGAATCGCGCCGCCAATGCCGATTATTTCCATTGAGATGTGCAGTTGGTGTTTTCCATCCCGCCATTTTTCTTTGAAATTGGCGCTGGATTTGATGCTGTGCAGACCGGCAAAGACCTGCTCCATCGCCTTGGGCGTTCTTTCCACCAAACTCGGAATTTTTAATTCAAGCGTCACCCACTCCTGGCTGTTGGCGTAAGTTTTTTGGACGTACACAAGCCAGACGCTTCTCCAAACCAAAAAGAGAAAGAGGGGCGCGACCAGCCACCCCCAATTAAAGAGAAAATTTAATATTGGCAAGAGCGCTTGAGGATTCGGGGTCATTGAATGACGAAGTACGAATTATGAATTACGAATTATGAATTAAGAATTAGCCTACTGTTTTCCGTGATTCGTACTTCGTAATTCGTACTTCGTAATTCAGGATTTGTAAACAAACCTTCCATCCTCCATTTTCGCAAAATATTTCTTGTTTTGCAAGTTGAGAAGCACCGTGTTGGGTTTCACGTTTCTTTCCTTGCAGACGGCCGCGACGATTTCTTCGCGCGTCATCGGCTGATTTGAGTTTTTCAATACGCGCGCGAGCACTTCGGAAACCCGCCCGGGCTGATACCCCCAGTCGGCCAGAGCGTAGGTGCCGCGTCCGACCAGGACGAATTTGTCGTCTTTAATCAACTCGTTGTGCACCGTTTGGGTGTGCACCGGCTTTTTGGGACTGAATGCTTTGTTGATCTCCGCCACTATCTCCCGGAAATGCATCGGCTGGCCGACTTTTTTCAGCGCCAAATAAGCTTTGTCGCGCACGCCTCTCGTTCTCACCTCCGGCCAGTGCGTCAAGCCGTATTCTCCGTAGGCGTTGGCGGTGACATTTTTCACCATCGCCAGATACGATTCCAGTATTTTATGATCCTGCCCGCCGGAAAGCTCCGAAAGCCATTTGAGCAGTGTTTCCTTTTTGACGAGTTCTTTTTTTTCTTCAAACCGGCGGATCAGCTGTTGAAGCGCCGCTTTAGCGTCCTCAACGCGCGCGTTTTTCACCGCCCAGGCCGAATGAAAAGCGTCCGTTTCGGAGTGGCGCGCAAACTGCGCCCCCAGAGAAAGCAAAAAGTACAGATGAGCCGCGGCAATGCCGGTATCAACATTGGCCGGGGAAAAATTTTTCACGTCTTCTTTGAATAAAACATATTCGGCGCGCGCTCCGCCGTAAGCGTTGAAATGATTGGCGAATATTTGAAAAAACGGCTCAAGCGCTTTGATCTGTTCCGATTTCAATATCGCCGCTTTGGCGTCGTTTTCAATCTGGCGGACGCGTTCGCGCGTGATTCCGTATTCGTCGCCGATCGCTTCCAGAGTTTTTCTTTGGCCGTTTTTGAGCCCGAAACGTTTGGTCAAAACGTCTTTCTGGCGCGTTGACAGGCGCGATAAAAGATCGCTTGCGATTTTTTGAAGATTCATTTTTTTGCCGTCAGTTG
>Ga0209343_10011384_pt1 | contig 10008 bp, 8 predicted proteins | sample RifCSPlowO2_02_FD_184026 | JGI IMG/M metagenome (GOLD analysis project Ga0209343, IMG submission 184026) | Groundwater microbial communities from Rifle, Colorado - Rifle CSP2_plank lowO2_0.2 (SPAdes) (version 2) | ecosystem: Environmental > Aquatic > Deep subsurface > Groundwater | place: Rifle...
AGCTGGCGGATCCGCTGCTGCTCGGACGTCAGCGGCTTACCTATTCCAGGCTGCCCGGATAGCCCCGCTTCGTACTGCTGAACCCAACGACGAACCGCCGTCTCACCAAGATCCATATCCTGGCCGATCTGAGGAATGTTCAGATCACCCCAGCGCATGAGCGACAACAATGTTCAGATTCAGGCGCGCATCACACGTATGCTCGAGGCAGAAGCGCACCAGCGTCTGTTGGCGAGGGCCGGCAGCAGTGGCTCAACCTCCAGAGCTACCTGCTCGCAGCTTATCAAGAGGGCCTTGGACTTCAGCGCTACGCCTTACAGATGCGCCGCCTCGCGCGCGAATAGCAATGGCCGCCGCGGCAGATCAGGCGGACCTTGAATCAGCAGGTCAAGGACAACCTGCAAGCCAATCCGCAACTGCTCAGCCACCACCTGGTATTTGAGCCCGACGCATTTGATGGTATCGATGCCGTTTTCGCCGGCCAGAGCGCCCTTGACAGCAACGCACAAGGCCGTTTTGCTGCTTATTGGGCACAACGGGACGGTCAGTCGAGCAGTATGGCCGTCAGCGAAGACCTGACCACCTCCCCTCCCTCCCCCGGTATCCGATGGCAACTGGACTGCCTTCCTAGAGGTCTCAGGTCTGTGCTCTAACTTGGCGAAGTGTACTATCAAAAAAATGCGGAATCTCGGGCCTGAGGCCCATCTTACCTTGCAACCATCGTGTAAATTCAAAATACTAACAGCCAGCATGGGATGCGGAGCCACAGGCTCAATGTGCGCCACCAATAGGCGCTATTCGAATAATAACAAGAACCACTGATACTCCCAGGAGATATGCCATGAGATCGCAATCGATCCAGCAAAAATCTCATCATCAAACCGGCTGCCAACTTCATTGTATTCAGCCGGCAACTGTCATATCCAGTTTCCGGTGCGTCTCTACGACAGACGCCAACGTGTTGGCAAAATCTTTATCAAAATGGCAGCAAGAGTACTTGCAGATAAGTCCAGGGCAGTTTGCCGGATCGATTAAAGAGTTCTCCATAGGCGAAGTCCAGATCTTTCGCGAAGTAATAAATAAATCTGTTGATCAGCATGGGCAGCCGCTGCCTGGCCGATTTACAGTAGGCATTCCCGTATCAATGCACGGAGAGGCTTATTGGTGCGGTAACGAATTTAGCTCTGCTGACTCGGTGTTATTTCTTCGCCCTGACTATGAGCTTAAATTCAAGACCCCTGTGCACTCTGATATCTATGGGGCTTCCATTGATACTGGAGCCTTCATGCAATTTTCCTCCAATGGAGATTACTATGACAGCAGCACCTTCAGACACTTGAAAGAATTAAACTCACTTCCTCCGGGGAATTGCGCCGCCTTTAGGCAAGCATTCGACAGTTTTTTTCGTGCAATCGAGCTCACCCCCAGACTTCTTGAGTCTGAATCAGCGAAGAGACAACTAACTTTCGACATCATGAATCTAATCCTTCGCATGACTTCTGAAATACCCGTCTCGAAGAAACCATATGCAAATCAATTTATTCACCGACACATTGTTGATAATGCTCGCCAGTATATTCTTTCAAGAAGAAGCGAAGCTTTAACAGTCACCGACTTGTGTGAAGGACTGCGAACCAGTCATCGCTCGTTGCATTATGCTTTCAATAAAGTTTTGGGCATCAGCCCTGTGACCTACCTGCGGTACGTTCGTTTAAACGGGGCCAGAGCGGATCTCATTTCAAGCGACAAGCCGATCCTAATAAGTGAGGCTGCCACCAAATGGGGCTTCTGGCACATGGGCATGTTCAGCCTCTATTACAAGAGCTTGTTCGGTGAACAGCCTTCTGAAACACGGAAAGCCTATCGCACGACAGCGATAAATTAATTAACCAAGGGGGGGGGACATGCTTGGGTTTAATCACACCAAGCATGCGCAGGATAACTTTGCCAAAAAACAGGAGAAAATGATGAGCAAGCTCATTGGAAAAGTCGCTTTAATTACTGGTGCATCACAAGGCATGGGGAAATCTCATGCAAATATCTATGCGAAATATGGAGCCAAACTGATTCTGGTTGACCTCTCCGAATCAGTTAAAGACGTCGCAGAAGAAATTCAAGAAAAGTATGGCGTGGAAGTAATCGCGGAAGTTGGCGACGTGACTAACCCGGAAATTATGCGACGTATTGCCGACAATGGCATGAAGCGGTTCGGAAAGTTGAACGCACTTGTATGTAATGCGGGTATCTGCCGCTTCGCAAAGTTCTTGGAATCCAGCGATGCTGAGCTTGATCTGCACATCAATGTCAACATTAAGGGCGCTTGGCATACTGCGCGGGCGGTCCTTCCTCACATGATAAATTCCGGAGGTGGTGCTGTTGTTATTATGTCGTCAATCACTGGCAACCTGACTTCTGACCCAGGTGAAGTATCGTATGCGCTTTCCAAATCCGCTCTGATCGGTTTCACAAAGGCCCTGGCGGTAGAAATGGCACCACATAACATTCGGGTGAATGCTATCTGCCCAGGCTTCGTCGCGACTCCGATGGCCGATCAGGTCGCCAAACAAACCAACCCGGATGATCCTGATTCAGTTCTGGTTGAATTGGCCAAAGCGATTCCGATGGGCCGACTGGCCAGGCCTGATGAAATCGGTGAACTGTCGGCATTTCTGGCATCGGAGGAATCTAGTTACATCAACGGTACGCAAATTGTGATTGATGGCGCCTGCACTATTACCGAAACGGTAAGCGTAGGTGTGTGACGGAACTCAGTCCTAAAAAGAAGCTGCATTAACGTTCGAGGAACAAAAAAGCATTTAAAATCAAGGCGCTATTCTATTCGTTAGCCACCTAGCTGCATCAAGGATCTTATGATCCTCTAATGCATATCTTGGAGTATATATAATGACAGAGTTTTCTGAAATCCCGCCCGAAGGCAGTTCTCAAACCTCCTCAAAACTAAGAGGGAACTTAGGCACCTTTCAAATCGCGTTGTTGGTGATTGCAGCTGCAGCTCCTCTGGGCGCCGTTGTTAGTGCAGCTCCTATTGGGTTCATGGTTGGTAATGGCCCTGGACTTGCGGGAACTTTTTTAATCGCAGGCCTTCTCATGGTCTGTTTCTCGATAGGATATGGCGAGCTAATTCGAGCGATCCCAGGGGCAGGTGCGTTTTATAATTACCTAACCGTTGTCTTTGGAGTAAAGATCGGGGCAGGAGCGGCATGGGTAGCGTTAGTCTCTTACTTGGCGATTGCTATTTCCTTGGCCACCGTGACTGGCTATTTCACAGATTTAACGATGCAGTCACTCGGTATCAATCTTGGCTGGGAGCTTTGGACTGTATTAGTTATCACATCAGTAGCTTTTCTAGGTAGAGCGAACATAGACTTTGCTGCCAAAATACTGGTCCCACTAGTTCTTGCAGAGTTTTTTATGCTGCTTTTACTTGGCATATTCATCCTCATGGATAGCGGAGTAACAGCTCTTCCAATTCAAGCTATCTCAGTAAGCACTATAGCCTCACCTGGTTTGGGAGTGGGACTGATGATCGCACTTGCAGCCTTCCTAGGCATTGAATCAGCAGCGCTATATGCAATGGAGGCTAAGAGACCAGAAAAATCTATTCCGAATGCCACTCGTTTAGCTGTCGCACTGGTAGCCGTAGCCTACTTTGTCATTATCTGGCTAATAGTAGGGAATATCGGGATTGATACGATTAAAGATGAGGCCACAACGGCTCAAGGCGAGCTTATAATAAACTTATTTGCAAAGCATCTCGGAGGGGGTGTTGCAACCATTGTTTCTATAATGCTGTGCGCAAGTAACTTCGCCTGTTTTTTATCACTTCACAACGCTGCAACTCGTTACGTTCACGTACTATCGCAAGACAAACATTTGCCAAAAATCCTCTCAAATACGCATGTCCATAAACACTCTCCAGCAAACGCCAGTCTTTTAGTAACAATTCTGGTTGCAGTGTGCATCGCTGTTCCCGCGGCACTTGGTTATGATCCTTTCGTGTTCCTATTCCCTGTAGCACTAGCGCTAGGAACTATTGGGCTGATCGGGCTTCAGGCATTTGTTTCGCTGGCAGTAATTGTCCACTTCAAAAAAACAAGTGACCGCAGATACCTCAAAACATTGGTCAGCCCCGCCCTTGCACTAGTTGGGCTTGGCATCGCTGTATACCTGATCTTTGAAAACTATGGACTATTAACAGGAAGTGAGTCGGTATGGATTAATGGCTCTCCTTTACTTTTGATTGTGCTTTTTTTCTACGGCGCAATCAAAGGGGTTGACAGAAAAATATGTATTAAAACCTTTGAGACTAAACACGTAGGTTAATGGCGTACTCGGTTCAGCCAAGACCATTACCAGACTATAAAAATAAGACTCTAGGAGTGTCCAAATGAAGGTACCAAAGCGCAGTAAGCTCGCGTCGGCCATTTATGCAGGTTCAACCCTGTTGATGATCTCAGCCGGATCGAACGCTCACGCATATGAGCTATACCAGCAAAACGAAACCACAATCAATGCTGATTTTGAGGCAGTACTAGGCCTGTTTCACAGTGAACAGAGCTATGCAATTTCGGGTGACCTTGACGAAGGGAGTGTTTCCTGGCAAGAGGCATATCTCAAATATGGACTGAGCTTCACACAAGGGCTGAGCGGCACCGGTAGCCAGCTCTACGGTGCGCTGAACTGGGTCAGCTCAGGTACCTTTGGCGATGGTGATGCTGCCGGTATCACAAACGGCAGCGAGCGGACTACGAAGATCGAAGATGCCTTCATTGGTTGGCGTTCCGGGTTGTTATTACCAGTGCTGGGCGAGAATGGAGTCGACGTTTCAATCGGCAAGCCATTACCGTTGGTGACGGTTTCTTGATTGCTGGCGATGCGGTGAACATGGGTGATGGAATCGCGCCGGACGGCTCCCTTGACCGCGGCGGAGCTTATTACCTTGCTGGGCGCAAGGCCTTCGATGAGACCGCGGTGCTTCGCCTAGGTGGGGATGAAGGGCTGCGTAGCGACCTTATGTGGATTAAGTCCAATAACCGTGCGCAGGGCGAGGCCGAGATGGCAGTCGCTACGCTCGAGCAAGTCAGCGACAAAGGCACAGTAGGGTTGACCTACATCGACGTGCTCGATACTAACGACGAGTTCGATGCCTTGGGAAGGAATGAGAATAAAACATACAGCCTACGTGCTCAGGGCAATGGGGGTATCGAGAACCTGTTCCTCTCCGGGGAGTACGCACGCCAGAATACCAGTGAGAGTAACGAGAACGCCTGGTACCTTGAAGCGGGCTGGACCTTCTCCCATGTGGCTTGGTCACCCACTGTAAACTATCGCTACAGCCGGTTCTCAGAGGGATACGACCCGTTGTTCTATGGCTGGGTACGAGGAATAGGCACTTGGTTTCAGGGCGAGGTTACCTCGAACTATGCCGGGCCGTTCAACAGTAATACTCGAGTGCACCATATAGGCATCAAGGCGTCGCCGCTAGAAACGCTGACGCTCGGTGTGCTGATGTACAAATTCGACACACTGAGCAGCGCTGGAGGACTCAATCAGGATGCCACAGAGGTTGATCTGTACGCCGAGTGGGCAGTACAGGAAAACCTGTTCGTGGTGCCAGTCATAGGCCTCTATAACCCGAAGACCGACACCAATGGTGGCGGCACACAGCTGGGCAGCGACGATACCAATGTCTACGCCCAGCTCATTCTTGCGACCAGCTTCTAAGCAAGACAAGTCAGTACTGCTGGAGCGTCACTGCTGCGCTGATCGCTACGGCTTGCTCTCCGACTGCCTGGTCAGTTCCGATCACCAGTCCAGGGGCACGTAACTCAGTGCGCAAGTGTTGGTCGTTTTCCAGCAAAGCTGGTCCAGAGGAGGCGCCCATCGGGGCTGCCTCCGATTCAGATGCCCAGGATTCTGCTTATGTTGTTCAACCGATTGTCCATCCAATGGAAGATCACGCTGCTGGCTGGCCTCTGCCTGCTGGCGATCGTTGCAGTACTGGTCAGTGTTTCGCTATACCGCATGAGTACCTCTACCGAATTGGTCAAGAATACCAGCGCCAAGATGCTTGGGTTCTCTGCCCGTGAACGCATGGAAGGTGAGGGCAAGGTGCAGTCACTGACCATCCAACAATATTTCCTGTCGTCCTATAAGGACGGAATCAACCTGGCTCGCCAAGTGCTAAATCATCTAGAGGCGGCGCGCGAGCTGGAGCTCGACGGGGCTGCGGTGCGAGAAGACCTCAACCTGCAGGTAAAGCGAGCCCTGCAGGCCAACCCACAACTACTGAGCTTTAACCTAACGTTCGAGCCTGATGCGCTGGACGGAAACGATGCGTCACACATAAACCGTGCCGATCTAGGTAGTAATGAGGCGGGACGCTTCTCCTCGTATTGGGTTCAACGCGACGGTCAGCTCACGGGGTTGGCCGCGCCCGAGGAGGTCATCACCGACACCACTCCGATGCTTGATGGCAGCCCCTTCAACACCTGGTACACCTGTCCGATGCGCAGTCAACAGCCCTGCCTGGTGGAGCCGTATTTTGATGAGACATCAGGCCAGAAAGAGCTGATTACCTCTCTCACAATCCCGTTGATCGAGAGCGATAAGGTAATTGGCGTGGTAGGCATGGATATCAGCCTCGGCAAGCTCCAAGAGTTAGCTAACAGCGCCAATGCCGGCTTTTTCGATGGGCGAGGCGTAATTAGCATTGTGACACCAGCCGGTTTATTGGCTGGGCACAGTCGCGATGCTGGCCAGCTTGGCCATCGGTTGGTCTCGGCGTACCCCGCAGATTACAGCGAACTGCTGAACCTACAAGGGAATGGGCAGGTCGAGAATCGTGAGACCAACGGTCAGTTGCAGGTGCTGGCACCGCTGCTACCAATCCCAGGCTCCAAGCCTTGGGCGGTACTGCTGGAGGTTCCGATAACAACACTATTGGAGCCGGCTCGGGCGCTGCAACAGGAGTTAGACATGAACAACGCCAAAGGCACTTGGCTGGAACTGTTGTTAGGTCTAGCCGTAGCCTTAGTAGGCTTGTTGCTGGTTTGGCTCACTGCGCGAGGTGTAACCCGCCCGATCCTTGGTGTTGCGGCGATGCTCAGGGACATTGCGTCCGGCGAGGGAGACCTGACCCGCCGACTGGATTATGTACACAAAGACGAGTTGGGTGAACTAACCGGCTGGTTTAACCGTTTCCTCGATAAACTCCAACCGATCATCGCAGACGTCAAACGATCCGTGCAGGAAGCCCGTAGCACTGCGGATCAATCTGCCGCCATAGCTAGCAGCACCAGTGACGGCATGCATCACCAGTTCCGCGAGGTGGCGCAGGTAGCCACTGCATCGAACGAAATGAGCGCGACAGCTCAGGATGTCGCTCATAGCGCCGCTCAAGCCGCCGACGCGGCTCGTGGTGCCGATCAGGCCGCGCGAACGGGCCTAGCAATTATTGGCAGCACGACCCACGCAATCGAGCAATTAGCTGGCGAAATGACCGCGGCCATGGATCAAGTACGGACGCTGGCTACTAGCAGCGAACGTATAAGCTCTGTGCTCGAAGTCATTCGAGCCATTGCCGAGCAGACAAATCTGCTCGCACTGAATGCTGCGATTGAAGCCGCCCGAGCCGGGGAAGCTGGCCGCGGATTTGCCGTGGTCGCCGACGAAGTGCGCAATCTGGCCAAGCGCACTCAGGACTCAGTCGAGGAAATCCGCAAAGTGATCGAAGGATTGCAGGAGGACACCCGTGAAGTCGTCGGGTCCATGAACAGCAGCCACCAGCATGCCCAGGGCAGTGTTCAGCAGGTGGAAAAGGCGATGGGCGCTCTAGAAAGCATCTGCGGGGCGGTGACCATAATCACCGATATGAACCTGCAGATCGCCAGCGCCGCGGAGGAGCAAAGCGCCGTAGCCGAAGAGATCAACCGCAACGTAGCAGCTATTCGTGATGTAACTGAATCACTGTCGGAGCAGGCTGACCAATCTGCACAGGTCAGCCAGGGACTCAATCGTCTTGCTAATCATCAACAGAGCTTGATGGATCAGTTTAGGGCGTGATTAGGCCCGGTGTTTACAGTGCTTACGGACAGCGTGCCGGGTTAAAAGTTGCGAAATTCGCATATAAACAGAAAATCGAAAACCCATACACTAATTTCCCAACCCCACTTACCTGCAAAAAACTACTTTCACTAAAAAGCAGCGCGACGAACTGTAGAGGAAGGTGTTTCGCCGAATAGCTCCTTATAATAAGTGCAAAACATCCCAAGATGCCAAAACCCCCAATGGGCTGCAATTTCGCTTATCAGCAACTTTCCTGGAGGCGATGTAAGGAACTCATACCGAGCACCATGAAGTCGCACATAACGCAAGAATGTTACTGGGTTTATATTCAAAACCTTTTGGAATGCATAATGCAACGTGCGGCGACTAATGTGCAGTTCTTGGCATACATCAATGACTGTCGGTGGTTGGCTCTTTCGAGAGAGAATGTATTCCTTGGCCTTTTCGACAATATGTCGATGAACGAACTGCCCTGGGTTGTGTGGTGGAATTTTACCCAATGCGCACAACCCGCTGAAAAGAGCATGCATTACATCACTGTTCAAGGCTTGAAGCACCGCTCCGTCATTCAGTGCGGAGGGATTTTCGCTGATACCTTCGAATATACAAAGGAAATTGTTACGCAAGGTTTCGCAAAGCTGATGCGAAGCAGGTTTCACCCCACTGAGGCCGCAGACGTGGTCGATACTTACCTCTTCGATATCTTCGGCATATCGGCTGAGCATTTCTAGGTCAATTACGGCAACGTAGATATCAGAATTCAGCGGAGTTTTGAATTTCAGTTCGGAATTTGGCTTCAAGAAGAAGATCGAGTCAGTTTCAAGTTTGTCGCCACACCAGAAACCATCACCTTCTACTCTGACGGGAACTCCGACAGCAAAACTGTTGGCCCAAGGCTGGCCATGCTGGTCAACCGCTTTGTCCATGGTTTCGCGGAACAACTGGATCGCCCCCAGCGAGATGTCACTGAGCCCTCCATGAAAGGCACCTTTACTTATTTGCATATAGTCTTGCTGCCACATGGGCAAAGCCCTGGCCTGCAGAAAGACATCGTGGGTTTCGAGATGGACGATAGACGTTGCAGTTCGCGGCTGAAGGTCGCCCGGCAGTGAAACCCTGCCAGTTGTTATATTCATTGGCTTGCCTCGCCGGTCATTCTAGATGACCTCGTTATATTGTGTCACCATCGGTTAGCAGGCGATTCTCTTTTTACTTTCAAGGCAGTGGTCGCCTCATCGCTGTTGCCATCATTGGTAACAAGTCTTTTCTTGGCAAGCGCCATACGCCAGACGGTCGGCAAGTCTTGCCGATTCTTGATAGCCGTCAGTGCAATCATGCCGTTATTCGATAAAAGCTTTATTGCACTCGCCATACACTGCCGAGAGGCGGCGCAGTAGCATCCCGTCGCCCAAAGACCCGCCATTTCGCATTCTTGCCGAGCAAGGCTCTGCGCACCTGTCTCAAGGCATCGATATGTAGCGGTTCATAACAATATGATGTCCGAGGAACACGCGATGATTTATGCAAACCCTAACCAACCTGGCTCCGTCGTCCAGTTCAAGCCTCGCTATGGCAATTACATCGGTGGCGAATTCGTGCGGCCGGTCAACGGCCAGCACTTCACCAACACCTCGCCGGTGAACGGCGAGGTGATCGCGGAGTTCCCCCGCTCCGACGCCGCCGATATCGACAAAGCCCTGGATGCCGCCCATGCCGCCGCCGATGCCTGGGGCAAGACTTCGGCGCAGAACCGCTCCCTGGTGCTGCTGAAAATCGCCGACCGCATCGAAGCCAATCTCGAACTGTTGGCCGTGGCCGAGACCTGGGACAACGGCAAGGCCGTGCGCGAAACCCTCAACGCCGACGTGCCGCTGGCCGCCGACCACTTCCGCTATTACGCCGGCTGCATCCGCGCCCAGG
>Ga0209343_10011385_pt1 | contig 10007 bp, 5 predicted proteins | sample RifCSPlowO2_02_FD_184026 | JGI IMG/M metagenome (GOLD analysis project Ga0209343, IMG submission 184026) | Groundwater microbial communities from Rifle, Colorado - Rifle CSP2_plank lowO2_0.2 (SPAdes) (version 2) | ecosystem: Environmental > Aquatic > Deep subsurface > Groundwater | place: Rifle...
CGGACGCCCGCTTCGGGGCGAAGCTGCCCACGCTTGAGAATCGGGTCCGCGGGATGGGTTGGCTGCGAGGGAGACAGATGAAGGGTTTTGCTGTTGCTCCAATGCCGTGGCGCCACGGACTGGTCCTGCTCGCGACCGCAGTGGTGTTCGCTATCGACCTGCAGACCCCCTGGGGCGTGGCGAGCTGGATCCTGTACGCCTTCCCGATGTTCCTGCTCTGCCGGCACTCGGGCGAGCGCTATCTGGTCCCGTTCGCCGCGCTGGTGAGCGCGCTTATCATGCTCGACCACTTTCTTTCGGAACCCGCGGCGCCGCTTGCCTTCTCGATTTTCAATCGCAGCGCTGCCCTGGCCACCCTGTGGATCGCGGTATGGCTGTTGGTGCGGCGCGAGCGGGTGCACCGCGCGCTGGAGCAGTTGCGCGATGGGCTGGAAATCAGGGTCGCGGAGCGCACTGCCGGATTGCAGGCGGCAAACGACGCGCTTACCAGTGCCCAGGTGCATTCCCGGAACAGCGAAGCGCAACTGCGCGCCGTGCTCGAACACTCCTCCGACATCGTCGTCGTGTACGACGGGAATCTGCTCGCGCGCTACGTGAATATGTCGGTGAAGCGGCTGCTCGGCTACGAGCCCGGGGAAGTCATCGGCAAGTACGGATTGGCGGTGATGCATGCCGAGGATGTCCCCGAGGCGGCCGCGGCTTTCGCGCGGGTTCTCGCCGATCCGGCCTGCGTGGAGCGGCGCGAAGCGCGCCTGCGGCACAAGGACGGCACCTACCTCTGGTTCGAGTCGGTCGCTCGGCATTATCCAGGCGAGCGAGGCGTAGTGGTGAATTTGCGCGAGATTGGCGAACACAGGCGAGCGTTGACGGAGCTTCGACGCAGCGAGGAGGAATTCAGGGTCCTGTTCGAGCATTCCCCCGTCGGTGTAGCGAAGGCCAGCGCGGAGGGGCGATACACGCTGGTGAATCCGGCGATGTGCCGACTGATGGGGTACACGGCCGAGGAATTGCTGCGCTTGACGATCGCTGACGTGACCCATCCGGAAGACGCCAATACCAACGAACAGTTGCGCCAGCGGCTGTATCGCGGCGAAATTCCGCATTTCGCGATCGAAAAGCGCTACCTCAGGAAGGACGGATCGCAATTCTGGGGCCGCGTTACGGTAGTTGCGGTGCGCGACGAGCGTGGTGCAGTGCTGTACACGTTCGGCACGACCGAGGACATCACGGAGCAGAAGGAAGCCGAACGCCGGCGCATCGAGGCGCTCGAGCGCCAGCGCGACGCGCTGGTGCGAGAGGTGCATCATCGCATCAAGAACAACCTGCAGGGCGTCATCGGGCTTCTGGAGCGGCATGCGCGCGAGCACCCGGAGATGGAGGAGTCGATGCACGCCGCGGTGGCGCGCGTCAATGTCATTGCGGCGCTGCATGGGCTGTATGCGGGCAGCGCGGCCCCGCGCGTGAACCTGTGCGAAGTCATCGCTGCAATCGGCCAGTACCTGGGCGCGCTGTTTCCCGAAACCGCGCTGCAGCTCGACACGCCGGCCGATTGGCGCACGGTCCAGCTCGAAGAACAGGAAGCGGTCGCCGTGGCGCTGATCGTCAACGAGTTGCTGCTGAACGCGGCCAAGAGTTGCGCGCGCGAGCACTGCACGGACCCCGTGAGGCTTTCGGTCTCAGGCGGCGATGGGGAGGTTTGCGTGCGCGTCGTCAACGCCACGGGGCGATTGCCCGAGGAGTTCGATCTTGGATCGGCGCGCGGCCTCGGCACGGGCCTCACGCTCGCGCGGTCGCTGCTGCCGCCGCAGGGCGCGCGCCTCACCATCCGGCAGCTCGCACCGCAGGGCGTCGAGGCGAAACTCTGCTTGAGCGCCCCTGTCATAGTCGATAGCTGAGGCGAGCCTGGTCGTGCCCGATTTCCGGGACCGACGCGGCAACGTATCATTCGCACCACGAGTCCATCGGGTATCGAAGCGGCGCGCGCGATCCGGCAATCGAGCAGCGTGCCGCTGCTGTTCCTGACGGCGCTCGACGAGCGCCCGATCGTGCAGGAGGCGGTCGGCGAGGGCGCGCTCGGCTACCTCGTAAAGCCGGTCGGCGCGAGCCAGCTCGGGGCGGCGGTGGACGCCGCACTGGCGCGCGCCGCGGATCTCAGGAATCTCGAGGCTGCGGAGGAGAATCTGCAGACCGCGCTGTCGGGAGAGCGCGCTGTGAGCATGGCCGTCGGCATCCTCATGGAGCGCCATCGGCTCGACAGCGGTGCCGCGTTCGAAAGCTTGCGGCGATACGCACGCGCGCGCCAGCGCAAGATCGCCGACGTGGCGAAAGAGGCAGTCGAGTCCGCCGAGCTGCTCGCCGAGATCGGCAGGTCGCCTTGAGCAACGCCCGAGGCGTGATGAGGTGACTCGGGCGTACCATCTGAGGTAAAGTTGATTCGGCCGTCCGCCGAGCGCTAGCGGACGCGCCGTTCCATAGGCCCAAATCCCGCCTGAGTTGGCTGTTTGCGTTCGCGAGCCGCATTGGCGCGCCTCGCGCGTACGCCGGCCGTGTGCGTTCGGTAATCTATGCGCGACGGGGGAGGCGGATGCTGGCAGCAGGAGGAAAGTCACTGGTGCAAGGCGGGGTCGGCGTGCGCGTGAGTCCGGCAGTGCGCGCGTCACTGGCAATCCGGGATCGCGGGTGAATCCGGATTCGATCCGCCGGCTTCGCCTTCAGGCGGCAGCGGCGTTCGCTGTACTGCTGATCATGCTCTGGGCGGTGATCGGCTATCAGGTCAAGCATGTGAAAGACGATGCGCTCGAGGCCGCCCGCGAGCAGGGCGCCAACCTCGCGGGCGTGATCGCGGCGCATTTTACCGTGTTCGCGACAGACATCGATTTGCGCCTGCGCCGGTGCCGCGCTCGATGGGTGCAGGACCCGAACCATTTCGCAGGAGCGATCGCCCTCGAACGAGCGCTTGCCCCCGATCCGTCGGTGTTGCAGATCGCGGTGATCGACCGGGAGGGACGGCTCGCGTTCAGCGATCCGGCGCAAGCCGGCGGGCGCGAGCCTTCCGGAAGCGGGGATTATTTCCGGATCCACAAGGAAGGCGGCAGCGATCGTCTTTTCATCAGCGCGCCCGGCGCCGGCGGCGATCGGGCGACAGGCACGGATTCGATCCGGTTCTCGCGCCCGATCCGGAACGGAGACGGCGAATTTCTCGGCGTTATCGTGTTGTTGATCTCCGCCCAAGAACTGCTTCGCGTCCATGGCGACATCGAACTCGGCCGCGACGCCATCGTCACGATTCGCCGTTCCGACGGCATCGTCCTGGTGCGCAGTGCGAGTGGTCGGCATTCCGCGCCGGCACCGGCGCGGCCGATTCCCGACCCTCCGGAGCTGAGCGCCGGGAGCGATGCGGGGAGCTTCGTGCGCCGCAGTCCGCTCGACGGCATCGAGCGCCTGCACAGTTTCCGCCGTCTGACGGAACCGGGCGTGACCGTGATCGCGGCGCAGTCGCTCGACGCAGCGCTGGCTGGTTACCGCGCGCAGCGCAACGCCTATCTTACCGGCGGAGCGTTGATTTCGGCCGCGCTGGCCGCGCTGCTGGCCCTTGCCAACGCGACGCTGAGACGTGCCGAGCGGGCCGACCGCCAGTTGCGCCAAAGCGAGGCGCGGATGCGCAGCCTGATCGACCTGTCGTCGGATTTCTACTGGGAAACCGATGCCCGGCATCGACTGACGGTGCTTACGATGGGTCCGCGCCACCGCTCGGTGGTGCCGCTCGATGACTGGCGGGGCAAGACCCGCTGGGAGAGGCCGTACCTGGCGCCGGACGAGGAAGGTTGGCGCAGGCACCGGGAAACGCTCGATGCGCACCAGGCGTTCCGGGACTTCGAGTTTTCGCGCCGCGCCTCCGACGGTATGGTGCGGGACTTGCTGATCAGCGGCGAGCCGGTATTCGACGCCGTCGGGCGCTTCTTCGGCTACCGCGGCATCGGCCACGACATCACGGTGCTCAGGCGCGCGCAGGAGGAACTGCGCCAGACCGAACAGCAGCGCGCGCTGCTCGAAGCCGTTCCGGAGGCGGCCTGGCTGAAAGACCGCGAGGGCCGCTACCTGGCGGCCAACGCGGCGTTCCGCGCCGACGCCGGCAGTATGGCGGGCAAGACAGATCGCGACCTCTTCGACGCTGAGACGGCCGCGCGGCGCGCCGCCGAAGATGGCGCGGTCATCGGTTGCGGCGAACGGCGCCGCAGCGAGGAGCGGTATTCGATCGGCGGACGCGAGCATTGGGCGGAGACGATCCGGGTCCCGATCCGCAACGCGGCCGGCGAGATCACGGGCATTGCCGCAACTTCGCGCGACATCACCGAGAGAAAGATGGCCGAGGCCGAGCGCAGCGTGCGCGACGCGGTGCAGCGCCAGGCGCTGGTGAAGGAAGTGCATCACCGCATCAAGAACAACCTGCAGGGGGTGATTTCGATGGTGCAGCGGCTTGCGCTAGAGCATCCCGAGAGCGCGGCGCTGCTGGAGACGGTCATCGCCCGTGTCAACGCGGTCGCCGCCATGCACGGGCTCTACGGAAGCATCGGTGGGCGGGAGTTCCGCCTCGACCAGATCGTGAGCAACCTGGTCGCGGCGCTGCGGACCAATCATGAGGACTTGCCGCTCAGCCTGGCGATACGCAGCGGCGCGAGTGACTTGCAGGTGGTTGCGGACGAGGTCGTGCCGCTCGCCTTGATCATCAACGAGCTGATCTGGAACGCGGTCAAGCATTCGCGCGCCGACGCGCGGGGCGAGCCGGTCGAGATTGCCGTCGAAGGCGCCGGCGAGCGAGTCTGCATCCGGATTCGCAACCGCACGGGGCGGCTTCCCGCGCAGTTCGATTTCGAGGATCGCGTCGGCCTTGGCACCGGGCTGGCGCTGGTGAAATCGCTCCTGCCCCCGCAGGGTGCGGCGCTTCGCTTCGAGAACCTGGCGAGCGATGGCGTGCAAGTCGAGTTGCGCCTGCAGCCGCCGGTGGTCGCCGCCGGCGCGGCTGTAGCGTGAAGGCGGCCCCCATGACGCACATCCTGATCGTGGAAGACGACCGGCTGGTGCTGGCCGGGCTCGCGAGCGATCTCGAAAGCCGCGGTTACCGGGTCACGTGCGCTGCCACCGGCGAGGACGCCGTGTCGCTCGCCGCGTCGCAGCGGCCGCAGCTCGTCCTGATAGACATCTGCCTGCCGGGCATCTCGGGGATGGAGGCTGCGCGCCGGATCTGCGACCAGCTCGACGTGCCGGTGATCTTCCTGTCGGCGCTCGACGCCGAGGACGTGGTGCGCGAGGCCATCACCACGGGCAGCCTCAGCTACCTGGTGAAACCGGTCAGCATCAGGCAGCTCGTGCCGGCGATCGAAAATGCGCTCGCCCGCGCGCGCGAGATCCAGCAATTGCACAGCGTCGAGGAACAGCTCGCGAGTGCGCTGAAGCAGGATCGCGAAATCAGCATGGCCGTCGGCACATTGATGGAACGCTTCGACCTGAGCGCCGAGGACGCCTTCGAGCTGCTGCGCGCGAGTGCGCGCAGCGCGCGCCGCAAGGTGAGCGAGGTCGCCAGGGATGTGATTTCGGGTCTGCTGCAGCTCGCGCCCTCCGGCGAGGTCAAGGGCAAGGACTCCTAGCCCGGGCGCCGCGCGCTTTGCACGGCGCGCGTTTTGGCATATTCTTCACGCCGTCAGGCAACCCAGACCCCGTTGCCGCCAACGAGTTTCGAGGCGCGGCACGCATGCACCATCGGTCTGGACTCTGGATCGGATCTGCGGTCGTCATCATCGGCATCGCGGCTGCCGCCTGGATCTACTCGAGCGTGACTACGCCGCGGCAGCCGCCCGGTCCGCCCGAATCCCTGACGATCGCGCTCAATTCAACCTATCTCGGCAGCGCCCTGGTGTCGATTGCCGCAGCGAACGGATATTTCAAGGCCGAGGGGCTCGAGGTCACACTGCAGCCACACGCCACCGGCCGGGCTGCGCTGGACGCCGTTTTGGCCGCGCAGGCTGACCTTGCTACGGTTGCGGAGACACCATTCATGTTCGCCGTGATGAAGAGACAAGCCGTGTCGATCGTGGCGACGATATCCGCAGCGGCAAGAGATCATGGCGTGATCGCGCGCAAGGATCGTGGAATCACGACGCCGGCGGACCTGAAAGGCAAGCGCGTCGGCGTGACGCGGGGCACCACCGGTCATTTTCTTCTCGACGTCGTATTGCCCGCCCACGGGATACAGCTACGAGAAGTGCTGATCGCCGACCTGAAACCGCAGGAAATGGTGGATGGGCTGCTGAGCGGCCAAGTCGACGCGGCAGCCACCTGGAATCCGCATCTCGACGAGTTGAAAAAGGCCCTCGGCGAAAACGGGCTCGTATTCTTCGGCGGTCGCGGGTTTCGGGTGACGTTCAATGTCGCGGCGCGGCAGGACTTCATCCGGCAACGCCCGGAGGCGATGAAGAAACTGGTGCGCGCCTTGCTGCGGGCGGAAACCTTCGCCGCCGAGCGCTCCGAAGACGCGCGCACCGTCATGGCGCGCGCCACCAGGACCGATCGCGCTGAAGTCAGCGCAGTGTGGCCCGATTATCAGCTTCAGGTCAGGCTCGATCAGGAACTGCTGACCCTGCTCGAGGACGAGTCGCGCTGGGCGATCAGGAACGGCTACGTCGACAGGGCCGAAGTCCCGAATTATCTCGGCTTCATTCATCCGGATGCGCTCGCCGCGGTGAAGCCCGCGGCGGTGACGATCATCCGCTAGCCGCCGATCATGAACATCAGGACCCAGTATTACCTCGGCGCGGGCCTGTCGGTCGCCATCGTCCTCGTCATCGGCGCGATGCTCGTCGCCGCGTCGCAGCGCCTGGATCGCGCGGTCGAGCGCAGCAGCTTCGCCACGGGCATCGCCGCCGGGATGGGCGAGTTGCGCTTCGTGACCATCGAATACATGCTGCACCATCACGAGCGGCCCAGGGTGCAGTGGCAGCAGCGGCACGAGGGATTGACCAGGCTGCTGGCGACCGACACCTTCGAGGGGTCCGACCTGCAAAAGATCCTGGAGGAATTGCGCCAGCGGCACGAGGAGATGCAGGACGCCTTTACGCAATTGACCCGGCATTACGCTTCGGGCGGAAAGGACGGGAGCGGGCCGGCGGATCCTGCGCTGATGCGCGATCAGGAGTCGAGGCTGGTCGGCCAACTGCTGACGACATCGCAGGAAATCCTGACCATGTCTCTGCGGCTGCTGCGGCGAAGTGAATCGGAAATCACGGCCATGCAGCGCCGGATGAGCCTGCTGCTCGCGCTGACAGGCGCCTCGATGCTCCTGGTCGTCCTCGCGAACGTGGTTCTGGCCAATCGCTCCATCCTGAACCCCATTCGCCGCCTGCAGCACGCGATCGCGATCATCGGCAGCGGAGACCTCAGTCAGCGCAGCGGGATCACCAGCGCCAACGAGATCGGCGCCCTGTCCCAGGCCTTCGACCGCATGACCGAGCGGCTGCAGGAGGCGCGCGCCACTCTGGAGGCGGAGCAGCGGCGCGCGGGAAGGCAGGAAGCGACCCGGGAAGGCGAGGAGCGCTACCGCGGCATTCTCGAGTCCGTGATGGAAGGCATCATCACGGTCGACGAGCGGCAGCGGATCGTGGTGTTCAACCGCGGGGCCGAAAGGATGTTCCGGTGGCCCGCGGCCAACATCCTGGGGCAGCCGCTCGGCGTGCTGCTGCCGGAACGTTTTCGCGACCGGCACGACGAGTACCTGCGCCATTTCGCGGCCACGGGCGCCACCGGCCGCACGATGGGCCAATACCAGTTGATCTACGGCCTGCGGCAGGACGGCGTGGAATTCCCGGTCGAGGCCAGCATTTCACAGTCGGGACAGTCGCCCAACAAGCTGCTCACCGTCATCCTGCGGGACATCACCGAACGCCTGCGCGCCGAGGAGGCGCTGCGCCGGCATTCCGCGCAACTGCGCGATCTGTCGCGCCGGCTGGTGGAGACCGAAGAAAGCGAGCGGCGGCGCCTGGCGCGCGAGCTGCACGACCGCATCGGACAGAACATATCCACCCTGAATTTGAATCTGCAGATGTTGCGCGGTGAACTCCCCGCGGAGGTGCAGACGCAAGCCAAGGGGCGGCTGGACGACTGCGAGTCGCTGCTCCACTACACCGGGCAACTGGTGCGCGACATCATGAACGACCTGCGTCCGCCGGGACTGGATGAGCTGGGCCTGCTCACGGCGCTGCACGAATACGCCCGGTATGTCACGAAGCGCAGCCGGGTGCCGGTCACGGTGAAAGGCATCGAGCCGACGCCGCGCCTGCCGCTCGCGATCGAGACGACGCTCTTTCGCGTCGCGCAGGAGGCGCTCGGCAACGCCGTCAAGCACGCGCAGGCGAGCGAGGTCGTGGTGACGCTGGAAGCGGACAACGGCGGGGTGACCCTCACCGTCGCCGACAACGGGCGCGGTTTCGACAGCAGCGCACCGCTGCCGCTGGGGCACCTTGGCATTATCGGCATGCGCGAGCGCGCCGAGGCGGTCGGCGGGCGGCTGCAGGTGGAGTCGGCGCCCAGAGCGGGCACGCGCGTGATCGTGGCAGCGCCGCGGGCGGCGCCGGCCCATCCAGCCTAGCGCAGCGCGCCATGCCGATCCTGAATGCCATCCGAACGATTCGAGCGCAAGTTCTCGCACTGGTATTTGCGGTGGCCTTGCCGCTTGCTGGGCTGATCGCATACAACGTTTATCTGGAGTTCGTCGCATCGCGCAAGGCCGCCGCTGCGACCGCCCTGGGGCTGGCGGAGATGACTGCTGCGGAAACCTCCCGCGTGCTGCGCGATGCCGGGGACCTGCTCCTCGGATTGGCCCGCAGGCCGCTGATGCAGGCGCTCGACCCACAGCGGTGCGACCCGCTATTCAACGGTTTTCTCGATCTTCATCCACGCTTCGCCGTCGCCTTCACGCTCGATCTCTCGGGAAACCCCGTCTGTGCCCCGGAACTGATGACGGCGCGCGGCGCCGATCGCGAGGCTCGGCCGTACGATTTGCGGGAGCTTCGGCGCACGGGGCAATTCACGATCGGCAAACCGATCCTGGGCCCGCTCACGGGCAAATGGGTCGTCCCGCTTTACCAGCCGTTGCGCGACGCTGCCGGCAACCTGAGCGGCGTGGTCGCTGTTTCCATCGATCTCGTCAACTTCCATCCACTCGCCGCTGGTGCAGCGCTGGCGCCAGAAACCTCGATCCGCATCATCAACGGCGACGGCCTCGTCGTTGCCAGCCTGAAAGATCCGGAAACGGAGGTGGGCAAGGACAGGCGCGGCGCCGAAATCGTCGACACGGTTCTCTCCAAGAAGCGCGGCGAAGCACGCGCTGCCGGATTCGATGGCGCCGAACGTCTCTACGGCTTCGTGCCGGTCCCCGGGACCGATTGGTATGTATATGCGGGCGTTCCTGTGAGTGTCGCGTTTGCCGAAGCGAACAGGCAGTTACTGGTGACCATGGTCATCGGCATTTTGGCCGTGTTGCTGGCGGTGGCGCTGGTGGTCATCAATACGCGCAAAATCGTCCTTCCGATTCGCGCGATGGCGGATGCTGCGCGCCAGATTGCAGGCGGTCACGGGGAGACACGCTTCCGTGTCCAGGGTGCCGCCGAGATCGCGGAAGTTGCGACCCAGTTCAATGGCGCGCTCGACGCGCTGGCGCGAGGAGAGCGCCTGCTGCGCCTGCTCTCGCACCGTCTGTTCGAGGTCAAGGAAACCGAGCGGCGAGAGCTGGCACGCGAGCTGCACGACCGCATCGGCCAGAACGTGAGCACGCTGAACCTCAATCTCGGCATGCTGCGCGGCGAGTTGCCCGCCGAGATCGTGCGCCAGGCGTCGCCGCGGCTGGCCGACTGCGAAGCGCTGCTCCACTCCACCGGGCAGCTCATTCGCGACCTGATGAGCGATCTGCGCCCGCCTGGACTGGACGAGCTTGGCCTCGTCGCGGCGCTGCACGGGCA
>Ga0209343_10011386_pt1 | contig 10007 bp, 9 predicted proteins | sample RifCSPlowO2_02_FD_184026 | JGI IMG/M metagenome (GOLD analysis project Ga0209343, IMG submission 184026) | Groundwater microbial communities from Rifle, Colorado - Rifle CSP2_plank lowO2_0.2 (SPAdes) (version 2) | ecosystem: Environmental > Aquatic > Deep subsurface > Groundwater | place: Rifle...
GCCGTTTGCGCAACACGCCGATCATCACCTTCATCAACAAGATGGACCGCGAGGTGCGCGACCCGCTGGAAGTGCTGGATGAGATCGAATCGGTGCTGAAGATCAAATGCGCGCCGGTGACTTGGCCGATCGGCATGGGCAAACGCTTCCAGGGCGTGTACCACTTGCTGAACGACGAAGTGTTGCGCTTCTTGCCGGGTGAGGCGAAGGCCAATCAGGAAGTGGAGGTGTTAAAAGGCGCGCAGATCGACCGGCTCGCGGCACAATGCCCGAGCGAAATGCAGACTATGCGCGACGAGACCGAGTTGGTCATGGGCGCTGGCGCGTCGTTCGACCTGCAAGAGTTTCTGCGGGGCCAGCAATCGCCGGTATTCTTCGGCTCCGGCGTGAATAACTTCGGCGTGCGTGAAATACTGCGCGCCTTGGTGGACTGGGCTCCCTCGCCGCTGCCGCGCGCCACCGATGTGCGCATGGTGCAACCCACCGAGTCCGCCTTTACCGGTTTCGTGTTCAAGATCCAGGCCAACATGGACCCGAACCACCGTGACCGCATCGCCTTCCTGCGCGTGTGCTCCGGCCGTTACACCTCGGGCATGAAGGTCAAGCAGCGCCGCACCGGCAAGGAAATGAAACTGGCCAACGCGGTGATCTTCATGGCCAACGAGCGCACGCGCATGGACGAGGCTTATGCGGGCGACATCATCGGCATCCACAATCACGGCCAGTTGCAGATCGGCGATGTGCTCACCGAGGGCGAAGCGCTCACCTTCAAGGGCATCCCCTACTTCGCGCCGGAACTGTTCAGCCGCGCGCGCCTGCGCGACCCGATGAAGGCCAAGCAGTTGCAGAAGGGCCTGCGCCAGTTGGGCGAGGAAGGCGCGGTGCAGGTGTTCGAGCCGCTAGTCGATACAACGCCGCTGATCGGCGCGGTCGGGCAGCTGCAGTTCGAAGTGGTAGAGCATCGCCTGAAATCAGAATACGGCGTGGATGCGGTGTTCGAGCGCGCCGGCATCCACACCGCGCGCTGGGTGACCTGCCCCGATGCCGCGCACCTGAATGAGTTTGTGAAGGCCAACCAGGGACGGCTGGCCAAGGACGTGGACGGAAACTACGCCTACCTCGCCGACACCGGCGTGAACCTGCGCCTGGCGATGGAACGCTGGCCGAAGGTGCAGTTTCACGCCACGCGCGAACATGGACAGCAGCTGGGCTGAGGGTCGCTCAGCAGGTGTTTTTTTGCCAGTAGCGCACATTCGGCAACCCTTCGAAATGTGCATCGGATGTCAGTAATTGACCGCCAGTGGCAAGCGCACTGACATAGACCACGGCATCTGCCATGGCAAGTTTGTATCGCACAGAAATATCTGCCGCAGATAACGCAATACGGGTGTCAAGAGGCCGCACCAATCCTGCTTCGGTGAGGCCGATAACATCCAGCGCAGCGGCTTCGTCTTTTTCGCGCAGACACCATTTGTAGAGCTCAAACTGCACCAGTGTTGGAACGATCAGGTTGGCGCTGTCAGTCAAAAAAGGCGCGAAGTTTTCTGCCAGTGCTCCATCGGTCAGCCATTCTATCCAGCCGCAGGTGTCAACTAAGTGCATCAAATCCGCTCCGCACGGTCACGCACATTGTCGGTGTTGGCTCCCTTGAACATGCCACGTACTTCGCTGATGTTGCGCCGAGGAATCATGACGATGGTATCGCCCTTGGCAACAAAAACGAATTGCTGTCCGGCTCTGAGCCCCAAGTCATCGCGAAATGCCTTGGGGATGCCGATCTGAAATTTCTCGGTGAGGGTCGCAGCGTGCATGCTTACTCCTTCTGTATCGTTTAGCGTTTCGCAAGAATACAGGATGGTATATTCAAATTCAAGAGTTTATCTGCGCAACATCTACCGCAGTTTTGGCGTGTGCAAGGGTCTGCTGCTCGACACCACACCGCGCGCTGGGTGACCTGCCCCGATGCCGCGCATCTCAACGAATTCGTCAAAGCCAACCAAGGGCGCCTGGCCAAGGACGTGGACGGCAACTATGCCTACCTCGCCGACACCGGCGTGAACCTGCGCCTGGCGATGGAGCGCTGGCCGAAGGTGCAGTTTCACGCCACGCGCGAACACGGGCAGCAGCTGGGCTGAGTGGCACTTGCCTGTTCAGCGGGATCGCAGAAAAACAAAAGCGGCCAAAAGGCCGCTTTTGTTTGGCACCCTGGCTATTTACCAGGCCGTCGGTGATGCTGAATTGCAGGCATCATTATTTGTATGCCACTGCCGCAGGCCGTTCTCCTGAATGGTGAGGCATCCGTCGCCCGCCTGCTTTCCTCCCGCAACAGGTGTGGCGGTAATGGTATAGGTTTGACCGGGGGCAACGGCGGCGAAAGTGTATTTGCCATCCGTCGTCAGTCCACTGGTTTTGCCGAGTCCGCCAGCAGAAGTGCCGTTATAGCCGGTGGTCGCGCTGGCAGTGTAAGCGCTGGAATTGAGATAAATCTTTTCCTGCAGGCTGGCCAGCTCCAGCAGTTCAGTCTGCGCGGCGGCGCGCGAGCCGCGTATCACATAGTTGTTGTAGCTCGGCATTGCAACCGCGGCGAGGATGCCCACGATAACCACTGCGATCATCAACTCGATCAAGCTGAATCCGTTAATACGATGAAATTTCATTATTTGCTCCTTAAGGTTAAGGGTGTGTGGGGAGTGGGAAAGTTACTCTCTGCTTTCCACTCCCAATAATTATTCCCTGATCAACTCGTGCCAAGATACGCGACCGGTACGCGCCCGTGTGCCGCGCTCGTCGCCACCCGTTAAAATATTTCCAGTAGGGGGCTGGATAATTTCGGTAACCCCGGTACAGCCGACGCCCGCCGTCACGCAATCCGCATCGCGGGTCACGATCGTAATTGTGCCATCCGTGTTGGCGGTGCGGGTGATGGTCGCTGTTTTGCCCGTGCTGTAGGTAATCGTGGTGGTGGTCACGTTGCCCACGACGGTTCGGGTCACGCTGGTCACCGAGCCGCCGCCGCTGCCGCTCAAGTCACCCAGCTTGGGGTCGGTGGACCCCGCCGCCGGTGCCGTGCCGGTGCTGGCTCCATTATCCGGCCCGGGTGCCTTGGTCCAGCCAGCAGCGCCGTAACAGCCGTTATCCGGATGATGCCAATAGGTGGTGTATTCCACCAGCACGTAGGCGGCATGATCCCCGCTCTTGACGCGCCAGCCGTATTCCGGCCGGCCCGCCACGTTCTGTTCGATGGCGCTTTGCGGCGTGGTGTCCTTGATGATCTGGACCGTCAACGCCCCGCCATGCCGCGCTCCCGTTGAATTGAGGGAAACTGTGGAGGCCGACCAGCCATTGATCCCGGGCCCGTCCACGCCATTCGCGGGCGGAATCACCGGTTGATACATATTGCCATCCGTCGTAGCGCCATCGCGACCGCCACAGCCCGGGTTGATCGGATGCAGCCCGACACGCACGTCGCCGTTGCCCCACCAGTCCTTGGCGCTCAACGCATCGGTCGGCATGTTGAACACCAGGCTGCCGATCGGTACGAATCCGGCGCCGGTCGTGCCGGTGGAATTGGAGGTGCCGTTATAGGTGGGTAGCGCCGTCACATCCAGCGTTGCGGAGGTCTCAAAATCCTTGACTGATACATAACCATGATCCACGCTGGGAGCGTAGGTCGCATCGCCGATGTGGAGCTTCACCGCCGGGTTGAGATACTGGTTTTGCACCAGCACCTTGTACTTGGTCGCGGTGGAGGTAATCGCCTTGGACAGCTTTTTATTGGTATCGCTCGGGTTGAGCATGTCCACGCCGGTGCGGTCGTATTTATCATCGTACTGGTGGGTGTGCGCGCCCGTAGCGCCGTTCCCTGCTTTGCAACTGGAGGTGGTCGTCACGTTGGTCAGCGCATCCGCTCCGCCGCTGAAGGTCGTCACCGTCAACGCGGGCTTGAAATTGCTCCAGCCGGTGGCAGGTGTCGCAGGAACCGCCGGGCTGCCTGGCGTACCGCCGGCGGTCGCCGTCACTGTATAAGTCTGGCTGCCCGGGAGTGAGATAGTACCGAGAGACACGGTACTGCCGTTGGTATATGTCGAGGTGTCAACCAGGCAGACCACTTTATTGCTGGTCTGTGCTGCGCAAATCGGCGTGATGTTGCTGCCGGCATCGGTAGCCCTATAGGCCTTGATAGTGCCCCCGGTGCCGATGGCATTGGCGATGGCAAGCGCGGATTCGCGCTCGCGCTTGTCCTTGCCTATCGTGATCGCAGTTGACTTGGCGACAATAGAGCCGACTGTTACGCTGGCCGGTCCGGCCAGATCGGCGGCAAGCACACTACCGGGGTTAGTGTCGGCGGTTCTGCCGCCGCTGAAGGTGATCAGAGCGGTCGGATAGGTCGCGGGCATGGCCGGTGAACCGGGTGTGCCGGGCGACCCCGCTTGGGAGGTGCCATCCAGGATGGCCAAGGTTTTGCCGTTGTAGCCGAACCCGGTTGCGGGCGCACTGACGGTGATGACATTGCCCGACACAGTGGCGGTGTAGCCACCCGTTACCTTGTTCTTGATCGTGGTGGCGTTGGCGGTGGTGGCCGTGCCATCGGTGATGTCGGCGATGGTCAGCGCGGGTATGACGGTGACGCCATCCACCGTGATGCCACCCAGCGTGGCGGGCAGGTTGGCGGTCTGCCCGCTCGTACCCACGGTAATGGTGGCCACAGCTTTGGCAGCCGGGACATTGACGCCGGTGGTGGTGGTGCAGAGGTTACCGGTGCCGTTGTAAAAAATATCCACGTCGAAGTGGCCGCCCGTCACCCCGTAGGTCACTTCGGTTACCGGGAACACCACGTCCGAATTCTGATTGAAGAAGGTGGTGTTCAGGGTCTGCAACTGCACCAGGATCGGCTGCGACAGCACGCCGTTGGTAAGGAACTTGCCGACCGGGATGCCATCCGTGCCGAGGATGGCGCAGGTGGCACTGACCGCGATGACAGGGTCGCTTAAATTACAGGCCGGAGGAATCGCGGCATCTCCCGTGATGTATTTGATGCGGTCGCTATCGTTCAGCAACTGATTCCCGTCCAGATCGAGGAACGGGCTGTCCTTGCTGCCGCCCGACAGGTAATCCAACTCCATCAGCCAGTTCTCGCCCTTGACCGTGGTGCCGGTGCTCAACGCGGCGGTCGCCGTCGCTCCAGTGCCATTCCCGGTGACCGTTACAGTGGGCGCCGAGGTATAGCCGCTGCCGGATGACGTGATGCGGATGGCCGTGACTACGCCGGCACTGACCGTGGCCGTTGCGCTCGCGCCGCTGCCGCCACCACCAGAGAAACTGACGCTGGCCGAGGTGTAGCCCGACCCGCCAGCCGTCACCGTGGACGAGACCACGGTGGTTGCCCCGGTCAGCACAGAAACTGTCGGATTATGGCTGCCGAAATAGAAGCGTCCGCTCTCGATGAAGCTGCCATCGCCGACTATTTTTTCTCCAGCGGGCAAGGCAACCCGCCAGCCCTTGTGCCCGCCGCTATTCCAGTTCGGCGTGGTGATGTTCCCGCTGCGGCGCACGCGGGTGGTGACCCCGTTATAGACGTAGTTGCGTTCTGCGAGGGTTGCGGTCGTCATCATGCTGACGTTGGCAACCGGAGCGCCATCCCAGACACCGTAAACGTAATGCACGGTATTGGCCGTGGTATCCGCCGTATCCAGCATGGAACCGGTGCCGAAGGCCACCATATAGCCGCCGTTTGGATGTAGCGCAACGCCGGGCGTTGAAGTAATGGGTTGTGCCGGGGAGGTCACAAGCAGCGCGCTGGCCGCCCAGCTTGTTGCCACGGTGCTGGAAAGATCAAACTTCCACAGCGTGCCTTTCAAGTCGCCCGCATACACCCGGTCTACTTTTCCGTCGCCATTGGTATCAATGGCGGCCGGGTTGAACAGGCCATTCGGACTGGCCGAGGTACCGCCAGCACCGGCCGGTATCGAAGCAATCAATTGCCCGGTTGCGGCTTCAATCACATATAGGTAGGCCTGATAGTCACCCAACGCGTTGTTGTTATAGCCGTTGCCGACAACGACGGCGTCCACGCCGCCGGCATTAACTTTGATTATCAGCGGCACGCCGTAGGTAAAGCCGAGATTGTCGTAGGCAGTCGAAACGGTGGGCGTAGTATTGTTCAAATCGCCGTCAACACCATTAATCTCCCATAACACCTTGTTAACAACATCGCTCTCGCTGCCCGCTGCAAGCCCCGCGCTGCCGTCAATCTTGAGCGCGAACAAGCCCTTGCCGCCCGCGCCCAACCCGCCGACCAGAATGCGAGTCGGCGTACCGCTGATGCTGATCGTGCCGATATTGATCCGGCCATCCACGAAGTAGTCGTGCGGGTTGGTCACGGTACCGTAGGGTTTCGCAAGGTTGATCATCTTGGAGAGCAGCATGGAAGGCACATAAGCCCAGCGCTCCGCGCCGGTGGTCGCGTTGAACGCGTGCAACATGCCGTCATTGGCGCCGACGAACAACGTTGGATTGGTGGCATCCGCCACATAGTAGGGGCGCGAGTGAATGATGTCGCCCAGCGTCGGGCCGCCCGCGCCGTTCGCTTCTGCTGAACGGTTGCGCATGCCGGAGGGACTTTCGTTGACGCGCTCACCGCGCAGGAAGTTGACGATCTGATCGCCGGTGTAACTGGTGGTGTTGATCGTGGTGGCGGGAAACATTGCTTGTTGCGTAGCCGACAGGCTGGCATAGCGGAACGGTACGCCTGTTGATGGTGTGGCATCGTTCCGTGTGGCAATGAATCGGCCGGTATTAAAATTTTGCAAGGCAAGCTGCGTCGCCACCCCGTTTAGTCCCCACGGTTCAGTGTTGAAATCGATCTCCCCGAAAGCATTTACCGGATAAGCGTAAATGGTGCCGCTCCAGAATTCCCGTTCATAGCTCGGACGATAAATTTGCTCGTTGCCGCTGGTCAGGTTGAAATTGGTGGCTTCATCCTGCGCCACGTAGCCAACCGGCTGATCCTGCGGTGCGAATGCGGTGTTAGCCGCAGTAATCGCCAGCGCGAGGTTGACCGCCATGCCGGCGAGAAGCAACATGACCAGCCATTGCATCGGTTCAAATTTAACAGCGGAGATTTTGCTCATGATGTGCTCCCGGTTAACAAGTCGTTAATACGCTGAAATAGGACTGGACATATTTGGTGGCGCCGCGTGCACTGGCGCCGCGCGCGGTGATGCGGTAGGTGTTGACCTTGTTGCAAGCGTAGCTGAGAGGTCCGCCCACCGTTGCGCTGGATCCGACCATGACATTGCTGGTGGACATCAATTCGATGATGTAGCGTCCGGTTCCGCTGGTGGCGAGTGCGGAATCACTACTATTCCAGGCAGTGTTCAGCGGGTCAATCGCAGAGCCGGCTGGATATAAGCCAGAGCTGGATGCGGTTACCGACGAAGCAGCAAAAAAATCGGCGTGGTTGTAATTGATCGTTCCCGCCTTCAGTGCGTTTTCCTCTTCGCTTAACACGGCTTCGCCGGCGTTTATTGCGTTGTTTTCAAACTGCAGATTGCCCGCCAGTTTATAAGCTGTATCGGAGGTCATCATCGCCGTCACACCAAGCAGCATCAGGATGATCAGGATAATCAGGCTGATTATCAGGGTGGAACCGTGTTGGGTATGGCTGGTCATGTCACGTTCCTCATTCGGTGTGAAAGTTACGCAGTTGCACAACGGTGGTGAACAGTTGTCGGCGGAAACTGTCGGTCATTGGTCCGTAAGTGATGTCGCCCATCGCATAACTACTGGTGTTGCTATAACCACTCTCCGCTTGGGAGTTGCGCGCCAGCAGCCAGATGCGCACTGAACTTACATCCTCCCAATCAGTTGCCGACGTAATCTGATCGGCGGGGTAAAACTGTGTGGTACCGCTGCTCAATGGGGTGCGCCCATACTGCATGTGCATCTGCTCGATGCCGCTTACTACCATTTCCTTTGCCATCGTACCCCCGCCCAGAGCAAGCCGGCATAATGCGGGAATGCTTGCCGTGCCGCCGCCGTTACAATCACCCTGCCCGATGTAGTACACATACTCCTGCACCAGAAAATCCGCCAACGGCTCGCCGAATGGGGTGCCGTCTGTATTATTGGGTGCGCCGGTAGCTGCTATTGCACCGGCACCGGCCTGAAACATTTCGCCCTTGATGAAAGTTGAACGGAAATACAGTTCTCCATTGACGAGCGGAGTCGGTGATGTCAAGGCGGTATTTGACACACGGCGGATGACCAGCACATCGCCCTGCAAGTAACCACTGTTCAAGCAATTAGCCGCGTATGGGTTGCTGCCGTTAGTCCCCCATATCCCTTGACTCAGATTATTCACAAAAGAACCGGCAACAGCCGCAATCTCGAGACACTCGTTGGCAATAGCAACTGCGGATGTGTTTGGAGTCATCCACGTATAGCCGCGATAATCGGCATGGCGCAGTTCGCGCTTGAGATGATCCAGCGCGTAGCGCCCGTTGCTTTGCAGCTCGGCGGTACGGTCATTGGTTTTGCTGCTGCGCGAATTGCTGGCCAGCACACCGGTCAATGCGGCGATGATCATCAGCCCGATGGTGATCGAAACCATCATCTCCACCAAGCTGAAGCCGTGTTCAACCACGCGCCCCATGTTCTTTATCTCCTGTCTTGTGGTCGTCATGGCTAGTTGCTCACGGTTCGTGTCGCAGTATAGGAAAAAGTCTCACCGTGGCTGGTTTTGACGGAGCTGCGGTCAGACCAACTGATTACGATGGTATAGGTGCTTGGATTGCCAGCCGTTGTTTGGGCGATTTGCCAGCTTGCCTGCGGCAATCCCACGGCTATGATCGCATTTTCCCATTCGCTGATGTCCCAGCTTGCCAGCGTCGTGATATCGCAGGCACTTGTCGCACAATCAGTGGCAGCAGCGCTGGGTGAACTGGCTGCAGCGACCGCATAATTTCCGGCAACAGCCGCTGTCTTATTCGCTTCCATGCGTTCAGCAATATCGGAAGCCAGAAATACCGCTTGGATGCGGAACTGGCCACTTTGACCCACGCGCAAGGCATACATCTGCAGGCCGGCGGTGCCAAGCAGCGCAGTGGCGATAATCACCAGAGTGATCAAGACTTCCAACATGGAGAAACCATGCTGTTTTACGCCGGGGACAGGGAGGTGAGAATGGCTGCGCATGCGTGCACCTATGGGTTGGATACGGAGATGTTGCCGGTTGCAACAATGTTGGCAGTTCTGGATTTTGCACCGGAAACCAGGTTCAGTGTGCCTGCCGTACCTGTGCCATTCGGGTTGAAGCGAATGGAATCCGCGCTGCCGGTGAGAGTGAAGCTTGTATTGATGGCTTGATGTACCGTAATCGGATTCGGGTTGGCGGCAGTACCTGAATCGCAATTATTGGTGCCATCATCGGAACTGTCTTGGCAAACCAACCAGCCGTTCGCCCAGTCGGTTCCCGCTCCACAGGCGGTATTGCTGCTGCGCACACAAACCAGCACCCATGAATTGCGCTTGATTGCCTCGCTGCGTGCGCGGTTCAAATCGCTGGTGAGTTGCGACATGGTGGAAGTCAGGCGCGTGTTGTTAATGAAGTCGCTGAATGACGGCGCGGCGATGGACGCCAGTATCGCGGCGATTGCGATGACGATCATCAGCTCTATCATTGTTACACCGGCTTGTTGTCGATTGGATTGCATCATTGCTCCTGATCAGGTTGCACGCACTCTACTAAACACACGCTATTCAAGTAAATCACTAACCGATAATCGGGAACATTGCCGGAACAAGCGGCATATTTTTGGATAAAAGGTCGAATTTGGCGGGTGATTGGTATGCCGAAGCCAATTGTCAGGGAAGACATGCCTCGGCCAGCAAAAACTCCTTGAATGCCAAGGCGGCGCTGGACAGGCGTTTGTTGGCACGATGCGCGACGAACCAGTGGCGCAGCAGCGGGAAATGTTCGGCTTTGAGTATGGCAAGCCGCCTGGTTT
>Ga0209343_10011387_pt1 | contig 10007 bp, 8 predicted proteins | sample RifCSPlowO2_02_FD_184026 | JGI IMG/M metagenome (GOLD analysis project Ga0209343, IMG submission 184026) | Groundwater microbial communities from Rifle, Colorado - Rifle CSP2_plank lowO2_0.2 (SPAdes) (version 2) | ecosystem: Environmental > Aquatic > Deep subsurface > Groundwater | place: Rifle...
AGTACGTGCAGAACGTGCTGTCCTACTCGGTGATCTACGGCGAGAAGCTCAACGCGCCGCAGCCACTGGTGGCATGGCACGAGCGTTACTTCGACCAGTAACGGCTAAATTGGCACGCTCAACTGCAACGGTTGAGCGTGCATTCCCCGCTTATTCCAGCACCTGCACCGGCATATCTAGACGTAGCTGCCCTTCGCCACAGGCGATCAGGTTCTGCCCGAAATACACCTCGCCTTCACGCTCACGGTAGGTTTTCAGGGTAGCCAGCGGTTCGCGATCGGCGCTGCGCTCGCCCGTCTGCGGGTCTAGGGTGGTCATGATGCAGCGCGAGCAGCCCTTGACCACACGAAACTCCAGATCACCAATACGGATGCGCTTCCAGCTGTCTTCGGCATAGGGCTCACTGCCACTGACCACCAGGTTCGGGCGAAAACGCAGCATCGGCAAAGGTCGACCGACGCGCGCCGAGAGGTCATCCAACGACGCCTGACCGATCAGCAGTAAAGGAAAGCCATCGGCAAACGCCACCTTGTCGCCAACCTCGGCATACGCCGTATCGACCTGCCGTGCGCGCGCCTCCGATACCTGCACCAGCCGGCAGGCACGGCCGAGAAACTGGCTTAGCCACTGCGCAGCCTGATCACCGGCGTCCGGCACCTGCAGGCTGTCGCGCCAGATGGTCACGCCACGCAGCGGGGCCTGCTCATCCGGCACTGCTACCTGCAGATCAGCCATGTCCGGCGCACTCAGTTGCAGGTGCGTGCTACCCAGCCAGCGCGCCTGCAACTGAGTCATCTGCGCCAGCAGGCGTTGCGTAAGGAAGCGCCCGGATTCAGCATCGACTACCATCCAGCGACGATCACCCTGTACGCCCAAAGCGTCCAGCATCGTTTCGCGCAGGGCTTCGCCCGCCGCCGACTTCAGTGGATAACGGTACAACCCGGAGAGATGCAACATGAGTCCAGCTTCCGTTTGGCAAAACGCACTTATACGAGCAACCCGACGTACCTACAAGCCTGCTTTGGCCCTGCCGCTACTGGTGTTGCTAAGCGCTTGCAGCGGTACTGCGCCGGATAACCTGGGCATCCATGATGGACAACTGAGCGCCTGCCCAGACTCACCGAACTGCGTAAACAGCCAGGCCAGCGATGCGCGACACGCCATTGAACCGCTGCCACTGCGAGGTACCACCGAAGAAACCCAGGCACGCCTCAAGGCGTTACTCAGTGCAGAGCCAGGCGTGAGCGTGGTGGAGGAGGCTCCGGGGTATTTGCGCGCCGAATTCAGCAGCAAGCTGATGCGCTTTGTCGATGATGTGGAATTTATGATCGGTGCGGCCGGAGTGGATGTGCGCTCGGCATCGCGCCTGGGCTACGCGGATTTCGACGTTAACCGCGAGCGCATTGAACATCTGCGCCAGCGGCTAAGCGAATAAACAGAAGGTGCATACCAGCCTGACGCCCGCGTCAGGCTTATTCCTCAGGGTGCAGCAGGGCCAAACGCTGATGCACCACATCCACCAGTTTGTCCGGCTGGAACTTGGAGAGGAAGTTGTCGCAGCCGACCTTCTTAACCATGGCCTCGTTAAAACTGCCTGACAGCGAGGTGTGCAGTACCACGTACAAGTCCTTGAGACGTGAGTCGTTGCGAATTTCGGTGGTCAGCCGGTAGCCGTCCATCTCAGGCATTTCCGCATCGGTGATCACCATCAGCAGCTTTTCATGCACATCGACGCCGGCATCAGCCCAGCTCTTCAGCAGGTTAAGGGCACGCAAGCCATCGCTGGCGGCATGGCAACGGATATCCAATTGCGCCATGGTGCCCTTGAGCTGACTCATGGCCACGTTGGAGTCATCCACCAGCAGCACTTCGCGTCCTTTGGCATGCTCCAGTAACGGATCGGCGAGCTTTTCCGGGGAGACCTTGGTGCTCATCGGGCTGATTTCCGCCAAGACTTTTTCCACGTCGATCACTTCGACGATCTGGTCTTCAACCTTGGTGATGGCGGTCAGGTAATGCTGACGCCCGGCGCCACCGGGTGGCGGCAAGATGGATTCCCAATTGAGGTTGAGGATGCGTTCAACCCCACCGACCAGAAAAGCCTGCACCGAGCGGTTGTACTCAGTGACGATAATGGTGCTGCGCTCATCCGGCACAATCGGGCGCATGCCGATGGCCTGGGACAGATCGATCACTGGCAGCGTCTGCCCACGCAGGTTGACCACCCCACAGACAAAACGATGGCGTTGCGGCATCAGGGTCAGCTTGGGCATTTGCAGGACTTCCTGCACCTTGAAGACGTTGATCGCAAACAGTTGCCGACCCGCCAGGCGGAACATGAGAATTTCCAAGCGGTTCTCACCCACCAGCTGGGTGCGTTGGTTCACTGAGTCGAGAATGCCGGCCATCATGCGCTCCTGTTCACTTATCGATCTAGCCTAGCTCAAATAGCCATACCCGGGTGTATCGGCCATCTGCCGTGCATCTGAAGGCAGATGGCGCAGCGCCATCATGCGATAAGCGCGGCGACTAGGCCAGTCAGGCGGCAGAAGCCGCTCGACTTATTCAACCAGCAGCGGCGAGTCTTCCGGCAAATGCACACGTAACGCCTTCGGCCTGGCCGCGAACCGCAGTTTGCGGCTTTCCATCGGCTCACCATCCAGATTGAGATCCAGGCCTTCGGGGGCTTCGACTTCCAGCCAAGGCAGCCGCGCACTGAGGGCCACGCTTTGCAAGCCATTGATGCCGCCAGACAACAGCGTACCCAAGGTGCCGACCACATCCGCTGCCGCCGGCACGATGCAGACATCCAACAAACCATCGTTGACTCGCGCCTGCGGGCATAGCACATGCCCACCGCCGGCCTGCCGGCCATTGCCGATGCCGAGCGCGAGAAACTCGCCTTCCCACTGAAAATCCGGCCCGGTAAAGCGGCCAAACGACGATTGCACTTCGGCAAAACGGGTCAAGCCCGTCAAAAAATAAGCCGCACCGCCGAGCATGCGTTTGAGGTCTTCCGACGTGTTGGCGGTGACGTTAGAGCCAAAACCGCCCGTGGCCATATTCAGGAACACCTGACCATCCACTTCGCCCAGATCGATCGGCTGCGCCGGTATATCCAACAAACTCAACGCAGCCAGTGGTTCGAGCGGAATACCGGCCGCACGCGCAAAATCATTGGCTGTACCCAACGGCAACAGCGCCAGACTGGCCTTGGTTTTTGCCAACGCCATAGCTTCAGCCACGTCACGCAGAGTGCCATCACCACCGCCGGCAATAAGGGTTGGGTAGCCCGCCTGCAATGCCTCATTGACCAGACGCTGTGCATCGCCCCCCTCCCAGGTGACCCGCACATCCACGTGCCAGCCCTCTTCACGACGCGCCTGCACCGCAGCACGCACCTCTGCATTGAGAGCTTGCTTACCATGCAGAATCAGCAGCGCTTTACGTTCTTGCATTCACAGCATCCTTTCACGTTTCAACACAAAGATTCAGCGACAGGGCTTGAGGTTGCACCAACCGGCAAGTGACGAAATAAACATCAACTAAATAGATTATTAGGCTCAATATTTACGCATTTTTAATCGTATTGATTTATTGGATCATCCTTACATCGCCAATGAACACCGCCGCTGAAAGCCGGTGCTCCTTAAATGAGGATATGCAGATGATCGACGTACGCCCCTTCGCCGAGCTCGGCGGTGCCCATCACGGTTGGCTGAATGCCCGCCATCATTTTTCCTTTGCCGAATACTATGACCCAGCGCGCATGAACTGGGGGCCGCTGCGGGTCTGGAACGATGATGAAATCGCGCCGCACACCGGCTTCCCGACCCACCCACACCGTGACATGGAAATCATCACCTATGTACGCCAAGGGGCAATCACCCACAAGGACAACTTGGGTAACCATGGCCGTACCGAAGCCGGTGATGTGCAAGTGATGAGCGCCGGCACCGGGATTGCCCACAGCGAATACAACCTGGAAGACACCACCACCAAGATCTTCCAGATCTGGATTCAACCCAACCAGTCGGGCCTGCCGCCGTCCTGGGGCGCCAAGCCGTTCCCCAAAGGTGAGCGCGCCGGCACCTTCGTCACCCTGGCCAGCGGCTTTGCCGAAGACCAGGACGCCCTGTCGATCCGTACCAATGCGCGGATGGCCGCAGCCACCCTACAGGCGGGCCAAAGCACCGAGTATCCGATTGGTGCTTCTCGCAAGGCTTATCTGGTGGCCGCCAGCGGCAGCATTGAGGTCAACGGCGTCAGCGCCCAGGCCCGTGATGGTGTGGCAGTCAGCGATGTAGAAGTGATCCGCGTAACGGCCATCGAAGACAGCGAAATCATCCTGGTGGATGTGGCCTAACCAGCAGAGATGGCTTAGCGGCGCAGCAGAACCTGTGCACCGCTAAGCGGCTTTACGCCGGATACCCTGTAATCTTGCGAATGGTCTGATACAGCGGCTTCAGCTGCTTGTACATGCGCTGATAAACCTGGGTGTAAAGCTGATGATAGGTGCGCTGCGCCTCTGGGTTGGGTGTGAACACATCACCTACCCGGGTCATAGCTTTGATCGCAGTCGGGTAATCCGGATGCAAACCCAGGCCCACCGCGCAATTGATCGCCGCGCCCAGGCCGCTGGTTTCATACAGATGCGGACGCTCGGCAGGCAGGCCGAAGATATCGGCCGTCAGCTGCATCGCCGCATCGCTCTGTGAACCACCACCAGAAACGCGCAGGCGGGTGATGCGCGTGCCCGAACGCTTCTCGATCTTCTCCTTGCCCTGGCGCAGGGCATAAGCCAAGCCTTCAAGAATCGCCCGGTAGATGTGCGCGCGGGTGTGCACATCACCAAAGCCGATGATCGAGCCCTTGGCCTCCAGACCAGGTTCGCGGATGCCCGGCGACCAGTAGGGTTGCAGCATCAGGCCCATGGAGCCAGCCGGCACGCTGTTGACCAGCTCATCGAACAGCGCCTCAGGCTCTACGCCAAGTTCCTTGGCCCGCTGCATCTCACGCAGGCCAAACTCCTGCTTAAACCAACTGACCATCCAGAAACCGCGATAAATCATCACCTCGGTGTTGAAGTGATCAGGAATCGCCGACGGGTATGGCGGAATCAGCGGAATGGTTTCCAGGTAATTACTGCGCGTGGTGTTGATCGTCGCCGTAGTGCCATAGGACAGGCACGCCGTGCTCGGCTCCACGCCACCGGCGCCGAGCACCTCACAGGCCTTGTCGGCACCCGCTGCAATCAGCGGCAGGCCTTCAGGAATCCCGGTATGTCGGCTGGCAGCCGCCGTGATGTGGCCGAGCAATTCGCCAGGCTTGCACAGCTCCGGCAACTGCCCGCGACGCACCGGCATGGCCTGCCATTTCCAGTCGCCGGGCTTGGCCCACTGCAGGCGTTTGTAGTCGAATGGCAGATAAGCCACGCAACTGGTCAGCGAGTCGACAAACTGGCCGCACAGCCGGTGAGTAAGAAACCCTGAAAGCAGCAGCACCTTGTGCGTCTTGGCCCAGATGTCCGGCTGGTTCTGGGCGATCCAGTTAACCTCGGCCTGAGCGCGGAAGTAATCCACCGTGGCTTGCACCCCAGCGATCTTGAACAGCCACCCCCAAGGCCCGGTGATCCGCCCTTCGACCTTGGCCTGACGCTGATCAAGCCATAGAATCGCGGGTCTCAGCGGTTGGCCTTGCGAGTCAACGTTGATCAGGGTGCCACGCTGGGTGGTGAGTGATACTCCCTTGATCAGGCTACGGTCGATATCCACCTGCTGCCACAGCTGTGCGCAGGCTTCACCGAGGCTGGCCCAGTAGTATTCCGGATCCTGCTCGGCCCAGCCGGGTTGCTTGGAGTAATAAGCCTCAAGCTCCACCTTGCCCTTGGCGAGCAGATTGCCCTGAAGATCAAACAACAGCGCCCGAATGCTCTGGGTGCCATTGTCGATGGCCAGCAGATAACTTTTCTCGCTCAAGACGCCGTCCTTACTCGTGATCCATCTTCCGCCGGCAGGCTGTAGCAGCGCTGCCAAAGTTGCCGATACGCTTGTTCTTCCTCTTGCCAGCGCGCGTCATCCCACCCCAGGCGGGCCTGACACAGCACACGGATACGAGGCAGTTCGGCCGCCGCGCCGCATGCCAGCAGCAGGCCCAAACGGGTGCGGCGCAGCAGCAGGTCATCCAGGTGTAACACCAGTTCCTGCTCGGCTGCGCAGGCCAGTTCGGCCCACAGCGTGTCCGTGCCGGAAACCTGCTCGACACCCAGCTCATCGAGCAACGCCAGCACTCGCGGCAGCGCCCGACCATAACGACCCATCAGGCGCTTCTGCTGAGCCGGGCTTAACTGCGGCATCGGCTGCTGCGGTACAACAGCAAAGGTCGCCGCGCCCTGATCATCCAGCGTACGGCCAACCATAGGCGCGCAAGCCTGCAGCACTTCCAGCGCCAACAGGCGGAAAGTGGTCAGCTTGCCGCCGGCCAGGGTCACGCAACCGGGCTCAACCCACAGCGCATGTTCGCGTTTTTCATCCGAAGGTTTGCGCCCTTCACTGCCATCCGTGACCACCGGGCGCACCCCGGCCCAGGTCGACAACACATCCGCCGCGTTGATCGCGGCAGCAGGAAACTGCTGGCCACAGGCGGCCAGCAGGTAGTCCACTTCATCCGGGCTGATTCGCGCTTCTTCAGCTAATGGCGCCGGGTGATCCAGGTCGGTGGTGCCAATCACAGTCGCGCCTTCCCAGGGGAAGACAAACACCGGACGCTTGTCCGCCGCATGCATAAAGCTAAACGCATGAGCCACGGAAAGGCGCCAGGCCGGCACCAGCAGGTGGCTGCCGCGCAGCGGACGGATATGCTCCAGCCCGGTTTTCTGCCGCAGCTGATCGGCCCAAGCACCGGTGGCCTGGGCCACCGCGCGGGTCTTGAAGCGATACTGCAGGCCGCTTTCACTGTCTTCGGCGAGCAGGCCAGTGACACGCCCATCTTCGCGCCGTAACTCGACCACGCGCATGCCATTGAGCGCTTCGCCGCCGTCGGCACGGGCCTCACCCAGCACGCGCTGTACCAGGCGCGCATCATCGGTGACCGCATCAAAGAAGCGCGTACCACCGAGCAGACCGTCTTCCTTCAGACCTGGGGCCAGATAACGCAGTTGCTGCAACGGGTAGTACAGGTGATTGCGCTTGCCGGCCAGGGCGTCATACACCGCCAGTAGCCCGCCGAAAACTCGCGGGCCGGGAAAGCTGCCCTGGTAATGCGCCATGATAAAGCTCAAGGGGTCGACCAACCCCGGCGCTTCCTGCAGCAAGCGCTCGCGCTCGCGCACCGAATCGCGGGTCAGGCCGAACTGGCCCTTGGCGATATAGCGTAATCCCCCATGCACCATCTTCGAGGAGCGGCTGGAGGTGCCCCAGGCAAAGTCGCGCTGCTCCAGCAGCAGGCATTTCCAACCGCGCCGCGCCGCTTCACGCAGAATCCCGGCACCGCTGATGCCGCCGCCGACGACGATCAGATCCCAATCACGCGCCGCCAGTTCGGGCAAGGCCTGTTCACGCCAGGCGGCGTTCCACTGGCTCATCATCAATCCTGCAGCAACACGCCAGGTGCCAGGCGCTGCTCAGGGTCAAAATGCCCAGCCAGCGCCTTGAGCGTGGCCATACCCAGCTCGCCTTTCTCCACCGGCAGGTAAGGCGCATGATCGCGGCCGACACCGTGCTGATGACTGATGGTGCCGCGATTCTCGGCGATAGTCAGGCTGGCGGCATGCTTGAGCTTCTGCCAGCGCGCCATGGCCTCGGCGTAGTTCGCACCTGGGCGGAACACGTAAGTGGTGTAGATGCTCGAGCCTTCGTTGTAGACGTGGGACAGGTGGGTAAACACATGCACCTGCTCGCCCTCTTCGCTCAGGCCGGTGCGCAGGCTGGTTTCGACCTTGTTCAGCAGGTTATCGACATTGCTCCAGTCGGTGGCGGTTTCCAGGGTATCCACCGCGTAGCCGGCGGCCCACAGGCCGTGGCGCAAGTAGGGGAAACGGAAGCGGTTTTCTGCCCATTTCTTGCCTAGCAAGGTGCCGGTAAATACGCCACCAAAGCTCTTCAGCAACTTCTTCGCCTGCTTCAGTGAGGCGGCATTCTGTGTACGGCTGCCGGTAACGCCGAAGGTCAGCATGCACTTGCCCTCGCGGGCGCCGCGCAGGGCCAAGTATTTCTCCAACCAGGCGATTTGCTGTGGATGGCCGGCCAGGGCCAGCTGGGTTTTAGTCTCAATGGCGTTGGACAGACGCAGCATCGACAACGGCACACGCGCCTGGGCCAAGCTGCGAATGGCGCTCAGCGCCTGCTGCCAGTTGGGCAAAAATACCGCGTAGAAATTTTCCTGCTCGGCCAGGCGGGTGATGCGTACCTTGACCTCGGAGATGATGCCGAAGCGCCCTTCCGAACCCATAAGGATTTCGCGCAGGTCTGGCCCCGCGGCAGAGGCCGGGAAGGTCGGAATCTCGAGGGTGCCGGCGAAGGTCTCGACCTTGCCGCCGGCAAACAATTGCTCGATACGTCCGTAGCGCAGCGATTGCTGCCCGCTGGAACGGCTGGCGACCCAGCCACCCAAAGTCGAAAGCTCCCAGGACTGCGGGAAATGGCCCAAGGTGTAGCCCTGAGCGCGCAGCTGGCTTTCCACTTGCGGACCATTGGCGCCAGGACCGAAGGTGGCAATCAGGCTGTCGTGGTCGATCTCGATCAGCTTGCTCATGCGCGCCAGCGACAGGGTCAGCACCGGTTTGTTGCTGGCCTGTGGGTTGATATGGCCGGCCACCGAGGTGCCACCGCCGTAAGGAATGACGATCAGGTCATGCTGGCTGGCCCAGGCCAGCAACTCGCGGACCTGCGCAGCGCTTTCCGGGTAGGCCACGCCATCGGGAAACACGCCAAAATCGCCGGAACGCATCGCCAGCCAGTCCGGCAGGCTCTGGCCACGGGCGTGACGCACGCGGTCTTCGGCATTCAGGCAAATCAGCGGGTGGGCCTGCAGACGCGAGGCCGGCACCTGTGCCAGAACCTGCTCCAGGCTGGCATCGGCCAGCAACTGACCCGAGCCGACCAGTTCGGCAAGAAAAGCCTCGCCATGGGCCGGCAGTTCCACCACTGTTGCGTCATCACCCCAGCCGTTCCAACGTCGCATCTGTATCTCCCGGATATTTCAGTCACCCTCGATGGCTGCCTATACTAGCTGGCCGTTTCAAGGCGTCACTGTCGTATCGAGCCAGGCGATATCGCCAATCAAGACATTCAGAATAAGAACAGTTCATGGAAAACCTCGGTTATACCTCTGTCCCTTCCCTGCTCAAGTACCTGCGCCACGCCGAGCAATTGGGCCTGGATATCGACCAGGCGTTGGCGGCCGCCGGCATCAAAACCGAGGACCTGGCCGACAACAGCAAACGCATTCCCAGTGAAACCCATGAGCGCCTGCTCGATCACTTGCTCAAGGTATCGGCTGACCCGCTGTTTGGCCTGCACTGCGCGCGCTTTGTGCAGCCGGGTTCGTGGAGCGTGCTGGGCTATATCACCATGAACTGTGCAACCCTCGGTGAGGCCATGAGCCGCATCGTGCCTTACGAGAAACTGGTGGGGGACATGGGTGTCAGCCGGGTCGAGGCCGGCGCAGATCACGTTCGCCTGATCTGGACCTGTCGCCATCAGGCTGAGCCGATCCGCCGGCACATGGTGGAAAACGTACTGGCTTCGTGGTTGCTGTATGCGCGCTGGATCTCCGACTCAGACAGCTCGCCACGGGAGGTATGGTTCGAGCACGCCCTGCCTGAGGGCGCCGATAGTGCCGAGTACCAGACGATTTTCGGCTGCCCGATCCGCTTCGAGCAAAGCTGCAATGCGCTGATCGTGCCGCTGGAATACCTCGCTGTGCCGCTGCGCCAGGCCGACGCCAACTTGTTGCGCACCTTGGAAGAACACGCCCTGACGCTGATGGCTGGACTGGACGACAACGAG
>Ga0209343_10011388_pt1 | contig 10006 bp, 14 predicted proteins | sample RifCSPlowO2_02_FD_184026 | JGI IMG/M metagenome (GOLD analysis project Ga0209343, IMG submission 184026) | Groundwater microbial communities from Rifle, Colorado - Rifle CSP2_plank lowO2_0.2 (SPAdes) (version 2) | ecosystem: Environmental > Aquatic > Deep subsurface > Groundwater | place...
CTCCAAATCCCGCTTCACTCTCTTTTATACCTTTCCGCTTGGATAGTATAAAGGTCAAAATACTTTCCTTTGTTTCCCATTAGTTGTAAGTGCGTTCCGTCTTCTACGACTTTTCCCTGATGTAAAACCACAATCCTTTCCGCGTCTTTAATTGTCGAAAATCTGTGGGAAATAAAAACCAATGTATTTAGTTTCATTTCTTTGTTTAATCTGTCAAATATTTCCATTTCACTTTTGGCGTCAACCGCCGATGTTGGCTCATCTAAAATCAGAACCGGGGCGTTTTTCGCGTAAGCCCTCGCTATTGCCAGTCTTTGCCATTGACCGCCAGACAAATCAGTTCCATCTTTATATTCAGGTCCTAATTGCTGATTGAATTTATACTTTGAAAATTTTAAGTAACCTTCCATTTCCTCGTCAGTTAATTTTTTGCCGGCAGCTAGTTCAAGATTTTCTTTAACAGTAAGATAGAATTTGCCAAAAGATTGAAAAAGAGTTGAGTATAGACTAAATAACACATCCTCCGGTAAATCTCTAAGATTTGCACCGTTTACTAAGATTTGACCTTCGAAAGGATCATACATTCTAAGAAGAAGTTTTACTAATGTTGTTTTGCCCGCTCCGTTCTCACCAATTAACGCTAAATTTTGACCGTAAGGAATTATTAAATTTATTTTATTCAATACATTTTTTTCTGAATTAGGATAAGCGAAAGATACATTTTCAAAAACGATTGTTGGGTTTTTTATTTTTTCAATAAGTTGATTCTTTGTGAAATTAGTAATAATTGGAAAAGTAATATTGGGTTTCAATTCAAAGAATTCTCTTACCTCATCAATAAAGTGGCTATCCGCATAAAGATGACCAAGATTTTGACTTAACCTGCCAAGTGCTCCTGAAAACACAAAGACATTGGTAAATAAAAATACAAATGTCCCTGTTGAAATTGTACCGGTTATTAGTTGATTGGCAATAAATATTGAAAAAATAAACACTGCTAAAATGGGGACGAATTCAGATATGGTATTAAAGATTTGATATTTCCTTTCAAGCTTTATTTGATTTCCTGTAAATATTTTAAAAATATCAGTAAGTCTTTGTTTGAAAAAATCAAATGCTCTATTGATTTTTATTTCAGGAAGTGTTTCTCGTTCCATCAATACATTTGCCGTATAACCAAATTTTCTTCTTGTTTCATCATCCGCACGATAAATCATAAATACACCATTGGCGTATTTTGACCTGACAATAATTGGAATAACATTTGCGATAATAATTACTATTGCCAAAAAGGGGGAGGCAAAGAAAAATATTACAATACTAACAGACAATTCAATCGCTGACGATATTAAATCGATAATTGCTTTTATATACAATTTCAGTTGAAATTGAAGACGGCCAAAAGCCCTATTTATCAAACCAACAGTTGATGGATGTTCGAAGCTTGATATATCAAGAGTTGATATTTTGTCAACAAATGATCTATGCATAAAAATTACTTGGTTAATGTCAAGTAAAGACCAAAAGTAATTTGATACTCCTTCAATTATCTTTCTGATTAGTTCATAGCCAAGTCGAAAAATAATTACCCCAAAAATTGATAAGCCCAATAAAGTTTTTTGATTATTTGCGGAGTCTATAATTTCTTTGAAGGTTATTGTGTTTACTACTGAAGAAAGAGCAATAAATATTTGAGCAACCAAACATACTAAAAATGTTGGTTTGGCCGCTTTCCAGATAGTTTTGACGGTAAATTTTATGGCTCGAAACATTTTCATAATTTCATTATACTTAAAAACCCCACGCGATCGTGCCTTAAAATTACTCTTCCCATCGCCTCATTACCGGTTAAAAATTTTTATCTTTATAAATCCAGCAAATTTTTAAGTTTCCGCTGCAAAGTTTTGACTTCCCCCTGATTAAGTTCGGCGATTTTGCCTCCGATTCTTCCCGCATCAACTATTCTTAAATACCAAATCAGAAGCGTCGAATCCTTGGCCAAATCGCCTCGACGTTTAATCGCCATCTCGTATTTTCTGCTGACGATTCCCCCTGTGGTTAACGGCGCCACCAAAACAAATCTGGGGTCGACAACCGTTACTTGCGAAGAAATAATTACCCCCGGCCGAAACCGTTTTAATTCCGCGCCGGCGGCCGGATGGAAACGAACCAAATAAATCTCCCCAATCTTATATTTTCTGCCTTTTATCACGGGATTTAAGATAACCCCACATTTGATCTAAATCGTCTTGTTCCGCCGCCAACCATTGTTCCAAGTCCGGCCTGTCCGTCCTGGTTTTCCTGATTAACAATTCCACCGCCGCTTCGGTCAACAGTCGGCTCCGGTTAATTTTAGGAAACTTTTTATCCAGCATCTCCACCACCACCGCCGGCATTTTCAACTGTACCCGCCGCGATTTTTGCGGTTCCTTTCTCCAAGAATACAGCCATGTATTCAGATTATGGTAGTCCTCCAATTGAGTTTGAATATTCATGTGTCCAATTGTACACACACAAACCGGCTTGTCAAAACCCTATTTAAAAATATCTTTGCCGCCGATCATAAACAACAAAATTCTTGCAACTCTGGAATATCTTAACCTCCGATCGTAGCTCCAAATATTCAAGATAATCCCACACTTCATCCATATCCTCCTGCTCGCTATTTATCCATTCCCCTAAATCCCACCTATCTATACGCGTTTTTTTATCCAAAATATCAATTCTTTTCTTCATAATCCCTACTTCCCAAGTAGTAAAGGTCTAACCTTTACAGCTTGCAAAGGTTAGACCTTTACGGACAGACGACTCCCCAAAATTCACTCTTGACAACCATTAGCACTCATGGTAAGTTACTGCTAGTTATGGCAGACGAGCCGAAACCACTCCCAACATTAACCAACCGCCAGGTCAAAATCCTTCGCGCCATCGTCGAAGAATATTCCCAAACCGCCGAACCCGTCGGCTCCGACACTCTTGACAAAAAATACCAAATCGGCGTCTCTCCGGCCACTATCCGCAACGAAATGAACCGCTTGGTTGACAAGGGCTACCTGGCCCAACCCCATACCTCCGCCGGTCGCTCTCCCACCCCCGCCGCCATCCGCTTCTACGTTGATCAACTGATGAACGAAAAGCAGTTGCCCGTCACTGACGAAGTCAAAGTCAAACAGCAAATTTGGGACTCTCGGGGCGAAATCGGCCGCCTGCTTCGGGAAGTTACCCATACTTTGGCCGGCCAAACCCATATGTTGGCTGTCGCCGCCACCGACCAAGGCAAGGCCTATCATTCCGGCTACGCCAATATTCTTGACATTCCCGAATTTTTCGACATCGATGTCACCCGCTCCGTCTTTTCCGTCATCGACGAAGTCAATCAACTGATGGGGATATTTTCTCACCCTCCCATCGGCACCGGCCTTCCCTCGGTTTTAATGGGAGACGACTTCGGCATTGCCGCGATGCGGCCCGTCGGCCTGGTTTATACTCAATTTAAACTTGGCAACACCACCGGCGCCGTCGGCGTTCTTGGTCCCTGCCGTCTTGATTATTCTTATATTATCCCCGCCGTCAGATACGTCGGAAATTTACTTGATGAAATAGGAAAGGAATGGTAATGACTAAAAAACCGGCTACCCAACCACAAGTCAAACAGCTTGAGGACCAAATCAAAACTTTGAATGAGAGCTGGAAGCGCGCCCTCGCCGACTACCAAAATCTATCCAAAAGAGTCGAGAAAGAACGTTGGGAAACAATTTTATTTACTACCGGCTCGCTCCTGGAAAAAATCTTAAAAATTTCCGACGATCTCGACCTGGCCGTAACCCATCATCAAGATCAATCCTGGTTAAAACTCATCCACGCTGATCTATTGAAAATTCTTAGAGATGAAGGCCTAACCGAGATAGACGCTGCCGACAAACCCTTCAACCCGTTAACCATGGAATGTGTCCAACAAGTAGCCGGCCCAAAAAACACAGTTGTCAAAGTTGTCCAAATAGGATATAAATTACATGATAAAATCTTAAGGCCGGCCAGAGTCGAAGTCGGCAGCGGAGAAAACGAACAAACGAACAAAAGCTCAAACGAACCTGCCTGCCGACAGGCAGGCAAAAAAACCACTAAAACAAACTAAACTAAAAAAATTGTAGGTTTTATTAGTTTTTTAGTTTGTTAGTTTATTTGTTAGTTTGTCGTTTGTTAGTTTGTTAGTTTTAATTAAATTATGTCAAAAATTATTGGAATTGACCTTGGTACAACTAACTCTGTAGTAGCGGTGATGGAGGGCGGCAGCCCCAAAGTCATTCCCTCCGCCGAGGGCCGTAATCTCATCCCTTCCGTCGTCAATCCGGCCCAGTCTCTCGTCGGCGACATCGCCAAGCGCCAGTTAATTTTAAAACCCAAAGAAACCATCTACTCCATCAAGCGCCTGATGGGCCGCCGCATCGGCGACGCCCAAGTCAAAAAAACCGTAGGAATGGTCGGCTACGAAATCGTTGAAGGTAAAGACAAAATGGCCGCGGTTAAAGTCGGCGGCAGAACTTATACTCCCCAGGAGATTTCTTCCAAAATTCTGGGAAAAATAAAAGCCGACGCCGAAAGTTACCTAGGCGAAAAAGTTGATAGGGCCGTCATTACCGTTCCGGCATATTTCGACGACTCCCAGCGCCAGGCCACCAAGCAAGCCGGCGAAATCGCCGGCCTCAAAGTCGAAAGGATTATCAACGAACCCACCGCCGCCGCCCTGGCTTACGGCCTGGATAAAAAAAGCGCCAAAACCATCGCGGTTTATGATCTTGGCGGCGGGACTTTCGATATCTCCGTCCTCGAGCTAGGCGGCGGGGTTTTTGAAGTTAAAGCTACCAACGGCGACACCTTCCTCGGCGGCGACGATTTTGACAGAAAAGTTATCGACTGGATAATCTCCGAATTTAAAAAGGACCAAGGTGCCGACCTATCTAAAGATAACCAAGCTATGCAGCGGATCCGCGATGCCGCCGAAAAAGCCAAAGTTGAACTCTCCAGTTCCCTGGAAACCGACATCAACCAACCATTTATTACCCAGGCCAAAGACGGCAGCCCCCTCCATCTCACCCTGAAATTAACCCGCGCCAAACTGGAAGAATTGACCGATGATTTAATTGAAAAAACCATGAAGCCAGTCCGCGATTGCCTCAAGGACGCCAAGATTGACCCCAAGGATATCGGCGAAGTGGTCTTAGTCGGCGGCCAAACCCGCATGCCCAAAGTTCAAGAGATCGTCAAAAAGTTCTTCGGAAAAGAACCCCATAAAGGCGTTAATCCCGACGAAGTCGTCGCCGTCGGCGCCGCCATCCAAGGCGGAGTCCTCACCGGGGACGTCAAGGACGTGGTCCTTCTGGACGTCACCCCTTTAACTTTAGGCATTGAAACTCTGGGCGCCGTCATGACCCCATTGATTAACCGCAACACTACTATTCCCACTAGCAAATCCCAGATTTTCTCGACCGCCGCCGATAACCAAACCCAGGTCGAAGTCCACGTTCTTCAGGGAGAACGCCCGATGGCGTCCGATAATAAAACTCTGGGCCGGTTTATCCTCGACGGCATCCCTCCGGCTCCCCGCGGCCTTCCCCAAATCGAAGTCACTTTTGACATTGATACCAACGGCATTTTGAATGTCGCCGCCAAAGATAAAACCAGCGGTAAAGAACAAAAAATCACCATCCAAAACGCCACCAATCTTTCCAAAGAAGAAGTCGAATTGCTCAAAGCCGAAGCCGAAAAACACGCCGGCGAAGATAAACAAAAGAAAGAATTAGCCGAGGCCAAAAATCAATCCTCGTCCGTCGCTTTCGAAATTGAAAAACAGCTCAAAGAACATGGAGATAAATTGGATAAAGACACCAAAGATAAAATCGAAGAAAATGTCAAAAAATTAAAAGAGTTAAGCGAAAAGTCAGACGCCACCGCCGAAGAATTGAAGAAAGCCAGTGAAGAAACCCTGACGTCTGCTCAAAAAATTGGCGAAATCCTGTCAAAACAGCAACAGACGACAGGCGACAAACAGCCAGACGATCAATCGAGGCCCCCAAAATCACCAAAATCTCCCAATAATGGCAAGGGTGAAGCGGAAGAAGGCGAAGTAGTTAAAGAGTAACGTCATGGACAAACCCGACTATTACGAACTTCTCGGCGTCTCCCGTTCCGCTTCCGCAGACGAGATAAAACGGTCTTACCGTCAAAAAGCTCTAGAGAATCATCCCGACCGCAACAAATCTAGCGACGCCGAAGCCAAATTCAAACAGATAAATCAGGCCTACGAGGTTCTTTCCAATCAAAAAAAACGCGAAGCGTACGATCAATTCGGCCACTCCGCCTTCGATCCCGCTTCCGGTTTTGGCGGCTTTGGGAATAACCAAGGCCAAACTCACCGCCAGGGTCCTTTCACCTATACTTATTATGGCGGAGGTTCGCCCTTCGCCGGCGGCGGCGGATTCGAGGGATTTTCCGATCCGTTCGAAATATTTGAATCATTTTTTGGCTCCGCCAATCCCTTTGGCCGGACTTCAGCCCGTCGGACCAAACCCCACTATTCTTTAAAAATTGACTTCATGGAAGCCGCCAAGGGCGGCGAAAAAACCGTGGTGATTTCCGGCAAAGAACATATCATTAAAATTCCCGCCGGCGCCGACGACGGCACCCGCGTCAGCTACCGCGATTTTGAAGTCAGCTTTGACGTTAAACCCCATCCGGTCTTCAAGCGCGACAACGCCGATGTCGTCGCCGACCTTGATTTACCCCTAGCAACTGCTGTTTTGGGCGGCACAATTTCTGCTCCCACCATTGACGGTCCGATCGAAGTCCGTATCCGTCCCGGCACCCAACCCGGCGCCTTAATTCGCCTTCGCGGCCGCGGTATCCCATATCTCCGCTCCCAAAATCGCGGCGACCAATATCTCCGTCTTAATATAAAAATCCCCGAAAAACTCTCCCGCGACCAAAAACAGCTCTTCGAACAGCTTCAAGACCTTGACAGAAACCGATAGAAACAGTAAAGTCAAATCAGTGAACCTCCGTGTCCGTCTATTCATCATCTTTACATTCATAACCGCTTTCCTCGCCGGCTTGCCCGCCATAACCTTGACGCAGGCGGGCCCCCGGCTTTACCTCGACCCCGCCACCGCCACCGTCGCCTCCGGCTCTACCATTAACTTTGAGTTAAAAATTGACACCGCCGACCAGGAAGCCGCCGCCGCCGATGCCAAAATTTCCTTTCCCCCGGCAACCATTGGCATCGTCAATGTCGTTACCGGTGAATTTTTTCCCAAGTTAAGTAAAGTCATAAATTCTACCACCGGCCTGATAGATATCCACTCTTATTTTGACTCCGCCGATCCTGTAAGTAAATCTGGCGCCGGTACTGTCGCTATCATTACAATCAAGGGAACTGCCGCCGGCACCGCCGCCCTAACTCTTTCTTGTACTTCTAATTCAACTATCGACTCAAACATTGCTGATCCCCAAGGCCAAGACATTATTAACTGCACCCAATCATCCGGCGCCGAAATCACCGTCAAACCGTCAACCCAAGGCGGCGGGTCAATTCTTACCCCCACCCCCACTCCCTCCACCCTTCCTAAGGCCGGAATTACAACGCCAACTATAGGTCTGTTAGCTATCGGAACTGCAATTTTGATGATAGGAAGTGCGATTTTTGTCGCCGCCGCCAAACTCGAAATTCCAAGATGAACAAAAAAAAGTTACTCCTCCTAATTTCTCTTTCCCTATTAGCCGGCATCGGCCTGGCCGGCGGCCTCTATGTCATCTCCACCCCTACTAATATTGCCCCTAAAGCGGCCAGTCCCGCCTCATTCCCCATCGTACCTCCTGTATCAATTACCCCTTCTTCCCCCACTCCATCAGGTCCGCTCACCCGCCAGGAAATAATCGACTCTTTCGGCCAAAATAACCCTCGCGCCGATCTTAACGCCGACGGCGCCATCAATTCCCTCGACCTGGCCGCCTCCGACCAAAAAAATCAATAGTCCGTATAGTCCGACATTTTCACTTCTTTCAAAAGTTGCTCGACTTTCAATTTTTTCGCCCAGTCGGATAAATATTTCCAGTCCAAATCTTTTCCTTGGGTTTTAATTATCCCTACACAATCCCTCAAATGCCTTTCGCTTCTGACTTGTTTGCCCCATTCCAGCTTTGTCAAAATCAAATCCTCCCCGCTCACCGCCGGAATCTTCTTGTCTCCAATTTTGATGATCCGGCTTCGCTTGAATTTATTCCGCTCAAATTCATTCTGTTTTCTAATCCAGAAATCAACTTTAATTCCGGTGTCAAAATGAAAAACGTCAAACTGAGTTCGTTCCTCGATTGCTCGAACCACTGCTTTTTCGTCATAATCAAACCCTTTCCCCAGCCGCCTCAACAACTCAATGATTTTATTTTTTTCTGCTCGATGAATCTCAATCACAAAGTCAATATCGTGAGTCGCCCGCGGAAAACCGTAATATGACACTACGAAGCTCCCAGTCAGAAGATAAGAAATCCCGTATTCTTCAAGTAATTCCACTATCTTAATTAAGATGTCCCGTTGCCCGATCATTAGTTTTTATGCAGTCGCCACCGTAGTGCCGTCGCAATCTGTCTTTTAGTCGCTTTCGGCCCTAATTTCTCCTTAATGTTAACTACCGCCAATTCCCTCACAAACTCCGACAGTCTAAACGCCTGCTCCATCCTCTCCTCCCCACTCAATTTTTTCAATCCTTTAGCTTGCTCCATCGCCATCTTGACTATATCACACCGTTTTCCAAGTGCAAAACTTATAAAATATTAAAGATATTAAAGTTTAGAATACGCGATCGCTTAACTTTTTCTTTAATACGAATCGAGGCAACGCAATCTTAGACTTTATAAAGATCATCTGACCTTTACGAAGTCAAAGTAACCGAAGTCCAGAAAGTCAAATCCTGATAGAATATAAATTGTGAAAAAAACTCTCGTACACCACATAGTTGAAATGCTTCGACTGAGCAAACAAATAGTAACAAGCCAACCTTTACGTATTAAGGAAACCGGCGTAGTTAACGTCAAAGGCGAGCGTTCAATTGCTATGGACGTAGTAGTTGAAAAATTATTTATCGACTACGTCCAAAAAAATAAACTTCCGGTTGCAATCTTTTCTGAAGAAGCCGGAACAATTAGTTTCGATAACAACCCAAAATTTCTTTTAGCTTTTGATCCTCTTGATGGAAGCACTAACTATAAAATTGGGAAAAACTTACTGCCATTTGGGACTTTAATTACTTTTTACGACGGATTAAAACCAAAAATAGATAACATTCTGGCGGCCGGCGCAATCGAATATACCAAAGACTTAGCTTGGATTACCGATGGTCGAGTCACTACAGATTTGTCTGGCAATCGAGTTACTTTAAAAACTGGTTGGCCTATCGACAAGTCAACTCCGGTGTATCTTGATCTTTACTATAGAGAAGGCTACAAAACATATTTGTCTTTAACTCAAAAAATATTTATTCGGAATACCGGCTCGACAATAGGAAACTTGTCATGCGCTCTTTCTGGTGTTGCGGCAGGACTGGGAGGAGTTTGCATGAGAGCCGAAGAAATTGGTGCCGTTTATACGCTTATTAAAGGAGCCGGCGGAATCGCGGTTAACCATCAAGGCAAAGATCTAGGTAAAGAAAATTTTCACCCGGAGAAAACATATCCTATCCTTGCGGGAAACAAACTTGTTGTAGACTTTTGTGTTGCTCAACTAAAACAATATTCAAAATAATTCCGCGTCAGATAAGATAAATATTGACGTAACCGCAAAAACATATTTGACCTCACGATCGTAGTCCCCCTCTTCCTTTTCGACCATTGACAATTTTTTGGAAAATGATAGTATCGGTATTGAGATCCTCGGCCCGAAGTTTTTAAACTTCAACTTGGCGGAGGATTTTATTTTCACCGTCTATCTTGCCGGAAAAACAGACATTAGTTGTTTTCT
>Ga0209343_10011392_pt1 | contig 10003 bp, 14 predicted proteins | sample RifCSPlowO2_02_FD_184026 | JGI IMG/M metagenome (GOLD analysis project Ga0209343, IMG submission 184026) | Groundwater microbial communities from Rifle, Colorado - Rifle CSP2_plank lowO2_0.2 (SPAdes) (version 2) | ecosystem: Environmental > Aquatic > Deep subsurface > Groundwater | place...
CCGCCACTACAAGTGGCTGGAGGAGCGCGCGCAGCTCAAGCTCGACGCCTCTGGCGGCGCGTGGCGGCTGCTGGCCAAGGGCGACTTTCCCCATGACCACCTGGGCCGCCAGAACCAATCCGAACTGCGCGAGGCCTATGTCGATTACACCGCCGGCAATTGGGATCTGCGCGCCGGCCGGCAGGTCATCACCTGGGGCCTGGGCGATCTGGTTTTCGTCAACGACGTTTTTCCCAAGGATCACGAGGCGCTGTTCTCCGGGCGGCCGCTGGAGTACCTCAAGCGCGGCGTCGACGCCGTAAAGCTGGGCGCCTACCCCGAGTTCGCCAATTTCGAACTGGTGCTGTCGCCGGGTTTTCGCGAGAGCCGCATAGCGGATGCCCGCCGCTTTCATCTCTACGACCCGATGGCGGCGGTGACCAACCGCGAGACCATCAAGCCGGGCCAGGGCGATGTCGGCCTGAGAATTTACCGCGATGTCGCCGGCTACGATGCGGCGCTCTACCTGTATCGCGGCTTCCAGCGCACGCCGTCGATGCGGCCGGACAGCATGACGGCACCAATGAAGATCAGCACCTTCCACCCGCAGCTCTCGGTCTATGGCGCCAGCGTCTCGGGGCGGGCCGGCGCGGGCGTGCTGAGTCTGGAGGCGGCCTACTACGACTCGCGTCAGGACCGGTCCGGCAACGATTTCGCGGTGCCCAACTCACAGACGCGGCTGCTGGCGGGGTACCAGATTCAAGCGGCGGCGGACCTCTCGCTCGGCCTCCAGTACTACGCCGAAGCCATGCACGACTACGGCGCCTATCTCGCCGCGCTGCCGGCCGGCTTCCCTGTCGAGAAGCGCTGGAGCCATACCGTCACGGCGCGGCTGACGCAGTTCTTCCGGCATCAGACGCTGCGGCTTTCCGCATATGCCTCCTACAACGCCGGCACCGGCGAGCACTTCGTCAATCCGGAACTGCGCTACAGCTTCACCGACAGGGTGTGGGGAACGCTCGGCGCCAATTTCTTCGGCGGCAAGCCGTGGGGTCAGTTTGGACAACTCGCGCGCGACGACAACCTGTATCTCCAGGTTCGTTACGAATTCTGACTTCGGACATGGAACGTAATACTGGCCTATCCTTCGGCCTTGATTCCAATAAGCTGATCGCCGACATCGAGCAAGCAATCCCATGAGCAAACCGGTCTACCTCGATTACAACGCCACCACGCCAGTCGCGGCCGAAGTGCTGGAGGCGATGCTGCCCTACCTGACGCAGCATTTCGGCAACCCTTCGTCGTCTCATCCCTACGGCGGAACAGCCGCCGAGGCGGTGCACAAGGCGCGGGAGTCGGTCGCCAGACTTCTCGGCGCAGCCGCTGATGAAATCGTGTTCACCGGCAGCGCCACCGAAGCCAATAATCTGGCGCTGCTCGGTGTCGCCCGCGCGCTCGCCGGCGCAAAGCGCCACCTGGTGGTGAGCGCGGTGGAACATCCGGCGGTGCTCGAGCCGGCGCTGCATTTGCAAAGCGAAGGATGGGCGCTGAGCGTGATTCCGGTCGATGCGTACGCTCGTATCGATCCCGCGGAGGTCGCCGCCGCGTTGCGGCCGGATACCGCGCTGGTCTCCATCATGCATGCCAACAACGAGGTGGGCACCATCCAGCCCGTGGCGGAAATCGCGGCGATCACCAAGGCACGCGGCATCCTGCTGCACACCGATGCCGCGCAATCCGCCGGCAAGATTCCGCTGAACGTCGATGCGCTGGGTGTCGATCTGCTGACCCTGGCGGGCCACAAGTTCTATGCGCCGAAAGGCGTTGGTGCTCTCTATGTCCGGCGCGGAACGGCGCTCAGGCCGATCCTGTTCGGTGCCGGGCAGGAGCGTGGACTGCGTCCAGGCACGGAGAACGTGCCGCAAGTGGTCGGCCTGGGCGCGGCGGCGAGGCTGGCGCGCGAACGCCTGCCGGCGGCGACGGAAAAACTGCGCGCGCTGCGCGATGCCTTGCATGAGCGGCTGGCGGCGGCCGTTCCAGGTCTGCTGCTCAACGGTCATCCGAGCGCGCGTCTGCCCAATACCTTGCATGTCTCCTTTCCCGGTATCGCCGGACGCGAGCTGCTGTCGCGCGTCGCCGGCCAGGTTGCCGCATCGCTCGGTTCGGCGTGCCACTCCGACGCCGACGCAGTGAGCGGCGTGCTGGCCGCGATGGGCTGCAACGCGGGCCGGGCGCTGGGGGCGGTCAGGCTGTCGGTCGGATGGATGACCACGCCGGAGGAAATCGATGCCGCGGCGGCGGCATTGTCTGAAATGTAGCGTGTATCGACTTTCAACTTCGCAACAAAACGGCACAAAGCAATACTGGAATGCATCCCCTATAGCCTGGCCCAGCCACGCTTCAGCAGATGATAGGCAGTCACGCCGATAACGAATGCGAGTCCGATATTCCAGATGGCGCAAGCCGCGGTGACGAGGCTGACGAAGCGCTCGTTCTTGGTGTCACCGAAGTCGCAGGAGCCCAGCGACAGTTGCGCGCCGGTCAAAAACAGAATGACACCGAGTATCGGCGCGGGGAATACCCTGAACAGAATTTCAACGGAGCTGCTGAAGAACAGGGCGATGAAAAGTACGATGGCGCCGAGGATGATGAGCGCACCGCCGGTGCGCGCGCCGAAGCGCACGTGGCCCGCCATGCCGCCCGCGCCGTGGCACATCGGCACGCCGCCAACCAGCGGCCCGAGCAGATTCATGATGCCGGTCGAGATCGCGACCTTTTTCTCGCTCACCGGGTGCTTGGGAAAGAGGCGATTGTTTTCCTCGGTGATGGCGATAACCGCGTTCCCCAGCGTGAGCGGCAACTGCGGCAGCGCGAGGAAAAGCGTGCCGATCACCAGATCGTTCCAGGTCATCGTGCCCAGGGCGAACGCGGGCAGGCGAAAGTCGATGCTGACATTACCCAGTTGGTCCAGCAGCGGCGGGTCCTGCGCCACCGCGGCGAAAGCGCCAACCAGAAGCAGCAGGAACATCACCGGCAAGGTCCGGCTCTCCAGCAGCAGCATGGTTCCCAGCAGCGCGGCACCGCCCAACCACCAGCCCTGCGACATCATCTTGATGCCTTCGAGCATGAACGCAAAACCCAGGCCCATCACGATGCCGACCGCGACCGGACGGCTGACGAGTTCGGCGAGCTTCTTCGCCGTGCCGGTTGCGCCCAGAATGAGCCACACCAGCCCGGTGACGATGCCGGCGCCATAGACGGCGTTCGGCGTGATCGTCAGGGTCTGGGCGGCCTGCGCGGTGGACACCGCGCCGATGGCTTTCATCGGCTGAACCGGAAACGGCGTCCGGTAGTGGAGGCCCGACACGATCTTCGCGATGCCGAAGGCGAGCAGCACGCCGTAAGGGTCCATCTTCAGCAGACTGATGTAGGCCACCACGAACGGAATGAGCGTGCCCAAGTCGCCGAACGCGCCGGCCCACTCCATGCGGTCGAAGCGGTTTCCGGCGTGTGGCGCCGGCAATTCCAAAGTCTGGTCGCTGTTGGACATCGGCATTCCGATTCTCGGTCCCAGGTCGAACTTTACGGCAGTCTACGGACTCATAGGATACAACGGCGCCCGGGGCACTTTCTTGTCCAACTGCAACAACGAAGAGCATTCCTGCTTGAATTTCTGGGTGTCTGCGCCGCCAAGAGCGCGGATAGCCGCTGCGATCTTGCCCGCAAGGGCATTCAAAAATCCGCTTGCTGCGGCTGAAAATTACACCGATGCGACACGCATTGCGATGGCTGAGTCCACCGGCGCGGCCGTGCTTAGACGTCGGGATGACCGGCGCCAACCGAAACAGGCTCAGGCGTCGGTCAGATCGAGGCGCTTTTCGATACGATCGAGGCGTTTTTTAATGCTTTCAAGTTGGGCGTTAACGGTTGCGCTGTCCGCGTGAACCCCGACCAACTGATGTTCGATAGAGCCCAGGCGCGCCTTGACAAAGCTGAATTCCTCGGTGTGTTGGGCAAGAGTGCCCCGGATTGCGCGCAACTGCTCAAATACAAGGTTCGTCGCTTCGTCGGTCATGGTCACACTCCCGTTGGCGCGGATAATAACGCAGCCCTATTCCTTGTAGCATTGCCTCCGCTGAGGGCGTCCACGCGATAAAAGGAAAAGGCCTGGGAGATCATGGCAATGGAACTCGTCAAAACTTCACTGCTGTTTGCGCTCACGGCGGTCGCGGAGATAGTCGGCTGCTATCTGCCCTGGCTGGTCCTGAAGCAGGGCAAGCCCGCATGGCTGCTGTTGCCAGCGGCTGCGGCACTTGCGCTGTTCGTATGGCTGTTAACGCTGCATCCCAGCGCTGCCGGGCGAACCTACGCGGCGTATGGCGGCATGTACATTACTGTTGCGCTCCTTTGGCTATGGGGGGTGGATGGAATCGTCCCGAGCCGATGGGATTTGGCTGGGGCGGCAGTGGCTCTTGCAGGAATGGCCATCATCGCCTTGCAACCCCAGGTTTCATCCTGAGCGGTGCCTGAGATGCCAATGAGCACGGGAAAGCCCGCGAAAATTCCTCCCGCAATCTGGGCGCTCGGTCTCGTCAGCCTGCTCATGGATGTGTCGTCCGAATTGATCCACAGCCTGCTGCCGGTTTTCATGATGAGTGTGATCGGCGCAAGCGCGCTGACGATCGGCCTGATCGAAGGGGCTGCCGAGGCGAGCGCGCTGATCGTCAAGGTGTTCTCGGGAGTCATCAGCGACTACTGGGGCGAACGGAAATAAGTCCAATCGCAAATCACGTACAGGTAGCCGGCCTGCTCAGCGTATAGTTCAGCCAGTTCATCCAGAATATCGGAGCGCGACATGGCAATCGTTTGGCCCCTGCAGGAAGCAAAAAACAAGCTGAGCGAGGTGATCGAAAAAGCGGCCAAAGGCGGGCCGCAGGTCGTCACTCGCCACGGCAAGCGCGTCGCAGTCATCGTATCGGCGCGCGAGTTCGACCGGCTGAGCGGCGCTGGCGCGTCGCTGTGGCAATACTTGCGCGCGGCGCCGACGAAGGGCGTGCGGCTGCGAATCGAGCGCGACCGCTCCCCCGGCCGCTTCGTCAAGCTGTGAACATCCTGCTCGATACCTGCGTCATCTCCGAACTGATTAAACCTGCTCCCGACCCGATTGTTCTCGCGTGGACCGGAGACACGCCAGAGGATGTCTGTTTCCTCACCACAATTACGCTCGTCCGTTATATACAAGGCCCTTGCAGCGTGGACCATTCGGGCCAATTCCAGATGTTCGCCGGCGAACAGCGGCAGCGACTGTTTATAAGGAGATAAAATGAATCGCCCGATATCCTCCGCCCGCCCAGCGTGATGGTTGTGGATCTCAGGCGGCCAAAACCGGAATCCAGAAGAAATAGGCATTGAGCATATAAAGACCGGAAGCGACAAGCACCAGTCCTCCCGCAACTTCGAAGGCGTGCCGGTGCGCTGCGAGAGCGCGCAGATTTTCAAGCCATCCCAGCGCGAAGGCGCCGATGGCGATGGGAATGGCGCGGCCGATGGCGAAGGCGAGCAGCAACACGATGCCCACCCACGCCGAGGCGAGCCCGGCCGCAACGCCGAGCAGTACGATCAACGTCGGCGTGCACACCGGACACAAGGCGACCGCGAATGGAACGCCAAGAAAAAACGCGCCCCATATTCCGGAAGGCCGTTTCGCCCTGATCGCAAATGCAGGCAGCGGCAAACGCAGCCACCCGGGCCATATCAGCCCCAATAGAATCAGCAGTGGTCCAAGCAACAGCCCCCAGCCTCTGCCCAGCAAGGATTCGACCCAGCGCCCGCCAAGTCCGGCAATGAAACCCAATAAGCCATGAGTCAGGATCATGCCGATAATGAACATTGCCCCAAAGCGGATCGCCTGACGTGTTTCGCGGGCTTTGGTCACATAGGCGAGCGACACGGGAATGGCGGCCATGGCGACGGGATTGAAGCTGAAGACGAGGCCCGCCAACAAGCCTATTCCCGCAGCCGCGAGGAGGGAACTTTCCACAGTTTGGCGAAGCGTATCCGGGTCCATGTCATCCCTCTTTGGCGATTCGGCGGACCAGGCAATCGCGAAACTGCCGGACGTTTGGCAAGGACGCGAACACAAGTACTCCATCCACCGCGATTGCTGGCAAGGTGAGTACACCCAGATCGACGGCGTAGTCGATCTCTTCAAGCACATTGATTTCGCGCCATTCCAGTTGCTTGACCGCTTGCTGCGCCGCGGCCTTAAGGTTCTCCAGCCCGGCCGCACACCGGGTGCAGCCCGCCGAATAGAAGATCTCAACTTTCATGAGGCGTCAATGGGCTCGCTCTGGCAACGCGGCTTGTTCCAGGGCGCAAAGGATGGGACATTGATCCACCGGGCTGAATTCGTTTGCACAACTCTCGATCAGCGCATCAAGCGCCTTGGACATGAGCTTCATTGTGCGTATTTTGGATTCAAGTTGCAGTTTTTTCTCCAGCGCAAGTGAGCGCACGTCACCGCAACAAGCGGCATCGCGGCGCTGCAGCACCAGCAGTTCGACGATCTCGGCCAGCGTAAAGCCGCAGTGCTGGGCATGCTTGATGAACTGGACGCGCCGTATCGAGTCCTTGTTGTAGAGCCGATAGCCGCTGTCGGTTTTCCCGCTGGGAACAATCAGCCCTTCGCGCTCGTAATAGCGCAAGGCATCGGTGCTGATACCCGCTTGCGCTGCCAGTTTGCCGATAGTGAACATGGTTAGGCTCCAAGGTAAGCATAAACCCTGAAGCTAAGACCAGGGTCAAGCCCGGGCGTTCCAGCCAATTTGCCAGGTTGTTGGCAGCGCTCAGGGCGCGCTGCCCAGCCCGGCCGCCCTGAGTATCGCCTCATCGATACCGCGGCCGGCGCAGCAATCCGCCAACTGATCGTCAATCGCCACGGCGGGAACCGAGCGAACGCCGAGCGCTTTGGCGCGCTTGGCCACCTGAATATCCTTCATATCCTGCACGATGACCTCGCAGGAGGGGCTTGCCACGCGTTTAATGATTTCGATGGCCTCTTCGCACGCCGCGCAGCCGGCGCTGAACACTTCGACCTTGCGTTTCGCAGGCATTTTGTGACTCCTATAAATCTCGCGCACTCAAGCCATCCCGGTCCAGGCCATGGGCACGGCGCAAATTGCAGCCATTCGAGAATAAACCCTGGAGTCAGGTCCAGAGTCAAGCGTTTCGGCGCGCGAGTTCGACCGGCTGAGCGCCGCCGCTCCTGCTAGTCCGCCCACAGGCTGGCGAGATCGAACGCAATCGCGTCAAACGGCGGCTGGGAGACACTGGCGTCGTTCGAAAGCACGGTAAGCAGCAGCCATTTTCCGTCACGGTTCTCGAAAACTTCCAGGGTTTTGAGGTCGGGATCCACCAGCCAACAGTGCGCCACGCCGTTGTGCGCGTAAAGCGGCAACTTCTCGGCCCGGTCAATCTTTGCCGTGGACGGCGAGAGAATTTCGCAAATCCAGTCGGGCGCGAGCTCGAACCAGGCAGCATCGGGTAGGTGGGGCATGCGTGCGCGCTTCCAGCCCGCGAGATCCGGCACCAGAACGTCCGCGCCCAGGTGCAACTCCGGTTCGTCGAGAATCCACCAGCCGCCGGGGCCGTTCTTACCGCGCTGAAACGGGCCACCCAACTCAATCCCCAGTGACGAATACGCGAGGGCATGTTTTGGCGCGGGGCGCGGGTGGGTGCGGAGCACGCCCCGGATGATCTCGCCCACCAGGCGCTCGGGCAGCGCGAGGATGTCTTCGTAGCTGGCCGGCTTAACGGCGGGCAGGCCCATGATGCTTCTCCGCTGGATATGGATTGGTCGCTTGCTCATCATAGCCCACAAGCTGTACCACGCCAACGGATAGGAGAATCGGAGTGCGACACGAAGTTGCTTGTGGAAGTTGTTCCCACGGTACGGGAGGGAACAGCCTGTGTCACCGGGTGCGGCGCATTCGCCCGCTCGACACTGATCAATGAGCCGAACCAAGGGCTAGCCATGTCGGCCATGTCGCATCTCCTATGGGTATCTTTATATAAGTAACAGTATAGCAATGGGCTGCCAAGGGCTGCCAGACGGCTATGTCCTTTGGAATATTTCCAAAAATGTGGCTATCGGTGCACCAAGACCTTGTCCGCCGATTGCGTCCAGGTGCTCAGTTCCGCAACCTTGCGCCTGTGCGTGCCATCGACAAGTGCTGACTCGGTGATTCCAGGTTCCGCCGGTCCCGCGGTGGATCAGGATCAAGCAGGGCAATAGCCGCGTAGGTATAGTGTCAAGTATGGTGTCGCTGGCCATCCATCGAATTCATTCCATCCGCGCTGGTTCTGCTTGGGCGTCGTGGCGGTCTCTCGCGCAGTTCGTCGTACCCTTGCTGATCGCGGTGCTCGCCACTCCAGTGGGTGCTCTGTGCTGCAAGGACGAAGCCCGCGCCGGCGCGGCCACTGAGGCTGTCGCGGCGTTGGCGGACCATGCCGCGCCATGGAGCGCGCCGGATTCGCATGACGGTGCCGATGAACCCTGTTTGGAATTCGAACTGCCCCATGTCGCAATGCCAGCGCTCGCTGCGTTGTCTTTCGTCGGCAACGACGAAGCGGTGCCCGCGAGCGGCCACCCGCGAGTAGGGCCGCGCTTTTTCCAGTCGTCAACGCGCATCGAACCCTCCCATACCGAAGCGGTACCTCGTGGCTCAGCGCCCCTTTACCTGCTCACCTCTCGCTTCCGCGCTTAAGCCCTGCTGCGTCTAGGTTCCGCGACGGCCGCCGCCGTCGCGGCGACCGCTGCGGCCGCACGTCCGGCAAATGGGCTGTCCACCTGTCAAACCAGCAAAAAAGGAACGATCCATGTCACCACGCGATGTACTTACAGCAATTCAGATGATGGGCTGTAAGCGTGCGCGCGGGGAAGTGCCGCAGTGAAAGCGGAGTGCCCTGCCTGCCTGAATGGGCCGCTGCTAAAACGGGCAGGCATCTGGATGGCGGTCTCGTTCGCGGTGCATCTGGTGTGGGAATTGGCGCAGTTGCCTCTATATTTGCTGGCCGATGAGAGCAAGGGTGCACTGGCCTACGCCGTACTCCACTGCACTGCGGGCGATGCGCTGATCGCGGGTGGCGCCTATCTGCTCGCGGGCTTTGCGCTGCGCGAACCGGATTGGCCGGTGGACCGGCCATGGTCTGGCGCGATCATCGCCTTTCCCTTGGGCATTGCCTATACCGCCTGGAGCGAATGGGACAACGTCTATCGCGCCGGCAACTGGGCCTACGCGTCCGGCATGCCGCTCGTTCTCGGCATCGGGCTCGCGCCGCTGCTGCAATGGATCGTGGTGCCGGCGCTGGTGCTGGTGTTGGTTCGGGGGCGGCGGACGCCGCAATATGATGCTCGCGCCCCAATCGATGGCACCTTTTCAAGGAGCAAGCCATGATCATGAATCCCTGGAGAACCGGCGCCACGCTCGCCCTGACGCTCGCTGTCAGCTACACCGTTTATGCCTTGCTCTATGTGCTTTTTCCCGAACGCGGCATCGAATTTCTCAATGCGCTTTTTCATGGCCTGAATTTCCGGCGCTTGGGTGAACCGATGCCCTTCACCTTTGGCCTGTTCATGGTTCCGCTGTTGGTGTTCGTGGTGTGGGGTTTTCTGGTTGGGGCGCTCTACGCCAGTCTCCATAACCTCCTCAAATCGGATTGAGATGGACGAGAAGCCGGATTCGGGCAACAGGTGGCGCGAGCCATCTTCAATGAACGAGCGCCCGCCGGTTCAGACCCAACTCGGTTCGACCAGCGAGCTGTCTCGCCTCGGGACGATCGCCAGGATTGCGGCCGAAAAAGGATGGGGCCACTATGCCGAGCGCCTTGGTTTTGGCGGTCACGGCGAGCCCGAGGAAAGTACCTCGCCAAAGACCGATGCCTGCAGGCTGCGCGAGGCACTCGAAGAACTCGGGCCGGCGTTCGTCAAGTTCGGCCAGATGATGGCGGGGCGGACCGATCTCTT
>Ga0209343_10011394_pt1 | contig 10002 bp, 5 predicted proteins | sample RifCSPlowO2_02_FD_184026 | JGI IMG/M metagenome (GOLD analysis project Ga0209343, IMG submission 184026) | Groundwater microbial communities from Rifle, Colorado - Rifle CSP2_plank lowO2_0.2 (SPAdes) (version 2) | ecosystem: Environmental > Aquatic > Deep subsurface > Groundwater | place: Rifle...
TGACCAGCAGCGCCAGGGCGGCGAGCAGGCCGGCCGGCGCCCCGCCGAGGATCGCGCCGAGCCGGAAGGTGAGCCAGACGGCGAGCGCCCCGAGCAGCGGCACGACCCAGAAGACGGCCGTCCCGCCTGCCGCCGCCTTGAACGCCGCCATCACGATCGGCAGCCCCGGCGCGTAGGTCGGCACCATCGTTCCGCGCTCGTCGCCGGGCCGGTAGCCGAACGGCGTCAGCGTCCAGTTCGCGTTCTGCCAGGAGGCGTCCTCGGCGAGCGGCTCGTCCACGATCAGCCGTCCCTCGAGCCAGAGATCGGCCTGGCTGAGGTAGCCGTAGGCGTCGGCGCCGCTGGCGGCCCAGGTGCCGAACCGCAGCCCGAGAGCGGCCGCCACGAGCGCCAGCGCGAGGGCGACGCGGGTCACTTATCGCTGGGCTTTGGAGAGCGCCCCTTCCCACCGCATGCTGATGGCGGGCGCGTTCACGTCGGTCACCTTGCCGTGCTTGACGGCAATCAGCTCGGCGACGATGCTGACGGCGATCTCCTGCGGCGTGATCGCGCCGATGTCGAGGCCGATGGGCGCATGGACGCGCCGGAGCGCGTCGGAGGAGACCCCCTCCTCGAGGAGCGCGTCGAAGATGCGCCGGATCTTGGCCTTGCTGCCGATGAGGCCGAGGTACCGCAGCGGCCGGGCGGCGAGCGCCCGCATCGTCTCGAGATCGTAGGTATGGCCGCGGGTCACGATGACCGCGTACGCGGTCGGCGGGAACCGGTGATCCTCGATCCAGGTCGGAATGTGATCGACGACGACGTCGATGCCGTCGCCGAAGCGCCCGGTGCTGGCGAACTTTTCCCGGTCGTCGACGACGTGCACCTGAAAGCCGACCTCCTGGGCCATCTTCGCCACGTGATAGCCGACGTGTCCGGCGCCGAAGACGTACACCTCCGGCGACGCCTCGATCGGTTCGACGAACACTTCCATCTGGCCTCCGCAGATGAGCCCCGTCTCCTGCGCGAAGTCGTCGTTCAGTTCGAACTTCAGCGTGAGCGGCTTGCGCGTGGTAATCGCTTCGCGGGCCTTCCAGAACGCCTCGTTCTCGTAGCAGCCGCCGCCGATCGTCCCGACCGTCCGGCCGTCCGCGTAGACGAGCATCTTGGAGCCGACGCGCTGCGGGGTGGACCCGACCGACGAGACGATGGTGACGAGCGCCACCTGGTCGCCCCGCTGGAGCGCCTCGTTGAGGGCGGCGAAGACCTCCTGGTTCATGGCTCGATTATAAGACCGTGTCGTTCACACTTCTAACTTCTTGGTTCTGGGTTCGTGTTCTGGGTTCGGTTCACGGTTCACCGTTCGGGGTTCGATGTTCGAGGGTCCGGATTCGGCGTTTCGAAGGAAACAGGCGGAACCCGAACGAAGAGCCCGACGTCAGAATCGGAACCCGGAACCCCGAACCCGGAACGCGGAACCCGGAACGCGGAACCCCGAACACGAACTCCGAACACGAACCCAGAAGTGAGAAGGCAGAAGCGTGAACGACAGGTTCGTCTCAGCCCTCACCAGCGATGCAGCTCGCAGTACTCGGTCGGCTCGGTGCCCGCCAGGAACGACTCGGTGTAGACGCGCGGGCAGGTGGGGAGCGCGAGCGTGCCGGTGTCGCGGTCGATGTCGGCGACGGTGACGCCGTCGGGGACGGTGAACGGGACGCTCGGCCGGCCGGCGAGCGCGCTCTTCATGAACTCGGTCCAGATCGGCAGCGCCGCCTGCGTGCCGGTGAGCGAGAGCGGCTGGTTGTCGTCGTACCCAACCCAGACGACCGTGAGCAGCTCCGGCGTGAAGCCGACGAACCAGGCGTCGCGCAGATCGTTGGTGGTGCCGGTCTTGCCCGCCGCGTCGAGGACGAACCCGGCGCTGCGCGCAGAGGCCGCCGTTCCTTCGTCGATCACGCTCCGCATCATGCTCGTGACGAGGTACGTCGTCTCCTCCCGTGCCGCGACGCGCGGGGGCGACGCCTTCGGCCGCAGCGTCCCGTCGGGCGCGGCGATCTGTCGAATCGCCCGGGGCGGACGGACGCGGCCGCCGTTGACGAAGAGCGTGTAGGCCTGCGCCACGTCGAGCGGCGTCAGCTCGAAGACGCCGAGCGTGATCGCCGGGAACGCCTTCGGCGGCGTGCCGACGCCGACGCGCCGCCAGAGCGCCGCGATGCGGTCGAAGCCGACCGTCTCGCCGACATGGACGGTGCCGAGGTTGCGCGACATGGCGAGCGCCCGCCTCCACGTGATCTCGCCGTCGTACTCGTCGTAGTTGCGCGGCTCCCAGACCCGGTCGTCGAAGGTGAAGGTCGCCGGCTCGTCGACCGTCAGCGACGCCGGCGTCAGGTCGGTGCGCCCCTCCTCGGCGGCGAGCTCGAACGCCGCCAGGTACACGAACGGCTTGAAGACGGAGCCGGGCTGCCGGCGCGCGGCGATGGCGCGGTTGTACTGCGACTGGTGGTACGAGCGGCCGCCGATCATGGCGAGGATGTCGCCGCTGCGCGGGTCGACGGCGATGAGCGCGGCCTGCGCCGGCTGGGCGCGCTTGCGCCGGGCGAGCAGCCGATCGACGTTGGCGAGGCCGGCGCGCACCGCCGCGATGGCGGCACGCTGCATCGTGAGATCCAGCGTGGTGAAGACGTCCACCTGGCCCGGCTGCGCCGTGACGCCGGGAAACGCCTCGGCCACCTGTGCGGAGACGAGGTCGACGAAGTAGGGCGCCTCGTTGTCGACGGCCAGCGCGACCACCCGGAGCGGCTCGCGCGAGGCGCGCTCGGCCACGTCCGGCGTCAGGTACTCCTCGTCCGCCATCGCCCGCAGCACGACGTTCCGGCGCTCGACGGCGCGCTCGGGATGGGTGAACGGCGAGTGCAGCCCCGGGCTCTGAATGACGCCGGCAACGAGCGCCGCCTCGGCCAGCGAGAGGTTGCTCACGTCCTTGCCGAAGAAGAGGCGCGCCGCTTCGGCCACGCCGTGGATCGCGAACGACCCCCGCTGCCCGAGGTAGACGTCGTTCAGGTACAGCTCCAGAATCTCGTCCTTGGTGGCGCGCCGCTCGAGCACGAGCGACATGAGCGCTTCCCGGACCTTCCGCCCGTAGGAGCGCTCGCCGGCCTGGAGCTCCGCGTTGAACTCGTCCGCCAGGAAGAACATCCGCGCCAGCTGCTGCGTGATCGTGCTGTAGCCGACCAGGTGCCCCTTGTCCCCGAAGATGTTGGTCACCGCGGCGGCGAGCATGCGGAGCGGGTTGATGCCCGGATGCGCGTAGAACCCCTGGTCCTCGATCGCCAGCACCGCCCGCTGCATGTAGGCGGGAATGGTCGAGAGCGGCACGGTGCGTCGCTTCTGCCGTCCGCCGCTCGCCATCAGCGCGGTGAGGAGCGGAGGATCGAGCTCGACCGAGTCCCGCGGGCCCCGCCCTTCGATGTCGATGCTCTGGATCGCCCGGGTGAAACGGATCCGCACGGCGGCGCCGCCCAGATCGCCCGCCCTCGGCCGGATGGTCACCGCCGTGCGCTCGAGGGCGAACTCGCCCGGAGCGTCCGCCTGCGGCCGCTCGGTGTAGCCGAGGTCGTTGAGGAGCGCGACGAGCTCCTGCTGGCCGGCGGCCTGTCCGCGCCGGAGCACGACGGGGCGCGCAAAGACGCGCGGCAGCGTCCGCTCGCGCTCGCCGTGGAGCCGTTCGTCGATCTGCCTGGCGAAGGAAACAGAGGCGTACCCGCCGGCCGCCACCGCCGCCACGGCCGCCGCCGCGGCGGCATACGCCGCCAACCGCCGCCAGGAGCGACCGGCGGGTCGGGCCTTACGCGCTGAAGAGGACTCTGTCATCGACGAACCCGACCATCGACCCCGGAACCCGAACCGAACCCGCACACGAACCGGGAACCGGGAACGGAGAAGCGCGAACGACACGTCGCCGGTTCGGCATCAGATCGTGATCACCCAGTGCGTGCCCTGGTCGAGCGGGAGATCGTCGCCCAGCCGGTCGACGAGCGCGCTGCCGTGCCGGTTGACGAAGTACACGAAGCCGATCGCCCGTTCCTGTGGATGGCCGCCGGGAAACGCCTGCGCCTGGGCGTGATGGAACTGGCGCCGCAGCGTCTCGTCCTTGCGCTTGACGGCCTGGATGATCTTCGCGTGGAGCTTCTTGAGGTCGTCCTGCATGCGTCCGGCCGTCGAGCGCACCGCGCCTTCGAGCGTCGGGTCGATCCGGGCGACCGCGCGGCCGAGCGCCTCCATGCGCTCGGCGATCTCCCGCACCACCTCCTCGTGCGACACCTGCACCGAGGTCGGAATCTGCGCTTCGAGCAGCTGGTTGAGCGCGCCTTCGTCCCGTGCCCGCAGCGCTTCGAGCGGAAGCTCGTGGCGGGCCAGGAAACGCGCGGCGCTGGAGTCGACGATGGTGGCCGTCGCGCGGTGGTACATCAGCGGCATCGGCACGCCGAACAGGTCGTAGACGCCGCGCAACTGGGCCAGGTAGGCGAGCTCGTTCGGTCCGGCGACGTAGCACGCGGTGGGGAAGAGCGTGTCCTGCACGAGCGGGCGCAGCAGCACGCTGGGACTGAACTCGGCCGGCCGCGCGCGCACCCGCTCGAGCAGCGCCGCCGCGTCGCCGACGTGAATGCCCGCGCGGACGGCGCCGAGGCGGAACAGCGCCAGATGGTCGAGCCCGGGCGCGACCTGCGCGTGGTAGCCCTGCGCCACGAGCGCGGCGCCCGCCTCCGCCGCCAGCCGCGGCGTGGCACCCGCCTGCTCGACCTCGCGCGCGAAGATCGGTTCGGCCAGCGGTTTGGCCGCCGGGTCGGCCGCGTCGAAGACGACGAGGCCCCGCGGCCCCAGGATCGACTCGAGCAGCCGGCCAAAAGCCTCCACCATGCCGCTGCCCGGCCGGTACGCGGCGCCGACCATCTCGATCACGGCAGGGCTGAACTCGGTCGGCGGCAGCTTCGAGGCGAGGTCCGCCACGGTCTCGGCAATCGAGGCGTCCAGGCGAAGGCGCGCGACGGGGCCCTCGCCCGCGCCCGGAAGGCGTCGGAGCGTCACCTCGACGAAATTCAGCTCGGCGTCGAGGACGCCGCACGCCTTCACTTCGTCCCAGTCGTGGTCCTCGGCGTCGATCCAGAACAGGGCGACCGCGGGAACGCGATGTTCGGCCGCGACGCGTTCGGCCAGGCGAATCGCCGTGAGCGCCTTGAGCAGCGTGAAGAGCGGCCCGCCGAAGAGCCCCGCCTGCTGGCCGGTGACGATGGCGACCGCCGCCGGATCGCGCAGCCGGGCCGCCGCCGCCAGCGCCGCCGGCGGCGCGCCGCGGCGGCGCTGCTGCGCGTCGACGATGTCGGCCATCGCGTCGCGCCGGCGTGGATGCCGCTGCGCGCGGGCGATCGCCTGGCGCCATGCAGACGGGTCCGCGGGGTCGCCGGCAAAGAAGTCGGCCAGCCGCGCGTAGTCGAAGGCGTAATCGGCCGCCAGGCGTTTGATCCAGGGCAGACGGCGAATCTCGACTGGCAGGCGCGTGCCGGTGGCGGAGAGGCCAGTCTGCGGGAGCACCGGAGGCTACTGTCGCAGAGCGCTCGGCGGAGTGTCAAGCAACGTGCTACGATCAGCGCGCACCACGCCTTCACCGCGACGTTTCCGCTCAAAGGAGTTCCGCCACTGACCCGGGACGGATCCGAGTTCGATGTGCGCACCGACGCGACCGAGTCGGAGCCGCCGATCGATCTGCCGCTGCACGACCGCGCGCCTGTCTTCGAGGAGCCGTCGCCGCTAGGAGACACCGTCGCCGCCGCCGAGATCTCGTCGGTGTCCTCTGGCGGCAGCCGCGGCTTCGCCATCGGTCTACTCGTCCTCGGCCTGCTCGCCGGCTTCGGCGCCGGCTTCGTCGTCGGGCAGCGTCTGGCGCCGCCGGAGCCGCCGCGGGCGGTCGAAGTGCCGCGGCCGGCGCCTGTCGTGCCCGCACCACCCGTGGCGCCGATCGCTCCGGCGCTCGAGCCGGCGCTGGCGCCGGCCCGGAATGCCGTCTCCGAGCCTCCCGTTGTCGAAGCGCCCGTGGACGTTCGGGCACCGGACGTGCCGCCCGCTCCTGCAGTGGCCAAGGCGCCGGTGGCGCGCCCTGCGCCTCCAGCCGTGCCGACGGCTACCATCCGCTTCGACTCACGCCCCGCCGGGGCGACAATCTACCTGGACGACGGCCGCATCGGCGTCACCCCGCTGACGCTCACTACGGTGACGCCCGGCGTGCACCAGGTGCGGATGGAGATGCTCGGACACGAGACGTGGCGGACATCGGTGACCGTGAAGGAAGGGGAGCAGTTCTTCGTCGGAGCCTCGCTCGAATGAACGCCATCCTCGCACTCGAAGACGGCACCTGGTACCGCGGCGTGGCCGCGGGCGCGCAGGGGGAGAGGTCGGGAGAGGTCGTCTTCAACACGAGCATGACCGGCTATCAGGAGGTGCTCACCGATCCGTCCTACGCGGGGCAGATTGTCACGATGACCGCGCCGCTCATCGGCAACTACGGCGTGGCCGCGGGCGACGCCGAGTCGCAGGCGCCGCAGGTGGCCGGCTTCGTGATGCGGGAGGAGTCGCCGCTCTCGAGCAACTGGCGCGCGGACGGGACGCTCCGGGACTACCTCGTCCGCCACCACGTCGTGGCCATCGCCGATATCGACACACGTGCGCTCACCCGGGTGCTGCGGTCGGCGGGGGTCATGCGCGGCGTGATGGCCACCGGGCAGGTCGATCCCGACGAGCTGGTGGCGAAGGCGCGGGCCGTTCCGAAGATGGAGGGGTCGGACCTCGTGCGCGGCGTCACGTGCGCTCGCGCGTACCGGTGGCGCGAGCGCGCGTCCGCCGAGGGCGACGCGGCGCATGCGGAGTTCGGGATGCCGCCGTGCCGCCGTGCCTCGCGCCGGCTGCGGGTGGCGGCCTACGACTTCGGCGTCAAGTGGAACATCCTGCGGCGGCTGGACGCCTACGGCTGCGATGTGCACGTCTTTCCCGCGTCGGCGCCGGCGAGCGACCTGCTGGCGATCGACCCCGACGGGTTCTTTCTGAGCAATGGTCCCGGCGACCCGGCGGCGCTGCACTATGCGATCGGCAACGTGCGGCAACTGATCGGCGCCGACCGGCCGGTGTTCGGCATCTGTCTCGGCCATCAGATCCTCGGGCTCGCCGTGGGCGGCGACACCTTCAAGCTGAAGTTCGGCCACCGCGGCGCGAATCACCCCGTGAAGGCGATCGGGACCGGCAAGGTCGAGGTCCTGCCAAACGGCGGGTTGTACGGCATCACGTTTCAGAACAACTGGAACGCGCCGCTGATCGGCCCGTTCGAAAATGCCCGGCGGCCCTATCAGGGTCTTTTGGGATTTCATTTCGGCGTTTTTGCACGTCTGTCCGGCCGGCGGACGGCGTTTTTGCTTCAGACGGAGAAAATCCGGAGTCTGCCGGCTGCGGACCGGATTCTCTACGACGGGCTCTGGCCCAAAGCCGAGTTGACGTATGAGAAACGCGGCGTGCCGGTCCGGGTGCGGCTGACGGCATACGGCACGGTGCGCGCCGGAGACGAAACCGGCAGCGCGGCGCCGGCGGCGCTGTTCCGCTTCACCGTCACGAACCGCGCAACCCGGGCCGCCGACGTGAGCCTGCTCGGCATGGTGCGGAACATGGTCGGCGCGGACGAGATCGGGCGGGTGAACCGGCTGGAGAAAACGCGAGACGGCGTGTCCGTCATCTGCGCGACGGCCAATCCATATCCGGGCGACGCAACGAGCGGCGAATATGCGCTCAGCGCGCCGATATCCGGCAAGGTCACGTGGATGCGGCAGTGGAACATGCAGACGACGAATTTCAGGTTTGATCCTGACACGATCGATCTTCGTGCATTTGAGGCGTTCCGAAAAACGGGCGATCTGCCCAACACCGAATACGGTGCCCGGGTCAGCGCCTCCGGCGCCCCAAGTGCCGGCGTCTCCGACGCCGGCCCGCAGCGCGGCGGCGGCGCGGCCTTCGGAGGCGCGCTGGCCGTCAGGAGAAAAATTCCGGCGGGCGCGACGCGCGTTTACGATTTCGTCCTCTCCTGGCATTACCCGATTCACCACGCCGGCCACCGGTACGAGCGACTGTTCAAAAGCGCGCGCGAGGCAGGCCTGTCGATCCTTCGGACGCGGGACCGGCTGGCCGAATCGTGCAGCCGCTGGCAGAAACCGATCCTGGAGTGCGGCCTGCCGGACTGGCTGAAGGACGCGCTCTGGAACAATTTGTACGTGCTGACCAGCACGACGTGGTGGGACCGGAAAGGGAACTTTGCGTTCTATGAAGCGCCCGTGATCTGCCCCCTCATGGGCACGCTCGACGTCCGGTACTACGCGACCGTTCCCTTTGTCCGAATGTTTCCGAACCTCGAGAAAAACGAGCTTCACCAGTTCGCGCTGGCCCAGAGGCCGGACGGATACATCCCGCACGACCTCGGCCGAAACCGGCTCGACAATCCGAACGACGGGACAACGCATTACCCGTGGAAGGACCTGAACCCGAAATTTGTCCTGCAGGTATACCGGGACGTGCTGTGGCTCCGGGCCCGCGGGTTTTTGCGGCGCATGTATCCGTCGGCCAAGAAGGCGATGCTGTGGAGTTTCGGCACCGACAAAAACGGCGACGGCCTTCCGGACAACGAAGGCGCGGACCAGACCTATGACGTGTGGGAATTTTTCGGAACGAACTCTTACACGTCGTCGATTTTTCTCGCGTCGGTCCTCGCGTTTGAGAAATTGGCGGCACTGCAAGGCGACCGTGCGATGACGCGGGCCTGCCGGGCGCGGTTCGTCCAAGGGCGCGAGAGTTTCATCCGCCAGCTCTGGAACGGCAAGTATTTCGTTGCGGGCTGGAGCAAGGGCAAAGTCTACCCGGCCAGCATCGCGGGCCAGCTCAACGGCCAGTGGTATGCGCACCTTCTGGGGCTTGGCCATCTCTTCCCCGCGCACATGGTGCGGTCGGCGGTTCGGGAAATTCTGCGATTGAACGGCCGGGACTCAAAGTACGGCGTGACCAACAGCGTTTTTCCAAACGGCCGCCGGGATTTGTCCAACGCCCATGCCTCCGGGATATGGCCGGGCGAAAGCTATGCGGTGGCGGCGCTGGCGATTTATGAAGGGATGGAAACCGAAGGGTTGGCAATCGCGCGCAAGACGTGGGAGAACATGACGCGCGTTCAGCGCAATCCGTGGAACCAGCCCGACGTCGTGCACGCGGCGGACGGGACGTTCGGATTCGGCGATTACTACATGCGCAACATGGCCGTGTGGGCGGTAGCCGAAGCGCTGGCCGCGCGGCGGCCGGCTATCCGGAAGGCGCTGGACGCCGTCTATTCACCATCGTCCGCCTTGCCTCTCCCCGCAGTGGAGGTATAATAACTGTATGGATGAAGTGATTCTGGAACGAGAAGCGATGCGACTGCCCCCGCATGAACGTGCCCTCCTGGCGGACGCGCTCCTTGGTAGTCTTGATGACGATGCCACACGAGAAATCCAGGCGGCTTGGGCGAACGAAGCAGAGGATAGGATGGAGGCCTTTCTCCGGGGAGAAATTAAGGCTCTCGATGGTCCGGAAGTTCTGCGGGAGTTTCGTGCGCGCTACCAGAGGTGAGATACCGATTTCTTATACCCGCCCAACAGGATCTTGCGGAAGCTCTGGAGTATTATGATCGAATAGGTGCCGTGATCGAATAGGTGCCGCACATAGACTTATAGACTTATTACTCGTAGCATAAATATTTGACACACGAGTAAAGACGAAGTCATTTACTACGAATTGAACGCGAAAGAGCGCGAAAATTTTCACAGGGAGATGTTATGCGGTTCGCGTTGTTTTGTGCCATCGCTCTGTGAATAAGTCTATAAGTCTATGTGCGGCACCTTAACCAAGGAGGCGGCTGAGTCCACACGCGAAGTCAAGCGCGTTCTAAATAATACCGATAATTTAATATAT
>Ga0209343_10011395_pt1 | contig 10002 bp, 7 predicted proteins | sample RifCSPlowO2_02_FD_184026 | JGI IMG/M metagenome (GOLD analysis project Ga0209343, IMG submission 184026) | Groundwater microbial communities from Rifle, Colorado - Rifle CSP2_plank lowO2_0.2 (SPAdes) (version 2) | ecosystem: Environmental > Aquatic > Deep subsurface > Groundwater | place: Rifle...
TCCAGCCGCTCCACGCCCTGCGCCAGCCGCACCTCGCTCGCCGCAATGCACCAGCGCACGCAACCCTCGCCCTCCGGGCCGAAAACGCTGCCGGGCGCGAGATCGAGGCCCGCCTCGGCGACGAGGCGCTTGCAGAAGGCAAGGCTGTCCTCGACGCCGCGCACGCGGGAGAACGCGTACATCGTGCCCAGCGGCGTGGCCACTTCGACGCGCTCGATTCTCCGCAGCCGAGCGATCAGGAAGTCGCGCGCCGCACGGCACCGTGCCACGGTGTGCTGCTTCTCCAGGTGCTGGTCGTCGTAGAAGTGGATCACTACCCAGTCACGCGGGTGGCCGGAATGTCGAGTTCGGTACCGCGCAGACGCGGCGGGTGCGCCCTGCAGGGTGCATTGCCATTAGAATACCGCATTCCCCGGCAGCACCAGGAATCCGATGCGCCGCATCCATCCGACCGCAAAACGGCGCTTCGCGCGCCGGGAGGAACTCGGCCTCACCAAGGCCGAGTTCGTCACCCTCAGGCGGCTGTCCACCCCGCAGAAGATCCAGGACTTCCTCTCCACGCTGCCGCAGAATTTCGAGCCCGGCGGCCAGACCTGCCTTTCGGTGAGAGAGGTGCTGCGCCAGCGGCGCGCGCACTGCATCGAGGGCGCAATGCTGGCGGCGCTCGCGCTCTGGGTGCACGGAGAGCCGCCTCTGCTGCTCGACCTGAAGGCGTCGCGCGACTACGACCACGTCGTGGCGGTGTTCCGACGCGGCGGCCACTGGGGTGCGATTTCCAAGACCAATCCTTCGGTGTTGCGCTACCGCGACCCGGTGTACCGGACGCCGCGGGAACTGGCGATGTCCTACTTCCACGAATACGCCAACAAGCGCCATCAGAAAACCCTGCGCACCTGGGCGGGCCCGTTCGACCTGCGCCGGCTCGACCCCAAGCTGTGGGTCACGAACGAGAAGAGCTGCTGGGAGGTCGGCTACCGGCTCGACGCGCTCCGGCACTGGCCGCTCATCACCAGTAGACAGGCGAAACTGCTGCGGCTGCGGGATCCGGTCGAGCGGAAGGCCGGAAAGGTCAGGCAGCACAAGCCGCCGCGGAGGCGCTAGAGACGAGCTGAAACCGGCTGCACGCCTGTCGCCGCGATTCGGGCATGCCCGTGCACGTTCCGGCGCTTCTGGTCGAGAACCACGACGCCCGAATGCTACGGACGCATAGTCACTTCGTGAATTCGATCGCACCGTCCGGCAGAAGATAGAGCACCAGCGCCCTGCCCGAGCTCACGGTCGGGTTGTGCGCGGTGTCCGGACCGTAGACAAACCAGCCCACGCCGTGGCCGTCGAATTTCGCATCGGCGGTGAGCGGCATGATCATATCGATCTCGCCTTTGGGGTGGCGATGGTGCGGGCCTTTGAGATCCTGCATGTCCACAACGTCCACGCTGAACCCACGGGTCTCGGGCGACGGTTTCATCACCCGGCCGTACTTGATGCCGCCGGCCTCGCGGTTGCACATCCAGCCGGCTTCGATCGCCTTGCGGCAGGCGTCGAACACGGCCGTGAACGCCGGCCCGCCGGCCGGGTATTTCGCGTTGAGGTCGGCATTGAGCACGGCGTCCAGCGGCCGATTACCGATGTGCGCCGTGATCGGCGTGATGAGATCGCGAAACTGCTCGGGTGTCATCGTTTTCTCCTGTGCGTTGATTTTGTATTCGCTCGCCCCGCTCAATAGCGAAGCTCGACCGCTTGCGCCGCAACGGTGTTGAGGCAGTCGAGCGGCCCCTGGATCGCACTGCGCCGGTGATAGAAGGCGAGTGCCCGCAGCCCGCCGAGTTCCTCCCCGCCGCCGGCACGTCCCGGCCCGCCGTGCAGGCACATGGGCATGACATTGCCGTGGCCGGTGTGGAGCGAGCCGACGGCGGCATTGACCGCAAGCACGCGGCCGTGGCTCTCGGCGAGTTCCACCGCAGCCCGAGCCAGAAACTGCGCATCTGCGCTGAAAACGGACGCGACCAGCGAACCTTGCCCGAGCCGCGCAATCGCGAACGCCTGCTCGGTACCCGTATACGGCACCACAGTTGCCACCGGACCGAACACTTCGATGCTGTGCACCGCGCGCGCGCGCAGCGCATCGCCGCAAGAGAGCAAGGTCGGCGGCACGAACGCCGCAAGCGCCGGGTCGGCATCGACTGGCTTGAAGTCCGGGCCGCCGTCGAACACCACGGATGCTTCGCGTTTCAGCGCTGCGATCCCTTCCACGGCGGCCTGCTGCTGGGCCTTGTTTACCAGCGGGCCCATGCGCACATCCTTGTTCCGAGGATTGCCGACGACCGTCTTGGCGAGCTTTACGCGAATCGCCTCCTCGATGACGCCGCGCTGCGCGGCCGGCACCAGAATGCGGCGGATGGCGGTGCATTTCTGACCCGCCTTGATGGTCATTTCGCGCACCACCTCGCGCACAAAGAAATCGAACTCGGGCGTGCCGGGCTTCGCCTCCGGGCCCAGCAGCGCGACATTCAGGCTGTCGGCCTCCACGTTCACCCGCGTGGAGTTGCGCAGCACCGCAGCGTGGCCGCGGATGCGCAACGCGGTCTCGGCCGAGCCGGTGAACGCGACGACATCCGCCCCGGTCACGTGATCGAGCAGGTCGCCCGCGCTTCCGCAAACGATGGACAGCGCACCCTCGGGCAGCACGCCCGCTTTCACCACGTCCTCCACCATGCGCTGCGTGAGCCACGCCGTGGCTGTCGCCGGCTTGGCGAGAACAGGCACCCCGGACAGCAGCGCGGGCGCGGCCTTTTCCCACAGGCCCCAGGCCGGGAAGTTGAACGCGTTGATGAGAATCGCCGCGCCCCGCAGGGGCTGGGATATGTGCAGCGACTGGAACGCTTCGTCCTTGGCCAGACGCACGAGTTCCCCGTCCTTCAGGTAGCGCGAGCTGCCGAGCGCGGCGCCGGTACGGGCGTAGTACTTGAGCGTGAAAATCGCGCCGTCAATGTCGATCGAAGCGTCGGATTCGCCGGACCCGGAATTCGCCAGCGCGATCTCGAAATAGGCCGCCCGGTTTGCCGACAGCACATCCGCGATTTTCGTGAGCAGCCCTGCGCGCTCGGCGTACTCGAGCGCGCGCAGTCCGGGACCGCCGGTGCCGCGTGCGTATTGGAGCGCAGCGGCGAAATCGATGCCGTCGGTGGAGGCACGGGCGAGTTCCGTGCCCAGTACCGGATCGTGCAGCGCGGCGCCGGTCCCGCGCCCTTCGGTCGAGCGACCGCTAACGTAGTTCGGTAGCTTCATGCCTTGCTTCCTCCTGAATCAGGGACATTGTCTTCTTATGTCGGATATTACTTGGTCTCCGCGACGACGGCATACCGTCCAGTCCGCGTCTACCGCGAAATGGAGGCACCCGACCGCGATGAGGCCGGCGAGGCGTTTGCCGAAGAAACTCTACCCGCGCATGGCACTTGAGATCAGGGTTTCCCCGGCGGGCTGCCATTCCAGCGTGCGACCGAGAAAGCGCTCGGCGTTGTCGCGAACGATGGCGCGCATTGTCCCGGCATCGAGCCCGGCGCGGGCGCCCGCAGCCGTCCGTCCGCCGGTCAGAGAGCCTGCCGTGCGATCCGCATCCGGATCGCACGCATGTCGTCGCCGCGGATTTCGCGCAGCGCATAGCCCACGAACGCGGAAACCACATCCCTGCGCCAATACAGGTCGAGGTCGGTGTTATCCATCGGCTTCGCGGCTGAGGAACATTTCTCGCCTGCCTCGGCGATCGCATCGTCCGTGAGTTTTCGACCGACGAGCAGATCGCCTGCCTTGGTCACCAGCGGACGCGAGGACACGGCGCCAAGCACGATGCGCGCTTCTTCCACCGTTCCATCCGGCGCCGCACGAACCGCCGCCGCAACGCCCAGCACCGGAAAATCGAAAGACCCGCGCCTGCGCAGTTTCCAGTAGGTACTCTTCCAGCCTTCCCGTTTCGGCAGCGATACCTCAGTCAGAATTTCGTCGGCGCGACGCGTGAGGTAGTCCATGCCGTCGTTCTTGTACAAATCCGCAAGCGCAACCTCCCGCTCGCCCGCGGCCGAGACCAGCCGCACCCTGGCGCCCAGGGCAATCAGCGCCGGCGCGGTGTCGGTGGAAGACACCGCGAGGCAGCGTTTGCTCCCCGTTGCGACCCAGCAGATCTCGCCGTCGCGCTTCATGCAGAAGTCGATTGCGCGGCGCCAGTCCTCGTTCTGGTTGTAGTACGAGCAGCGCGTGTCCAGGCACAGGTTGCCGCCGAGGGTGCCCATGTTGCGCAGGTGCGGCGTGGCGACCTGCGCCGCCGCCTGCCACAGCGCGGGATACTTCCCGCGCACCGCGGCGGTATTGACGACTTCGGTGAGCGTGAGCCCGGCGCCCAGCCGCATTTCACCACCTGGCCCGGTGCCGTTGGCCACGCGCTTCAGTCCCTCGACCTGGCGCAGCGACACCAGGTGCGCAGGCGTCTGCTGCCGCCGCTTCATGTTGGGCAGCAGGTCCGTGCCGCCTGCGATCAGCATGGCCTGCGGGCCTTCCGCGGCAAGAATGCGCGCAGCTTCCGCCACGCTGCGCGGTGCGTGATACTTGAACCACGGCAGTCGCATCATGATGCGGCCACCTCCGCCCGCTTCTTCGCGGGCTTCCTGTCCGGGTCCTTGGTCTCGTTGCCGTCGCCGCCTTCACCGGGGGGCAGCACGAATAGAGGCTCGGGATAGGGCACCTCTGGAAAACGCTCCGGCCCCACGCGCGGGTTCTTGCCGGCGCGCTTCAATTCCAGTGCGCGCAGCACCTTGTCCGGGGTGATGGGGATCTCGTCGATGCGCACCCCGACCGCGTCGTACACGGCGTTCGCCACTGCCGGCATCACCGGCAGCAGCGGCCCCTGACCGGCCTCCTTCGCACCGAACGGGCAGTTCGGGTCCGGATCCTCGATCAGCATGACCTCCACCTCGGGCATGTCCATCGAGGTGATGCTCTTGTACTCGAGCAGCGAGGGGATCTTGTGCACCAGCGCGCTGGAGAGCTTGGGCGGCAGGCGGCGGAACGCCTGTTCCTCCATCAGCGCCTCGCCGAGGCCCATGTAAACCCCGCCGATCACTTGCCCACGCGCGTGCACCGCGTTGATCGCCTGTCCGATGTCGTGCGCGATCCAGATCTTGGGAATATGGATCAGGCCGGTCAGTTCATCGACCTCCGCCTCGACCACGCAGGCCGAGAAGGTGTACGCAGGCGCCGGGCCCACGCCCGCGCCCTTGAACTTGCCCGGCGCCTTGGGCGGCGTGTACGACCCGACCGCGCCCAGGGTGCCGAATTTCGCCTCGGCCAGCGCCACGGCCTCGATGAAGCTCATCCCCTTGTTGGAGTCTTCCGCAACGAACACCCGTCCCTGCGACAGAACCACGCGCTCCGGCAAGGTCTCCAACTGCTCGGCCGCGGCCGTGGCGATCAGCTCGCGCACCCGCCCGGCCGCCTGCATGGCGGCATTGCCCATCATCACCGTGACGCGGCTCGAGTAGGAGCCCAGGTCGACGGGCGTCAGCCCCGTGTCCCCGGTCAGGCAGCGAATGTCCTGGGTGTTGATCCCCAGCATCTCCGCGACGATGGCGGCCAGTACGTCATCCGAGCCCTGGCCGATCTCGGTCGCGCCGCACAGCACTGTCACCTGCCCGCTGCGATCCAGCAGCAGCTGCACGCCCGTATGCGGCATCTTGTTCCAGTAGATGGATACGCCCGCACCGCACATGTAGGCGCTGCAGGCGATGCCGATGCCGCGCCCTTGCGGCAGCTTGCGGTGCTTCTGCTTCCAGCCCGATCGATCGACCACCCGCCGGATGCATTCGGCAAGGCCCGTGCTGCCGATCTTCAGCCAGTTCGCCGTGAGCGAATCGGGTTTGGTGACCATGTTCAGCCGCAATTCGGCCGGATCCATGCCGAGCTTTTCCGCGATCTTGTCCAGCTGCACTTCCTGTCCGAAGCGCGGCTGCGGCGTGCCGTGCCCCCGCTTGGGGCCACAGGGGGGCTTATTCGTAAACACCCTGCAGGCGTCGAACTTGAAACGCGGCAACTCGTAAGTGACCGGCGTCAGCACCCCCGTGTAGAACGTGCTCGCCGGGCCGTGGGAGCCGTACCCTCCGCCGTCCAGCAGCGTCTGCAGATGCATGGCGGTGAGCTTTCCGTCCTTGGTGACGCCGGTGCGGAATTTCATCAGCACCGGATGCCGGCCGCGGTGGACATAGAACACCTCCTGCCGCGTGAGGCAGATTTTCACCGGTCGGCCCAGCACCAGCGCCGCCTTGCTGACCACGAACTCGTGCCCCGCCGGATCGCATTTGCCGCCGAAACCGCCGCCGTTCGGGCAGCCGATGACCCGGATCTGCGGCGAGGGCATCTGCAGCACCCGCGCCAGTTGGCGATGCAGGTAGTGCGGGTTCTGCGTGCTCGAGGAGAGCAGGAGCTTGCCGTCGCCTTCGACCGTCGCGAGCGAGGCCTGCTGTTCCATGGGCAGGTGCGTGTTGCCTTCGAAGAAGAACAGGTCCTCGAAGACGTGATCGGATTTCGCCAGTGCCTCCTCCACGTCGCCGAACTCGTAGGCCTGGTTGCGATGGATATTGCCCCGCTCGCCGTAGTCGTGGATGCGCGGCTCCGGATGCGCGAGCCCTTCCTCGGGCGAGGCGATGGTCGGCAGCGGCCGGTACTTCACCTCGATCAGATCGAGCGCCTCTTCGGCGGTCTTTTCGTCCCGCGCGATCACCGCGGCCACGGGATCGCCGACGTAGCGCACGCGCTCAAGCGCCAGAGGATATTCGTCCTGCGACACCGGCATGATGCCGAATGGAATGGGGAAATCCTTGCCGGTCAGCACCAGGTGCACGCCGGGATGGCCTTGGGCGCGCGAAACGTCGATCGATTCGATGACCGCGTGCGGATGCGTCGAGCGCAGCAGCTTCGCGTGCAGCATGCGCGGCAGCGCGAGGTCGTCGGCGAACTGGGCCTGCCCGGTCACCTTGGCGCGGCCATCGACGCGCCGGCGCGCCTTGCCGACGACATCCAGTCTCTTTTTCGCACTCATGATCCGGCCTGCCGGGCATTGATGATCCTTACAGCCTCTTCGACCGACTCGAAAATCTGCTGATAACCCGTGCAACGGCACAGGTTCCCGGACAGCGCCTCCTTGATGCGCTCGCGGCCGGGATTGGGCTCGTGGTCCAGCAGCGCCTTGGCCGTCATCAGGAAGCCCGAGGTGCAATAACCGCATTGCGAGCCGCCGAGATCGGCGAACGCCGCCTGCAGCGGATGCAGTTCGGTGCCGCGTGCCAGCCCCTCTATGGTTTCGATCGAGCGCTCCCCGCATTCGATTGCGAGTGTCAGGCAGGACAGCAGCGGCTCGCCGTCCACGAGCACCGCGCAGGCGCCGCACTCGCCGAGCTCGCAGCCGTGCTTTGTGCCCGTGAGGCCGATGTCCTCGCGCAGCACCTCGAGCAGCGTCTTGTATGGTGCGAAGGAGACCTCGATTTCTTCGCCGTTCACGCGCAGGGTCATGTGCACCTTGCGGTGGGCGACGATGCCCTGGTCTGTGACAGTATTCATGGTCGTCCTCCGAATGCCGGTCGCCAGATTGTTTGCAGTGCAAACAATTTTGGCGATATTACTACAAAAAATCCACTGCCGGACGCAGGGATTCAGCGCGCCGCCGGCCTGAGTTCCCACACCTGCGGCTGCGCGGGCCACACGCCGCGCTCGATCGCGCGCGCGCCCTCGAACACGATCCAGCTCTGCTGCCCGTAGTGCGGCAGCGGACGCGCGAGAGCGGCTAGCGACGGCGCATCCCGCACCGAGACCATCACATTGGTGCGGCCGTCGCCGGCACGGACCGTCCAGACCTGCGCACTGCCCCGCCCGGAGGCAAGCGCGGGCGGCCGCTGCGCCATGCCTCCGGCGGCGAGCCATTCGTCGATGTCGGCATGCGGGCCGACGACCAGGGTCACGGGAGCGGCGGAACGAGCCGCACCGGAGCGCTCGAATAGCCTTGCAGCGAGTTCCTGTGCCGCGATCTGCAGGCCGGACTCGGCCGATAACGCAAACATCATCGGACTGCCGGTGAGCATTGCTTGGCGCAGAATCGGCGGCGCTTCGGCCGCGGCCAGCCTGCGGAACACACGGAAATCCGGGTCGAGCACTACCGTCAACGGCTCATGCGGCATCTCGAGCGCGACCGTGTCACGTTCGCCTCCAATCCCGACGCGCGGCGTGATTTCTCCGCCCGAGGATTGAATCGCAAGCGGCACGGAAACCACATAAGCAGGCGCCTCCTGCGCGAGCGTCACCTCCAGCCGCCAGCCGGTAATTGTCGGGACTGCCCGCGCATTGGCAATTCGCAGATCCGGCGCACCTGTACGCGAAAGCCATTGGGCGAAGAACGATGCGAGATCCCTGCCCGACGCGCGTTCGAATGCGCTTCGTAGCTCATCCCATGATGCGACCCGGAAGCGCTGTTCGCGCCAGAACCGCCGCACACCCGCGTCGAAGGCGGACGCACCGATCGCCTCGCGCAGCATGAAAAACACCATCGCTGCCTTGTTGTAGCCGACCACCTGCGACGCGCCATGCGTGCGCGAGGTGAACCGGGCGAGCGGCGCATCGTCGCCGGGCGGCATGGACGCGTAATCGCGCAGCCAGGCCAGGCGCGCCGCGGTTGCGGCCTGATCGCCCTCGCGTTCGCGGTACGCATAGTCGGCCATGAAGGTTGTCAGCCCCTCGGCCCAGTTGCCGCGCGCGTAGTCGGGATAGACACCGTTGCCCCACCAGTTGTGCAGCACCTCGTGCCCGAGCGAAGTCGTGCGGATGAAAGGCAGGCGCAGCACGTCGATGCCAAGATAGGTGAGGGTAGGCATGCCGAAGCCGGTCGGGGTGGGGCTCGAGACGACGCTGAATTCGGAGAACGGATAGGCGCCGATCCAGCGTTCGTACAGGTCGAGGTAGCCGGCGATCGAATCGAGGTAGCCGCGCGCGAGCTCGGCGATCTCCGGGTGGAAGTAGGTGCGCAGCCGCACAGTGCTCCCCGCCGCGGTTCGCAGCCGCCGCTGCTCGATGCGGTACGGACCGGCCATGAGCGCGATGCCTTCGGAAGGCTGCGGAAAATCAAAACGGGCGCGGTAGCGTCCGCCCGCCTCGCGCTCCTCCACCAGGCGCCCGGCAACCAGACCACGCTGGCCGACCGGCAGGTCGAGCGCGAACCGATAACGCTCGAGCGAGCCGTCCACGGCAGGATACCAGCCCGATCCCGCCGGGAGATAGGTTCCCTCAGGGCCGCTCGCCGGCGCGCCGTAGGTGAGCGTGTCGCGGTGGTCGAGGCTACGATCGAGAGCAACAAGTGCGCCGCTCCAGCGAATATCAATGCGCCGCGCGGACCGCAGGACAATACGCTGCAACGCTTCCCGCGGCGGCTCGGGCACGCGGGCCGTTCTTCCGTCGACGGAAAGCGAATTCACCCTGAACCGCGCCGACAGCAAGAGCGTAACCGGTCTAGGCGAATCGAGCCGGATGGTGTCACGGCCTTCGAGAACGCGTTCTTGCGGGTCGATGCGCACCGATATGTCGTGCGCAGGGACGGCGCGCGCCGCTGCCGGCGCGGCCAGCAGGAGCGCTGCGAAAATCGAGACCAACCTGATCATTTCTTCGCGGAGGGAAATCTGGCGGTCAGCTCGACAATCCCGCCCTCGCGCCTGACCTTCAGCGGCAACAGCGTACCCGGCGCCATCGCACCGACTTTCGCCCGGACATCCCCCGGCGCCTTCACAAATGAATCGGCAACTTCGACAATCACGTCACCGACCTTCAATCCCGTGCTCTCGGCGATGCTGCCGGCGTTGACGGTGAGGATCTTCACCCCCTCGGGCACGGCATCAATCGTGATACCCAGAAGTGGCCGCCGCGGGACAGGCTGTGCAGCAGGAAGTCCGAAGACCGCCGTCGCAACCCCGGCTACGAACC
>Ga0209343_10011396_pt1 | contig 10002 bp, 7 predicted proteins | sample RifCSPlowO2_02_FD_184026 | JGI IMG/M metagenome (GOLD analysis project Ga0209343, IMG submission 184026) | Groundwater microbial communities from Rifle, Colorado - Rifle CSP2_plank lowO2_0.2 (SPAdes) (version 2) | ecosystem: Environmental > Aquatic > Deep subsurface > Groundwater | place: Rifle...
CAATCTTATCGGCCTCTGCCCCTTTCGGATAATGTGCCTGTGGCTTTTCCCTTTTGCAAGACAGAAGAAAAATGCCTGTTCCGATTTTCTCCTATAGTTCATAAACCATCTGGTCAATTTGTTTTTTGTATTTGCAGACTTTGAAAATACGAAAAGCCTCCCTCTATTCTCCATACATCTGCACCAATCTTTTCAATCCGCCTCTCCTCCGTCTACCTCAATAGCAGAATGGTTTTTAATGTCTGCTCCATAGGTTACAATCGCACATAAAGAGAACCGTTGTTTATCTGTTTAATTCGTCATCCTTGCCAAACAATGTCACCTTTGGTGAGTGACCCCTTAACGGGGCAAACTCTCTACCAATCTCGGCATCTGCTCAATCATATAAAGCGGGATAGAAAGTATTTTATCGTAGTAAGATAATTTGTCCTGTGAAAATCGTATGCCCAACCTTGATTTCTTCTCCTCAATAAACATCCTTAATGATTTAAGCCTGCCTTCTTTGCCTGATTTTACCTCTACAGGAAATATATCCGAGCCGATATTTATGACATAATCAACCTCTGCCATGCTGCCTCTTTTCTCTCTTGCCCAAAAATAAAGGCCGACTTGCTGATGTCTATCAGAATATGCTGCCAGCTCCTGTCCAACAAACTGCTCAGCCACAGAACCTGCATTTATTTGCAAAAAATCTTCTTCAATACTTAATCGCCCCTGCAAACCGCAGGAATTTTGCATCAGTCCAATATCAAGAAAATTCAATTTAAATCTCTGTTCATTTATTTGTGCGCCAAGAGGAAGCCCTAAAGCCTTTGTTAAATATATTGGCCTAACTATCCCGGCAAGAGTCAGCAGGCTCAGGGCATTCTTCAGATCTCTTGAGCGGGTATCCGGGTCAATGTTTGAATATTTTATCCTCTGTCCTGCCATGCGTGGCGCAGCATCAAATACCTTTTGCAGATATTTGTGTTGAGAAATCTTTGCATATTTTCCGAAATCACTCCTGTATGTCTGTAGAAGCGCTGTCTGTATCCTCTGGCAATTCATCAAATCCTTGCTGGATAAGTATTCAGTCAGCACCGCAGGCATTCCGCCGACAATAATATATATGCGAAGCAGTTCAAGAAGTTTTTTATGGATAACATCATCTATTGAATCCTTTAATTTAACATCTGAAAGGAATTTCCTTAAATTTTGGTTGCCGGCAGCATCAAGATATTCAGAAAAAGACATTGGCTCTAAATAAAGGAATTGGACCCTTCCAACAGGCATCTTAAAGTCAGGGCTTCTCATAACAAACTCAAGAAGAGAGCCTGCTGCTATAACAGCCAACTTGGGCATTTTCTCCTTAAAATATCTGAGAGACATTATTGCCTGCGGACATTCCTGTATCTCATCCAGAAATAAAAGGGTATCATCTTCTTTAATCTGCACGCCAAGAAGCAACTGGAGTTTATTGATGATTTCAGATGGGTCAAGGGATTTAAAACAGTCCTTTAACTGAGGCTGGAACTCAAGGTTAACTATGACATTGTTCTGAAAGTGGGTTTTCCCAAATGTTTCAACAAGATAACTTTTTCCCACCTGTCTGGCGCCCCTGATTATCAGAGGATATTTCTCTTTTTGTGCCTTCCATAAAATCAGCTCTTTCTCAATATCTCTACGCATTATTATCACCCCTCAGCCATTATTTGGCTAAAAGACAGGGTAATTATAGCCGTTGTTTGGCTAAAATACAAGCATATCTATTACTATGCTTCTCCTCCACAATCTCAATCTCTGCCTTCTGTTCTGAAAGATAATGTGTGTGCGCCTTTTCTCTATTGCAGGACGGAATAAAAATGCCTGTCTCGATTTTTGTTCAATTTTTATTTTGACTTTTGCCATTTATTGTCGCTATTTTGGCAAATAGAAAGATGCGACCCATTTTAGTGTTCCCCAAAAAATCAATTGCTTCCACTTATCATCTTCGCCTCGACACTGAATTTATGTTATCGAGATAGCTCTTGAATCCCCATTTGCCGTGCAATTTATTTTTTGTTCGGTCGTTTTTCTTGTAACTGTAAAATTCTGCATGGTCATCTGGCAGTTGTTCTAAAAAGTTATGTGCTTGCTTTGCTCCACCAGACTTTAGAGCAGTAAGGATATGTAAACTTTTCCTGGCGCGGGTCATGGCAACGTAAAATGCATTCTTTGTCACCCAACTCATATTCACATTATCAAAGCCGATAATCATTACATGATCCGCAGATAAGCCTTTCGAGCCAACGATGGTCATCAATTCAACAGCACCCATTTTCTTAACTTCCACTTCCTCCAATTCAGCTTCTTCTTCTTCCTCAAGTTCTAATTTTGTTATTCCAGCCGAATTAATGCGTTGCCTACCAATATCATTTTTAAAGTTTTCTTTGGATTTTATTAGCACAAGTTCTGAAAGCCTTTCTATCATTTTATCTATGCTATTATTGGAATCAATAATATTTTTTACACTGCCACATTTTACGAGAATGTTCTTAATAATTTCAGAGTCAAGGTCGTAGAAGTTTTTATTATTTTGTATTGCTTCAACAATCAATGCATGAATTTGTTTTTCAGAAACTTTTTCATAAAAAAGAACTTTTCTGAAGGTAAAATTATTCCTTGTATTACTTGCAAGGACATAGTAATTTAAAACATTGTAATAATCTTCTGTAAAGGCTCTAAACTCAGTCTGATATTCAGATACTATTTGATGAATTATTTCTTTTGCTTTCCCATAAAAATTTACTTTCTTGGCAGGTGTCAAAATGAGCAGAAATGCATCTTTTGCTTCCCTATTTGATAATTTAATTTTTCGTTCATCAATCCCACTTTTTTTATCTAAAACAAATTGTTCGATATAATCAACCGCTGTAGATGGTGTCGCACAAGCGATAATTTGTATTTTGAGAGAATTTTGATTTGTATCTAGTGGTAAATATATCTTTTCTATGCACTCAGAATTTCTGTGCTTTTGGATAAAACAAGCTGCTGATTTTGCAATATGATAGTCGCTTCTGCCACAGAAAGGTAACATGCCCTTTGCATAGTTTTTATTTTTATAAAGATTTTGGATTAATATTGCTTTCCCAGACTTAAGCTTTTCATAAAGTACTTGATCATCATCTCCTACAACAAGTAAGCTGGTTGCATTACTAACCAATTGATGAATAAGCGATTCTTCTGCCTGATTAAAATCCTGATACTCATCAATTATAAAGAAGTTATTTTGGTTAAGGCTGACTTTTTCTTTTAAAGCTTGATTTGCTCTTATTATAAGATCGGCAAATCCTGCTGCATTATAAAATTTGCAGAGTTCAAAATATATTTGTTTAAGATTTTTCCATTCTTCTGATTCGTTAAAGGCATTGTTATGTAATTGTTCTTCAAATATTTCCCATGCATAAACATCTGCGTCGAGGTCATGGTAAAAGGCAAGGACATCTCCCCATATGTTTTTTTTCCAAGACTGTCCTATTATTTTGAAGTATGGTTGGAATTTCCATTCAAATGTTCCATGACTCTTTTCAACGATACTACGTGCAAATTTATGTAGAGTAGTAACAGTAGTCTGATTCTTTTGTCTATCAGATAATGTTTTGTCATTATTAATATCAGACTGAAGGTCAGCAACTAATTTTCTGACAAAACTCGTTACTAAAACACTTGCTTGAGAATGATTTTGATACCAATACTTGATTTTATCTAAAAAAAGATGACTCTTACCTGTCCCTGGCCCCGAAACAATTAAAATTTTAGCTGCTGTATGTTTAGCAATATTACTGGTGTTTAAATTGCGATATGTTTGTCGTTCTTTATCATTAAGTTGGTCTAATTGCTGACTTAGTATTTTTAGTTCTGCTGAATCAAATGGAGTGCCATCTTCATTTATTAAATGCCTTATATTCATCTTTTCCCTTCCACAATTACAATCTCTTCTGGTGTGAGGTCGTAGAGTTTGTAAACCATTTGGTCAATCTGGTTTTCAAGGGCGGAGGTGTCAGCGTTGGATTTCTTTTTCCTCCTTACCTTTGTAATGCTCCAATAATTCCTATGCGTTCTACTATTGACTTAATCCGCCGATCATATTGCTGAAACACATAGTTGAAATCAGATGGGATTAATACTTTAGCTACCATCTTCTCCGGACGAATTGTGCCTGATGCTATAACTCCCATTGACTGATGATACCTTAGATTTTGGCAATCATTTTCATTAAACCTTACCGCATAAACAATACCATAGGCGTATTGTTCCTGTGGTGCTTTGCACTTTCTCCTTATAGATTCCAAACATCTTAGTTCAGACTCAAGCCAAAACATGTCAATACATTCCTGGGGCATCCCAACTTTACCGGTTTGCTCATATTCCATCTTAAGCATATCTAAATGCTCATATCTGAGCTTCGGCTCACTAAAATATCTATCAATATCATTAATAGCTTTACGAAGAGCACGAGCAACTTCTCCGCCTGCAAAATCATAGGTGGCGTAGAGGAGAGCTCTGTAGCTCGTCTCGGCCATGTATATTGCTCCAACATTCTTTTCAGAAAAGTCATGCAATAAGCTAAAAGGCTCCAATACTGCCAGTCCGCCTTGGTCAACGCCGCACCAATTTAATACCTTGTAAATATTAACAACCTTTTCCACATCCTCTTTTTGAATATTATCTTCTGCTCGGAAGATGCCACCCTCTTCTATACACATTTCAGCTAAATTGGACGTTCCATGATAGAGGACCCATGGGTCATCACAAATAGCATCCGGAAAAAGCTGGGTTTTATTATTGAGTAATTCTTTATCGAAAGTGTATTTGATTAACAATTTTTCCTCAAGTGAGTACATACATTTATCATCTGTTTTATCCTGAGCCTCATAGCTCTGCTATTCCAATCACTTAATTCTATTAATCATCTCCTCAGGAGAATGTTTCAACAAACGGCTTGCCCCAACCAAGCATATTTTGCTTTCAACTATTGATTTGCCTATATCCCAGTAGAGATTTATAAGTTCCTTATTTGCAACTTTAAAAGTGTTATACTTGGCTTTATATATGCGCTCTTTTATCTTTTTTAAAAAGGTTTTGTATTCAGTACTCATTATGGTTTCAATATTATCCTTTCCCCTCTACAATTGTAATCTCGTCATCTGTTAAACCGTAGAGTTCGTATACCATTTCATCAATCTGTCGTTCAATGGCGGAGATATTCAAACCTGTAATCCAGCTTTTCATATTCCTCACGACTCATTAGTTTTTCAAAATCCTTGTCCACCACCAGCACCTCATCATAGGTTAATTCGTATAATTTATATACCATTTTATCAATCTGACGCTCAAGGGCTGCGGTGTCGGCGTTGGGGACCTTCTTTTTGGCGGCGAGGATTTGATCAACAAGACATACTATTTTATTTTGGATATCGGAAAACGGAATTTTAATTGGCAGCAACTCTAAAGTCTCGATATCCGTTTGAGCCATAGTTCGTCCTGTCTCAAGGCTTATTAGTCTGTAGTAGTAGCTTAGGAGTGTGGAATTTAACAAAGCAAGGGTATATTTAAGACTGTATTTCTTGTCCTTGAGATTTCCAACATGAAGATTATTCAGACAAAGTAGATTATTATCATCATAGGCAGCAACTAAACTATCTCCAGTTTGTCTAAGTAATATTTTGGGCTCAAAATAGTTGGCATCTTTAAAACCACTTTTTAATACTTTTGTGTTAAAGCAAATAAAATTACCTTCATAATTTACAATATATTTCTTAATCTCGCTTCCTGATAAAAGTCCTGGATGCCAACCTGGCCCTCTTTTTTCTCTGTTGATTATTTCGTTTTTTCCTTCTTTACCTATTAACCCGCTAGCAAAAGTAACAAATACTGAAAGAGATATACTCCCCATTTGTAACTTATCTACTAACGATTTCTGACTCTCCTCAAAAAACAGCCTGAACCGATTGTAGGAGGTACTATTAAAGTACTTCTGAGAATACGAGAATGCTCGGACTATTCCTGTATTAAAATCATTAAGCGAACGATAAAGTTTGTAGGATGGCATATTGCTTTCACGCAAATCTGTATCTAACTCCTTTTTAAGAACAGTAATTATAGGACGACCAACTACTCCAGACTCCCAAAAATCTTTTTCAAACATAACTATTTCTCCTATCTTGCAACACCGTAAAATAAATGCGCGCAATTTTGAAAAATATCGGCCCAACAAGAAACTATCTGGAGTTATATAACTTAATATACCTTTATCTTTAAGTAATTGAATTCCTTTATCCATAAAAATAGCATAGATACTAAGTTTATACTCAGCAGAATTAGGATAATGTATTCTCATATAATCAGCCCAGTTACCTTTAGCTTTACCAACATCTCTTAACCCAAAGCTCACATACGGCGGATTTGCAATCACTACATCAAATCCTCCTGCACCTCCTTTTGCAAAGGGAGAATTGCTGGTGGGATGAAATACTTCAGCAAAATAGAGTTTCCATGCAAAGAATGGCTTTACTTTTAGTCCGCTGGTAAATTTGCACAACTGCTTTTCCGCTGATTCAAGATTAAAGCCGGATTTTTTATAGAGCGTTTCTTTTTCTTTGGCGATAAGTTCCTGCCTTTGTTTTTCATTAGGCAGGGCAGCACATTTTCTCTCAATTGCCTGCAACTGATTGAAATAGTCTGCCTTTTGCCTTTTCAACTTGGTTTCAAAGATTTTGACAATAATGCCTTCAATTTCCTCTTTTAATTTTTCTTTTTTGTCTCTATCAGGCTCATTTTGATACTCGTTTTTTTTGTTCTGGAATTGAGTTATCAGCATATCCTCTTCATGCACAAAGAGGGTGTCAGCTTTTTTATCATCTCCGTCTGCATCAAGATTTATTCCCATAAACTCTGAGATTAAGCTATTGCCCTGCATAAGTTTAAAATCGAGATTCGGCAGCGGCTCTATACCCCAGTTCGGTTTTGCTTTGTCTATCTTTTCATCAACAAGGAGAGATATAAAAAATCTTAGTTTGGCAATCTCAACAGCTATCTGCTGAATATCCACGCCATAAATGCACTTTTGAATAAGATACAATTTTCTGCCGTAATCAAAATTCTTTTGAGCAAACTGCTCCTCAATCTGCTGTTTTAACTTCTGCCTTAGAATTGGGTCGGTTACATCCTCAACCGCTTTAATTTGAGTCTCCTTCCAGAGCGCATTTTCAGGGTCAAGTTTGGCAAGGATAAAAACCAGTTTATTCAGAACGCCCATCGGAAAAGCGCCGGAGCCGACAGCAGGGTCAACAATCCGCAGATTATCTATGAGTATGACCATTCTTAATGTATCCGGTTTGCTGAACGGATTTGTTTCGCTGTCATGAGCAAAGAGAAGGTCTAATTTATTGTCAAAGTCATCAACATCTTTGAGATGCGTCTTGAAATATTCCCTCAGTGATTGCGTTACCATGTAATCAACTATTTCACGAGGGGTGTAGTAACTGCCTGTGGCTTTACGGGCAGTGCTTGCGGTTTCGGGATTAAAGCTTGCAAGGAGGTTTTCAAATACCTTTCCGATGAGTTCGGGGTCAAGGGCTACATCGGCATCATTTGGTTCATTTTCATCAATCGTGAAGTTGTATGAAGAAAGAATATCTATAAGCCCTCTGATTTTATATTTCTTATTTGTTGTCCCGTAGTCTTTGTTTAAATCCACACTGATTTCATTAGAGAAGAAAAGCTTATTTGTCGCTTTTAAACCCACTTCTTTATCGGTAAACCCGTCAATCCGTATTTCTATATTTTTGCCGTTTTCGGTTATCCGCCTGTCCAGACAATCAAAAAGTCCGCCGTTGAGAAATGGTATGTCCTTAAAAATTTCAAGCATGTCTTCTTTGTTTTTAAAATACTCCTCATAGCGGTAAATACCATGATCCATATAATCTTTGTTTCTGCCCTGAAAGGATTTGCCAAAGCGGAACTTTCTGTCTTCTATTTTAGTGTTCAGGGTAGCAAAAAACAGGTTTTGCAGCATTGCTTTATAATATGTGGTGTTTTCAGGCGATAGGTCTTTGAGCAGAACTGAAATGTTTTTGTAATTAAAAAGGTCATGCTGTATTAACCCCCTTTCTTTCATAAACCAGATAAAAATCATCCGTGTTATAAGCCTTATGACTGCTATATTTCTGCCATTTTCTTCTTTTTCGGCATCATTGGGAAACTGCACATTCTGTACTGTCCAGAAATACCAGTTTGCAATCTCTGCATAAAATTCCTTTGTTACCTTCTCAACTGAAAAGGCGCCTTTAATCTTCTCTAAGGATGAAAAGTCTCCCTCACCAATCTGCTTTAGAAATGTCTTGTTTGTCTCAGAAGGACTTACAAAATATGTAAACCTGCGGAAGGCGCTCCAATCCCGCTTATTGCCCAAGTAGTTGGCGTAAATCAAAGAGAACCGGAAATTTCCTTGCGGGTTGTAGAAGATAAAAATCCCTGCATCTGACTGGCTTTCTTTAAGGATTTTCTTTCCTTTTTCATACTGCGCCTTTTTGCCGCTTCGCTCTGAAAGGGGCTGGGTTGCCTCAAAGGCACAGATGAGCATCTTCTCATCCTGTGCAAATTGTATCTCCCCAAGTTTTGTGCCATTCCTGAAATTATCATCGTCGTATTGAAGCAGGTCTTCTGCTCTTGGCGCAAAGGAGCGGTTCTTCTCTCGGAAAAAGCGGGTGAAATTATCTACCTGAAAATCGTTAATAATATTATTTAATATTTGCTTTCCATTATTACGCCCGTCTGACATAATCCACCCTCAAAATTACATTTCTTCCATTAACCTTGCTACTTGCTCAGGTGACGGAAGCTCTTTTTTAAGATTTCCGGGAAGTTGTTCAGTCATCTTATATGTAGCAACACCTATCGGTTTTCTCGATACTCGTAATGCGTATTCCACAATCATACGGTCCTTACTTTTGCATAGGATAATACCTATAGATGGATTTTCATCTTTCATTTTTACCAGATCATTCAATGCAGCAAGATAAAATTGCATTTTACCTGCATATTCGGGTTTAAATTCACCAATTTTTAATTCAATCGCCACAAGACATTTTAACCGCCGATGATAAAGTAAAACATCAATAAAGAATTCCTTGCCATTAATTTCAAGCCGAAATTGATTCCCCACAAATGTAAATACTCCTCCCATTTCAATTAAGAAACGGTTTATTTTAGATATCAATGCCCTTTCTAATTCAAGCTCGGTATGTTCTTCGCCAAGCTCAAGAAAGTCAAATGTATATTCATCTTTGACAGCTAATTTTGCCTGATTGCGGATTTTCTCAGGAAGGACTTTGCTGAAATTTGTTTGATTCAGCATAGTTTTTTCATAGGTTTTATTATCTATCTGGTGGATAAGAACGTTCTTCGTCCAGCCAAATTTTTTTGTCATGCGGATATAAAATTCACGCTCTAAAACATCCTCGCAACATTCCATTATAACGATATTATGTGCCCAGCCAATTTCTTGCACCATTGGTGCAAGTTTTTCATTATCCTTATACTGCAAGTAAAATTTTCGCATCCGCCAAAGATTATCTTTTGAAAACCCCAGTATCCCGGAAAACTCTTGCTGTAAATCTTTAGCCAGATTCTCTACTACTGATTTGCCCCAGTCATATTGATTTTGACGCTCAATAATCATCCTGCCAATGTCCCAGTACAATACAATAAGTTCTTTATTTACAGCCTTTAAAGCATCATATTGGGCACGACGGATTCTTTCTTTTATTTCACCTAAAAAATCGACATAATTATTTTGCATTATTTTTTCCATAAATTACCTTTCTACCTGGTTCTCAATAGCGATAATGATTTCCTTTGACAGGTCTTTCTGCTTATCTTTCTCTTTTTGGAGATAATCTTCTCCAAGCTCATCTTTCAGGGATGATATTTCCTGAATGGTTCTTTTACGATTGTTATCATCTGAATTTAGCATATTGGCAA
>Ga0209343_10011397_pt1 | contig 10001 bp, 11 predicted proteins | sample RifCSPlowO2_02_FD_184026 | JGI IMG/M metagenome (GOLD analysis project Ga0209343, IMG submission 184026) | Groundwater microbial communities from Rifle, Colorado - Rifle CSP2_plank lowO2_0.2 (SPAdes) (version 2) | ecosystem: Environmental > Aquatic > Deep subsurface > Groundwater | place...
ATCGACGAGCCACTCCTGAAGGTATTGGGCACGAAAGTGAAAGATTCTCCCTAATCGGCCCTCCGTAATGAGCCTCCGAGCGAGGCAGAGAGCTGGAACCAAGCGATAGTTAAAATTACACATGTGCTTAATTCCCGCCTCCACGGCTGCTACCCACATCGCCTTCGCTTCGGCAGCATTTCGAGCGAGTGGCTTCTCGCAGATCAAATGTTTTCCCTTCCGGGCCGCTTCAATACAGGGGGCACTATGAGCGTCATTGGGAGCACAATTGTCCAGGACCTGCACACTTGGGTCGTCGACCATTTCTTTCCAGGAGGTTGTGTATCGCTTGAATCCATACCTCAGCGCAGCTTCCGCGACTGCGTCGCGGTCGCGGCCGCAGATGCTCTGCAGCTGGGGAATGGCCGGCGGCGGCCAGAAGATGTAAGGCATCTTCTTGAAACCGTTCGAGTGGGCCTTGCCCATGAACGCATAACCCAAAAGGCCCACTCCCAACTCTGGGACAATCTGCTTCTTCCCCTGGGTCCTTACCGTTCCTGGACCTCCCAATAGATCTGCGGCCATATTTTCCCTCGCAAGCGAATTCTTAAGCCCAAGTCATCTTCCCTGCACTTTCGAAAGGGAGTGTTTTCAGTAACAGCTTGACGGCTTTTCGCATCCCTTCGGTTGCGGACATGAGTGGATCTTCATGCTCAATGGAAACAACCCCGTCGAATCCTACTAGACGGAGTGCAGACACAAAATCGTTCCAGAAATCCGGACCATGCCCGTAGCCGACTGTACGAAATGTCCAGGCACGTTTGGGCACTTCCGAATAGTGTTTCCAGTCCAATACGCCTCGCCACTGAGTCACGTGAGGATCAACCTTGGCGTCCTTGGCGTGACAGTGGACGATAGCCGCTCCTATCTTCCTGATTGCCGTAATCGGATTGATCCCCTGCCAAAACAGATGACTTGGATCAAAGTTGCAACAAACCCTTTCCCCGATCGCATCCCGAAGCATCAACAATGTTTCCGGACAATAGACGACGTCGCCGGGGTGCATCTCGAGGGCGAAACGAATTGTCGTGCCGGTGACACTGGCGGACAATTTCTGCCAGAAGGGGATGACTTTCTTTTCCCACTGCCACTTGACCGCGTCTCCAAAGCAGGGCGGCCAAGGACATGTGATCCAGTTCGGGTACTTGGCGTCCTCTCCTGCTCCGGGACAACCAGCGAAACAATTGATCGTATCAACCCCGATGATGCCTGCGAATTCGATACTCTCTTCCAGTTCCCGCAGATGCTGCCCGGCTTCCTTGGCGTCGGGATGGAGTGGATTTCCGTGGCACGAAATCGCCGAGATCTGCAGGCCGCGTGAGCGAACAGCTCCAACCCATTCCTCCAAACGAGATTTGTCTTTGAGCATTCCGGTAACGTCAGTATGAGCACGGCCGACAAACCCTCCGGTTCCTGGCTCGACGCACAAGAATCCTAGATTCTTCGCTGCATCCAAAGCGTCAGCCCATGACCTGTCGGAAAATGCATTCATCATAATTCCCAGCTTCATTTTGTCGACCTCCCCCCGAATAAATTTCGTCCTCTCCCATCAAGCCGAGGCTCCCTTGATGTTCGAGTTCGTGTCACACATCCATAGATGTAGTCAAATACGCGATTTCCGCGATGAGTCTTTTGAGTGTTCCCCTTACCCAAACTCGGGGGATTTCAAGGCTTTGCCCTCAGTCATGCCGCCCAATGAAGTCGAGGCCAGCTGCGACTTCATTGGCAAAATCGTTTGATGTTTTCTCCCCCAATGCCCTGTGAGGGGGATTCTCATTGGTCTATTTTCGCCAACTCCGGATTTTCTGTCTCCGCTCTCCAACCGTGCCCAACCAATGCTTATCCCGGATGGAGAAACTCTGAAGAAAGCGTCTCAACGGTCAAAAAGGCAACTACTGCCCACTTTACATCCTTCGATCAATCGGCTGAGCGAAGGGGGTATTGCCCGAACTCGCGGACGGCTTCGTACATGGCCAGCACGTTTTTGACCGGGGTACGGGCCTGGATGTTGTGGATGGGAGTGAAGACAAACCCGCCGCCCCGGCCGAATATGTTGATGCGCTCACGAACCTCCCGGCGAACGTCCTCGGGGGAACCAAACGGAAGCGTGCTCTGGGTGTTGACGCCGCCTCCCCAGAAAGTCACCCGGTCGCCATATTGTTTTTTGAGTTCAAGAGGGTCCATTCGCGCCGCCGAACACTGCACAGGATTCAGAATCTCGAACCCCGCGTCAATGAAATCTTCGATCAAGGCCCGGACGGATCCGCAGGAGTGAATGAATGATTTCCAGGCTGTGTGCTTGTGGATCCAGTCGTTCAACTGCTTGTGGAACGGTTGGAACAATTGGCGGTAGCTTTCCGGAGAAATGAACGGCCCGCCTTGCTGGCCGAAGTCTGTGCCCGTGACCCAAACTGCCGTGACCTGGTCCCTGACTGCCTGGTGGATCTTCTCGAGGTTCTGGAGAGCAATCTCACACTGGCGCTCAAAGATTCTGTAAACAAAATCACGGCGGGCAACCGTGCTCACATACCATTCGGTAATATCCCGAATGCCCTTCGGATACTTGAGCCAGGGGGCGGGAACCAGAGCGATATCGCCAAAGGCCGTGCCCGCAAAGCTGGCCAGAATCGCTTTGTCCGTTTCGGTGTAAAGCCGATGCGCTTCACGGGCCAATCGCTCGAGCTCCTCCGTGGAGATCAGTTCAAACTCCTCCAAATTATCTTTAATTTCCAGCGCATCGTCGTCGATGGGCGGCTGCCGGACGATGGTGTCAAAATAGAAACCATCCTTCGGCAACCGGCCGCTGGGGGGAGCCGACCGGTCTCCTTCCGGATACATCAGAATGTCCCCATTCGGCTCGGGCTGGGTGTTGAAATCCCTGGGCACCAGCACGGGAGTCCCGTCGAAGTAGCACCACTCTTTCCAGTCTTCGTTTTTGAACCCGAAGAGCGTTTTGGATCCGCCCAGATTCACCACGTCGACGCCCAGCCGTTCCTGGAGGTCGGGTGCAATTTCCCCCAAAATCTGATACGGCTCGATGACCTTGACGGGCGTGCCCGGCGGGTCCAGTCCCAACGCCTGGCGAAGCTGGTACACGATGGTCACGTGCATCCCGGTACCCAGACTTCCCCCCAAATCCAGCGGGACTCGATCAGGTTCCTGGTGGTTCAATGCCATGTGAATACGTTCGCGCGAGCTCAACATCACTGATTACCCCCATTTCCCCTGTGTTCGAGGCCGTGAAGATTCGTCGGAGTCAACGAATCAAAACCTCCCGGACTACCGTCCAGCTGACGCTTACGCGGGCCGGCCGCGGACGACCTCTTTCGGGGGTACGGCTGCTACGCCGGCGAGGCCTCCGGCGACGATCAAGTTCTGCCCAGTAATCCAATCGCTTTGATCTGAGGCGAGAAAGAGCACAGCCTTGGCAATGTCCGCGGGTTTCCCCCAGCGGCCGAGCGGAATGGCGGCACGCACCTTCTCGACCATCTGCTCACGCGTAATGCCCAGAGTGGCGGCGCGTTGCGGCATCACGGTGTCGTGGAACACGGTCTCCGTGGGACCAGGGCTCACTGCATTGACGCGGATTCCGAAAGGAGCCAGTTCGACCGCGAAAGTCTGGGTCAGACTCATCACGCCGGCCTTGGCCACGTTGTAGGCCATGGTTAGAGCAGCGGGACTCACCGAATTCAACGAGGCAATGTTGACGATCCTGCCCGATTCCTGCTCGATCATCAGAGAGGCGACCTCGCGGCAACAGAGAAATACACCCAGAAGGTTCACGTTGAGGACTCGATCCCATTCCTGAATTGAAAGGCGGACGGAGGGGACCACATTCGCGGCGACCCCGGCACTGCAGACCAGGATATCGATTCGACCGTGCCTGGCTTTTACGCTTCGCACCATGCTCCGAACCGACTCCTCCTGAGTTACATCCAACGGGAGCTCTTCGCACGAATGACCCCGCCCCCTGAGCTTGGCGCCCGCTTCCGACATCCTGCTTTGGTTGGAGTCTGCGATGAGGACGTGGCAGCCGGCGTCCGCCAGCGCCTCGCTGACTCCCAGCCCGATCCCCTGGGCGCCTCCGGTAACCACGGCCACACTCCCTTTTAGGTCAACCACGGTCGGTTCTCCCCTCTCGTCACAGCAATTCCATACCTATATCATATAGCATATTCCCGGTGGCTCGGCGACCGAATTCCCTCACGGTTTTTCGACTCGACCTCGACGCTCCGTTCCCCCGCCAGCGAACGGCCCGGCAGCACGGGAGGCTTGTCGCGCCTCCGGCCTCCTCGCCGACGATTCACTCTACCAGCGCAATCGCCCGGACAGGCGAGCCCGAGCCTCCGCGGATCTTGAGTGGAAGTGCAACGAAGAGGAAGAAATCCGGCAGACGCCCAAGGTTCGTCAGATTCTCAATGATCAGCGTCTGCTTCTCGAGCACGATGGGATGAATCGGTTTCGACGCCAAGGCTCCGGGCGGGTCCGGTGAAAGCGTGTCCACACCCATCGCGGCAACTTGTTTCTTGAGCAGATACTCTGCGGCTTCCGCACCCACCCCCGGCCAATCGGTGACGTACCGCTGATCCTTGGGGCGCAACGCCCAGTACTTCGCCCATCCGAAATCGAAAATGACAATATCGTCAGGTTGGAATCCGCCGTGCTTCTTCTCCCAACTCTTCAAGTAGGCTTTTGACACGCATGTTCCCGCTCTGAACCCCCGGCAGCCCACATGTACACCCCTGCCGATCAGCCGGGTGAGCGGAACGTTTTCGATGGTGACGTGGGCCTTCGGCTTTCTCCTGTCAACAAAGTGCGCGGGAGCGTCGACGTGCGTGCCGCTGTGTTCGCTCATGACCAGCTGATAATGGAGCGAGCGGCCGCCGTGCTGCTGCGACACCCAAAGATTATGAAAATACTTTGCGTGCGTGGGATAGGCAGGCATGTGCTCTTCGAGCGGCTGACTGAGATCGATCACACGCGCGCTGTGAATACCCGCGATCAATTCGGATAGTTTTGCCATGCATCACTCCAGGAGGCTTCAGAATTTCCCGACGACCATGGAGGACATTCTGCCAAATCCTCAGCGGTTTCCGGAAGGTTTTCGATTGACACATCCTATATCATATACTATCATGGGGATCGAATCGCGAGCACCACGCGCGCGATACCATCCCCAGGAGAAGAACCTTGAGGCCCAATGAAGTCAAAGCAAAAATGCGGCGCGGTGAGGTGGTCTTGGGCAGCTTCGTCTATGTCCCCTCGGCGAGGCTCACCGAACTCATCGCATTGAGTGGCTTCGATTTTATAGTCATTGATCAAGAGCACGGGCCCATTACCATTGAAAGCGCCGAGCCGATGGTCCAGGCTTGCGAAATCACCGGCTGTACGCCCATCATCCGAGTCCCGTATCTTTATTCACACGCCATTCTTCAGGCCCTCGACATCGGGGCTATGGGAGTCCACGTCCCGAGCATCAGTAAGTTGGGGGATGCCAAAGCGGCGGTAGGCCATTGCAGGTATGCCCCGCTCGGCAACCGTGGCTTGGCCGCTGTGCGGGCGGCGCGTTACGGCCTGCGCGAAAAGCTGGGTGATTACTGCCGGACTGCCAATGAAGAAATCCTGGTGGTCGTCCACATCGAGGATCTCGAAGCCATACGGAATCTCGACGAGTTGTTGAGCGTCGAGGGTATTGACGTGTACTACCTGGGGCCCACCGATATCTCGAACAGCATGGGGCGCCCGGGGGTTGCGGACACGGAACTGCAGCAAGTGGTGGAAGACGCCATCGTGCGCATTGTCAAAGCAGGAAAGGTCGCGGGGATGATTACCACCAGCCCCGACGCTGCGCGACGCTACATCGACATGGGAGTGCGGTACCTGGCAACCCACGCCATGCACTTCATGGCTGCCGGGTCGCAGGCCTTCCTGAAAAGCGTGAAGGGATAGCTCATTTGATCAAAAAACCCGTCGTTCTGGTTACTGAGCCGATAGCCGATATTGGGATCCAACTGTTAAAGCGGTCCTGCCAAGTCAACGCACCCTGGGCCGACCAGCACCGCTTCAGCGACGATGATCTTCAAACAGCCGATGCTATCATCGTTCGCCTTGTCTCCGTCGACGGGCCGATGCTTCTCGCCGCCCCCAACCTGAAAGTCATTGGGCGTCACGGAGTAGGCTTGGACAACGTGGACCTCGACGCAGCCACGGCGAGAGGCATCCCGGTGGTGTTCACGCCGGATGCCAACACGAACGCTGTGGCGGAACATGCGGTTCACCTGATGCTGTCTCTGGCTCGTCACGCTTTGGGCGCTGATCGAGCCGTCCGTGAGAGCCGCTTTGATCTAAGAAATTCGCTGATCGGGATCGAACTTCACGGCAAGACACTGGGGGTTGTCGGGTTGGGGGCCATTGGCTCCCAGGTCGCCAGGATCTGTTTGCAGGGATTCGGAATGCGGGTCCTTGCGTTTGATCCCTATGTGACGAAACCAGCCTCGCAAGATACTATCAAGCTCGTTCCATCGCTGCGAGAGCTGCTCGAACAGGCTGACATTGTCACGCTCCATCTCCCCCTGACCGACGAGACGGCACGCATGATCAATACCGAAACGCTCGGCTACATGAAGCCTTCAGCTTTGCTCGTCAATACCGCGCGCGGAGGTATCGTAGACAGCTCGGCACTGGCCCAGGCTCTCATTCGAGGCCAAATCCGAGGCGCCGGCATCGACGTCTTCGAAGAAGTGCCCCTGCCGCCCGGCCACCCATTACTGACGGCTCCGCACACTTTCTTTTCGGCGCATATCGCCAGTTCCACAACAGAAGCACTCGAGGAAATGTCAGAACGTGTAGCGAGACAAGTCCTCCAGGTCTTGTCGGACGAGCGGCCCGAATCTGTTGCGAATCCAGAAGTCTACGAGCGAGGAATTATGACTGGGCATTCGGTGATCGGGTAAGGAGCCAGGCACTTGGCGGACTGCACATGAAGCTGATGTGTCAAGTTAGGGCTCGGGACACAAGCTCCAAACGAAACTCTAACCTACCCCTTCAGGCAAGCCAATCGATCGCTTGGAACGGTAACGACACCAGGTCTGGATGAAAAGCCTGCTGTAGTACAACTCGCCCATTACGTCTGCTGGAGCACGTACCAACAGCAACGCGTTTTCCGACGCCTTCGGCGCACACGGTCCGTCCCAACAGTATGTATCGCAAATGATGATTGCTTGTTAATCTTGGCGGCGACGCCTAAGTGGCTACGACCTTATAGGTAGCAAGTCGATCGACCTGCTGTGAACCTTCAAGATCGTTTCACGAGCCCGTTTGCTGTCGCGACTAGAAAGTGCGTCGAGAATATCTTGATGAACATGATGGACATACATCAAGTCTTTTCGATGAACATGATATCCCCTTCCGGCAATAACCCCAAAGTATGGCGTGAGTATCGACGAGAGCGTTTTGACAAGGAACTGGTTGCCAGAAAGATTCCATAGTGTGCGGTGGAATTGGTTATCAGCTTCGAATAGCTTCAAGAAGTCCTTTGCCTTGGCGGCGACCAGCATCCTCTTAACTAGGGTCTGTAACTTTCGTTTATTCCCACCATCCATACGCTGCGCCGCTAGGTAAGCAGCAAGTCCCTCCAATGCCTTCCGGATTTCAATGATCTTCTTAACGTCTTCAATGGACAATTCAGGAACCAAGGCGCCTTTCTTGGGCTCAAGAATGATCACGCCCGTCGCTTCAAGCCTCTTCAGGGCCTCCCGGACCGGAATCTGACTCACTCTAAATTGCTGGGCAAGGCTGCGCGCATTGATCCTTTCGCCGGGCTTGAGAGTGCCGCCCACGATCGCGTCGTGGATAGATTGGCTGATCTGTGTGGACAACGTCGACGGTACTAATCGTGAGAAAGTTCTCATCACGTCCTGCATCCCCTTCGGGTAATCAATTCTCGAATTCAGGCGAACAACGTGGGCCGGTAATATGCGTACCCCAAGGCATGATATCATATACAGGAATAAGCAATGTCCCGTGAGGAGGCGTCAAAAATGAAGAATCCCTTTCCACGCCTCAAAACAATTACCCTGTCCGATCGCATTGCCCGATCGATCGAAGATGCCATCTTGAGTGGTACACTTCGTTCCGGCAGCGCCCTCAATTGCGATGGCTTGGCACGCCAATTCAGCGTTAGTCGCATTCCCGTCCGGGAAGCGTTGCAGAAGCTGGAAGCTTTGGGATTAGTTGTACAGACAGCTAACAAGAGTGCTCGGATTTTTGAGTTATCCGCTACCGATATTACTAATATATTTCAAGTTCGGCAAACTCTTGAAGGCCTCGCCATCTCATTGGCCGCTCATCATTTAGAAAGCGGCGAAAAGCAGCGGCTCCAGTCGCTCGTGAAGAGAATGCGAGCTTTGGTAAGATCGCGAGACTACCCGAAGCTGTTCGCTGCCGACAAGGAATTTCATCGCACGATCTGGAATCTTTCTGGCAACCAGTTCCTTGTCAGAATACTTTCTCGCTTGCTTTTGCCCTATTTTGGCTTCATTGCCTCAAGGGGTTACCACATCCACCAGGATGACCCCGAATATGTTCCCAGAGTTCATCAGGAAATCCTCGACGCATTGTCCACTCGCGATGGTGATCACGCTCAAAGCGTCATAGTGAAAATTCTCGAACGATCACGGCAATTGATGCCTATCCCGGGCGCTCAACATGTTGAGGAGGAAGGGTCGTCTATGAACGGCGAATCGGACTCGGCATGGGACGGAGAAGCGCTGCTCGCAACAGATTCACAGAACTGGTAGAGGATGCGATGCAGCGGACCGGGAACTTAGACCGAGTCACGAGATTTATCACTTGTATTCCATATGGTTTTGTCCGGGAACTGACGTGCACCCCCCGCAATGCGACTGGTAGGCAGTGATCAGACCAGCCATTGATTTTCCAAGATGCAAGCCGATCCGCCAACTGCCATCGTAAGCGAGATTATGAATGAACACAGCATAACGGTCAATGGTGTAACCCTATGCACGGAGACCTTCGGCGACCCCGGCAATCCGGCTGTCTTGCTGATTATGGGAGCCACGGTCTCGATGCTCGGATGGGATGATCGCTTTTGCCGGCGGCTGGCGGTCGGCGGACGGTACGTAATTCGCTACGATCATCGGGACACGGGTAGGTCCGACACGTATGAGCCCGGGAAACCCCAGTACATGCTCCAGGACATGGCGGATGATGCCGTCGGAGTGCTCGATGCCCACCGTCTCGCGCAGGCCCACTTTGTGGGTATGTCCTTGGGCGGCATGATTGCGCAGTTGGTCGCGATACAGTACCCGAACCGGCTTGCCACCTTGACCTTGATCGCCTCGAGTCCTCATGGCCCGGAGGATCCCGACCTTCCACCCATGGCCGAGAAGGTCCAGTCCTATTTCGCACCCTCGGGAGGTGTGGACTGGTCCAATGAAGCGTCGGTCGTGGATTTCCTGGCCCGAGGGGCGCATATCATGACTGGCAGCATGCGCGCGTTCGATGAGACGGCTGTGCGCAGTCTCGTGATTCGCGAGATGGGGCGGGAGTCCAATTACGCGAGCAGAGGCAATCACGCTCTCATCGCCTCTGACCGTTGGCGAGAACGTCTCGGAGAGATCAGGGTTCCCACATTGGTCGTCCACGGCAGCGACGACCCCGTCCTTCCTTACGGTCATGGGGTCGCGCTCGCTAAAGAAATCCCTGGCGCCACTCTTCTCACGATCGAGGGAATGGGACATGAACTTCACCCTGCGGACTGGGACACCATCGTGAGAGCGATATTACAACATACTGCTTGATGCTGAATCGTTGGTCTAGAGCATTTCCATATATTATGTAGCGTATTGGGCGCCAAAAAAGAAGCCTTGGCAATCGGCGGTAGAAATCGACTGAAAGGCGGTCTTGGCCGCTCGGAGCAGTTGGTCTTCGGTGCGCGGAGC
>Ga0209343_10011398_pt1 | contig 10001 bp, 10 predicted proteins | sample RifCSPlowO2_02_FD_184026 | JGI IMG/M metagenome (GOLD analysis project Ga0209343, IMG submission 184026) | Groundwater microbial communities from Rifle, Colorado - Rifle CSP2_plank lowO2_0.2 (SPAdes) (version 2) | ecosystem: Environmental > Aquatic > Deep subsurface > Groundwater | place...
TATCGATGATCGCTTGACTAGTACGCTGCCATCCAATGACAGGAAAATCATTCAAGTAACCGCAGTTGAGGACAATAAATCTCTCGAACAAGCTGCGCCAATCATGGCAAAACTTCGTGAACTTGGCGCACATCGCCGCACACATCTTCTCGCCATAGGCGGAGGGATCATCCAGGATATTTCCACCTTCGTGGCTTCCATATATATGCGGGGGATTTCGTGGAGTTATATGCCTACCACCCTTTTGGGGATGGTGGACTCTTGTGTGGGTGGCAAGTCCTCTATTAACGTCTATGGCTATAAAAATCTGGTTGGTAATTTTTATCCACCTACTGAAATCATAATCGATCTCGATTTTCTGCGCACCCTCAACGCCGAACAGATGATTGGCGGTCTGTGCGAGGCTGCCAAGATCTGCTACGCGCGTTCTGCTGAAGAATTCGCTGCATATTTGGCCGATGAACCTCGCATCAATATGACGCCAGCTCAAGCTGAACGCATTGTTGTTCGAAGTCTTCGAGGCAAGCAGTGGTTCATTGAAATTGATGAGTTTGACCAAAAGGAACGCTTGTTACTCAATTTTGGACACACTTTCGGACACGCGCTTGAAGCCGGTACCGACTTCAGGATTACTCACGGCGTTGCAGTTGGGGTCGGCATGGTGGTGGCTGAAGAATACTCTAAACAACAAGCAATTCTGAAACCAGCAGGAGCAGAATGTATCGGGCGGCTTACTGGTCACGTGGAGTTGCTCCTGAGAGAATTACCTCAGCTTGCTGATGAGCTGCGCAGCCTGGATCTTGGTCTCATCAGCGAGAAATTAGACAACGACAAGAAACACCACGTGGATCAATATCGTATCGTAGTGCCCAAGGAAGAAGGTGCACTTGAACTCGTAAGCGTCCCTCGCACCGCTCAGGGCAGGAATACGATCAGCAAAGCCTACAGTGCTGCCATCGAACGACTCACCAAGATTATTCATTAAGGTAAACGCCCGGCTCTGCCGGGTGACTCACAATAGTTTGCTCTGTGAAAGTGAGTCCGTAATCTCGACCAAGCGATGGAGATACACGATGAATGAATATCAGAGTTGAAGCCAAACAAGCTGGGCACGTAGGTGCCACGTATAGTATCTATGCCGAAGAAGCGCAAAAAGCGAATAATCGGAGTGTTGCGCAAGCACCTTGGAGAGATATTCCGGGAGTTGGTGAAGCACAATGAAGCGCAGACAGAAGAAGGGCTCATGATGGGAGACTGCGTTCACACATGCATCAGCTAAGCATGCGGCGTCGAATGTGGTGGGGCAAATCAAGGGCAAGAGTGCGAAAGCGAGAGCAGGGCGTTTCGGAGGGCGGGAGCAGAACTTCACAGGCGAAGTATTTTGGACTCGTGGATATTTCGCCTCAACAGTTGTGCTTGATGAAACGATGGTTAGAACGTACATCCGCAACCAAGAGGAAGAGCGGTACGACCAGATGAAACTAGGGCTGTAGCCGCCGTGGGCGGCTCACGGTTTATTGGCCCCTTTGAGGGACTCACTCACTAAGCCTCCGGATTTGCCGGAGGTTATTTAACAAAATGGCAACGGCAGAATCTGCAGAACAATCCACAAATAGAGGCATCACTGTCAGTGACCAGATGGCTATACAGCCATGGTCTCTGGAGCAGGACTTGGACAACGTCTTGCAGCAGACCACCACAGTCTGGCCTGAATTGCGCGGTGCCAAATTGTTTATCACCGGTGGCACCGGCTTCATTGGCCGCTGGCTGCTTGAAAGCTTGCTCCATGCAGACCAACGCCTCAACCTCGGCGTGCAAGTTACAATTCTGACGCGTGATCCGCAGGCGTTCATTCGCAAGGCACCACACTTGGCTGGGTATTCTGGATTCAATTTCATCGTTGGCGATGTTTGTCGCTTCGATTCACCGGCGGGCGAATTCACCCATCTCATTCATGCCGCCACGGATGCAAGTGCTGAACTCAACGAGAAAGATCCACGGCGCATGTTTGACACGGTGATCCAAGGAACCAGACGGGCACTGGATTTTGCTGTAGAAAAGACAGTAAAACGGGTACTGTTTCTCAGCTCTGGGGCTGTCTATGGGCAGCAGCCATGGGAGATGGAACATGTGGCAGAGAACTGGATCGGTGCACCCAGCTGCACTGATCCCCGAGCAGCTTACGCAGAAGGAAAGCGGGCTGCGGAGATGCTTTGCGCCATCTACCAAAAGCAATTCGGCACCCAAATTGCTATCGCCCGCATTTTCGCCCTGCTTGGTCCTTTCCTGTCATTAGACATCCACTTTGCCGCAGGCAATTTTATCCGCGATGCTATGCAGGGCAAGCCGGTTATTGTGAATGGCAATGGCCTGCCTTGCCGTTCCTATCTATACGCATCCGACCTTACTGTTTGGCTGTGGCACATGCTAGTGCGTGCAGAGCCAGGCAAGCCTTATAATGTTGGCTCCGATGAATCAGTGTCGATCAGTGGTATGGCAGAGAGAGTCTCGCATATATTAGGTAATGGCGAGTATCAGGTTCTTGGAGCCAAGGATATGGGCTGGAACCCAGGTCGCTATGTACCTGATACCAGCCTCATCGGTCGAGATTTGGGATTAACACGTACTGTCTCACTGGATGCGGCAATACACAGAACTGCACTTTGGCATGGTTGGAAAGGAAAATAAATAAAATGAAATTATCGGATTATGTTGCACAGAAAATAGCCGAATACGGCATACGTCATGTGTTCATGGTAACGGGTGGTGGTGCCATGCATCTTAACCACTCACTTGGTACTCATAAAGGACTGGAGTGCATATTCAACCACCATGAGCAAGCCTGCGCCATTGCAGCAGAAGCTTACTATCGTCTCAATAATCGGTTGCCCGTAGTCAATCTCACTTCTGGGCCTGGTGGTACCAATGCCATTACCGGAGTTTATGGTGCCTTTGTTGATTCCATCGGCATGCTGGTGATATCCGGTCAAGTGAAATGGGAAACCACCGTGCGCAGTACCGGCTTGCCCCTGCGCCAGTATGGCGACCAGGAACTCGACATTGAGGAACTGGTGCGCCCGGTCACCAAGTACTGCGTCATGGTGACAGATCCTCAAACTATTCGTTACCATTTGGAAAAGGCGATTTACTTAGCCACAGCAGGACGCCCTGGACCATGTTGGCTGGATATACCTTTGAACGTTCAGGCAGCACCTATCGATCCGGACACATTACCCGGTTTTGATCCGGCCGAACTGGATGAGCCCTGGAAACGCACGGATCTCAGTGAGGCGAGTACCGCCATCCTTGAGAAAGTTGCTGCAGCCAAGCGCCCGGTGGTGTTCGCCGGCGGTGGCGTGCGCCTGAGCGGTCAGCATGCAGCCTTCATCCGCTTGGTGGAAAAGTTGGGCATCCCGGTTGTGACCGGCTGGAACGCCCATGACGTTATTTGGGATGCTCACCCAAATTACGTTGGTCGCCCCGGCACAGTAGGGGATCGGGCCGGAAACTTTGCGGTGCAAAATGCCGACCTCCTGCTTATTCTGGGCAGCCGTCTCAACATCCGCCAAGTGAGCTACAACTGGAATTCGTTTGCGCGAGAAGCCTACAAGATATGGGTAGACATTGATGAAAATGAGCTGAAAAAACCTACCGTCAAGGCAGACATGCCGGTACTGGCAAGCCTTTCCAGCCTGCTGCCGATGCTCGCAAGCCAACCCTACATCGGCCCTACACAAGAGCAGAAGAAGTGGCTGGAATGGTGCAAGGAACGGCAGCGTCGCTTTCCGGTAGTCTTGCCTGAGTACTGGAACAACGAGCGGGTCAATCCCTACTGTTTCATAAAAACCTTGTTCGGCCAACTAAAAGAAGAACAAATAGTGGTAACGGCGAATGGTTCCGCTTGTGTTGTCAGTTTCCAGGCAGCCGAACTTAAACCGGGACAGCGGCTGTGGACGAATTCCGGCTGTGCCACCATGGGTTATGACCTTCCGGGAGCCATCGGTGCTTGCAAGGCATCGGGCGATAAGCCTATTGTCTGTCTCGCGGGCGACGGCAGCATCATGATGAACCTGCAAGAACTGCAAACCATCGTTGGCAATCGGCTGCCCATCAAAATTTTCATCCTTAACAACAGCGGTTACGTTTCCATTTTTCAGACTCACCGCAACTTCTTCGGCGGTGTGGAAGTGGGTGGCGGCCCCAAGAGCGGCGTCACCTTCCCGGATTTTGGCCGCCTGAGTGAAGCCTTCGGCCTGCCTTTCCGTCGCTGCGCGCGCCATGAAGAAATGGCTCAAGCCATTGCGGAAACTCTGGCGATAGATGGCCCTGCTGTGTGCGAGATCATGTTGGATGAGAACGTCTCTTTTGCGCCGAAATTGGGAGCCAAGCAATGGCCAGATGGCCGCATCACCTCGCCGCCTCTGGAGGACTTGTCGCCATTCCTTTCGCGGGAAGAGTTGCGCGACAATATGATTGTCGATCTGATCGAGGAAAAATAAAAGTGGATACAACCCAAATGATCGGCTTCACGGAAGAGGGCAAGATGAGCCTGCCATCATCCGGCACTATTTGCCCGTGTTCTTTAATGATAGGATGCAATTTTTTCGCCCCGTGCGAACTTTGATCTAAGGAAAATAGGTCTTATGACTACGACAGAAAAACTATATAAAACGGTGCAAGACTTGCCGGAGCCAGTAATCGCTGAGCTTCTGGATTTTGCAGAGTTTTTGCGCTCGAAGATGCGCATTAGGTCTGCCAGTTCAAGCGATGGATTGTTGGCTGGTTTAATGGGTGGGTTGGAAAACTCAATCACTTTTGCGGGTGATTCTTTGGAGATTCAAAAACGGTTGCGTGATGAGTGGAAATAAATATTTACTGGACACCAATTTTATTCTTGGCATCCTGAAGTGTGATCCCCTCGTGCTTGCGGAAGTATCTTCGCGTTAACTTCATGTCGGCGAGTGCTCATATAGTGCAATTACGCGAATGGAGTTGCTAGGCTTTCACAGTATTACACGAGAGGAAGAATCGTTAACATGAAACTCGCGCAGCGATTCGTTCGCTTCCTCTCCCGCTTGCGGGAGGGGATTGAGGAGAGGGAAACGAGCATGGCAGGTTCCATCATCAGGAGCGGCTACTATTTGCCATGTCCGTTAATTAGACAGAAACTTGATCGCCTTACCTACTTGCCTTTGACCGGAAGCATAGGAAATGTAGTGATAGACCTGCGTCAGGCCCGCAAGATTAAACTGCCAGACGCAATCATTGCTGCAACCGCGCTGTGTTCTGGTATTGAATTATTGACACTGGATCAACACCTTTTGTCGGTAGTGAATTCAGTCGCCAAATTAAAATGAGCCACTTGAATTATTTTCCGGGTAGAGAATTGGAATTTGACCCTTATTGTTCCGAGGATCAGTAATGGGGCAATGGCAACGTTGCCTGGAGAGTGGCCGGATACTTGCTGACAGGCATCAGACGAAAATCAGATTTCTGATCGCCGGGGCATTCAATACGGCGATTGGTTTGGCGGTATTTCCGATTCTGTATTTTGTTGCAGCGCCGCTGAAGCTCCACTATCTGGTCATTCTGACGATCAGCCAGATTATCTGTATAAGTCTCGCCTTTCTGACGAGCAAATACCTAGTATTCCGAACTTCAGGGAACTTCCTGAAGGAAACCGGCAAGTTCCTTACGTTTCACATGGCCTATTTCCTGGCCAATCTTGCAGCGCTACCTGCCCTGGTGGAGCTGGTTGGCATGAACCCGGTTTGGGCACAGACATTGTTTGCGGTACTGGTCATTGTTACCAGTTATTTTTGGCATAGTCGAATTACGTTTTCCTCCTCCAAAGTGGTGCACTGATGCAAGAAAATACATATCTATCCCGTGCTTGTCCGGTTTGCGGAGACAAACAAACCGATCAAGTCACCATTAATTCCGAAGTGAAAGCGGAATCCATGGGCTTCGATGCCTTGATTCCCGGCTGGAACGGGTTTTTCAAGGACAAAGTATTTTTTACATACGCACGGTGTGAGGGTTGCGGTCTGCTCTATGCCCCAACTTTTTTCAACGGCGCACAGTTGGAACAACTCTACGGCCAGATGCCGCCCAACATGGCGGAGGTTCCGCTGGAAGCGTTACGCCGAACCCAGCGCGGCTATTTTGAGGCGTTAAAAAGCTGTTCAGACCTGAAAGGCGGATTTATCGAGGTGGGGCCGGACATTGGCCTGCTCACCGAGAATTGTGTGCGTGAAGGGAAGTACGATGAATACTGGCTGTTTGAACCGAACCGGGACGTGCTGCCGGCCCTGAGCAAGATCGTTGAGGGTCGCAAATCTCACATCATCCATGACATGTTTGGCTTCTCCCATGTCCCGGATCATGCCGCATCGGCGGCAGTGATGATCCACGTCCTGGACCATTTGCTTGATCCGGTGGCAACTTTGCGTGAACTTCGGCAGAAACTAAAACCCGGGGCGAGATTGTTGCTGGTAACCCACAACGAATCTTCATTATTGCGCCGCATTGTCGGCTGGCGCTGGCCGGCCTTTTGTTTACAGCACCCGCAAATCTACAGTCCAGAAAGTATGCGCAAACTGCTGGAAGCCGCCGGCTATGAAGTGTTGCAACGCAGCAGAACCGTAAATTATTTCCAGATTGATTTTCTACTGAAACATCTGCTCTGGGCCTTTGGCATTAAAGTGAAGTCTGTGCCGAGTTTCGGCAAGTTCACTTTGGGACTCAAACTCGGCAATATGCTCACCATTGCTACCCCGAAAAAAGAGGAAAAATAATGTCCGAACGCCAACTTTTAAGCATCGTCACCCCTTGCTATAACGAAGAAGACAATGTCGACGAGCTCTATGCACGGATTAAGGCTGCAATCTCGACTCTGACGAAATATGAATTTGAATTGATCTTTATCGACAACTGCTCGCAGGACAGTACGGTTGCCAAGTTGAAAAAACTGGCGGCAAGCGATTCGATGGTGAAAATTATCGTCAATACGCGCAACTTTGGCCATATCCGCTCCCCCTATTACGGCATCCTTCAGTCCAGCGGTTTGGCCACTATCTACCTCGCCTCTGATCTTCAAGACCCACCAGAACTGATCACCGAGTTTATTAAGCACTGGGAAGAGGGCTACAAGCTGGTCATGGCGATCAAGCCCGTGAGCAAAGGTGTTGCCTGGGTTCACGCACTACGCAAGGCATACTACCGCTTTTTGGATGGTATTTCCGATATCTCGCTGGTGGCCGATGCAACGGGATTCGGCCTTTACGATCGCGAAGTTCTCGATCAGTTGCGCCAGATTGATGATCCCTACCCTTTCCTTCGCGGATTAATTTGCGAACTAGGCTACGAAATCAAAACCATTCCATTCGCACAGCCGAGACGGTTGCGCGGAATATCGAAGAATAATTTATATACCCTCTATGACATAGCCATGCTCGGCATCGTCAGCCATTCGAAAGTGCCCATTCGGATTGCGGCATTCGCGGGTTTCGCACTGGGTATGCTCAGTGTGCTCGCTGCAATTGTTTTCCTGATATTGAAACTCCTTTTCTGGGATTCATTCCCGATGGGCATAGCACCCGTGGTCATCGGCATGTTTTTCATGTTTGGAGTCCTGATGCTGTTTATTGGGATACTCGGTGAGTATATCGGGGCAATTCATACCTATATCCAGAGGCGTCCGGTTGTAGTGGAAAAGGAAAGAATCAATTTTGATTGATTGGGGAGCCATATCGAGCAATTTGCAACGGAGACGGCTTGCATTTGTAAGCATGATCTTGCTGCTCAATATCGCAGGTTTTTTCTATTACATTTATTTTTTAAAGGCAAATGGCTATTTGCCCAGCCCATTCATTTATGACAAGTCCAACACTTTTATGGATTTGTTTAACGTATTGTACTGGGCATACGACGATGGCCGCTATACAGACTGGGGATCTGTCTATCCGCCGTTAGGTTTTATTATTTTAAGATTTTTCAACTTTGTGTTCGCCGGCGCAGGATTTGGAGTCCCAGAGTTTATGCGTGACAACTCACAATTTGTCATTGTGGGGGCGTGCCTTTTTTATCTGGCAGTTCCAGCCATGATATTAAGTACAAAGTCCTGGCAAAAATTCCCAAAAATCGAAAAGATTCTGATTTATTTTGCGATCATATTTAGTTCCCCCATGCTTTTTACCCTGGAGAGGGGAAATTTGATTCTGATTGCCCCTGTTTTATTGGCCCTTGCGATATCAAAAATCGGCATGGCAAGGAGCCTCAGCATAGCCCTACTGATAAACATCAAGCCATACTTTGCCCTTCTTATGATTTACTACATAGCAAGAAAAAACTGGAAGGGGTTTGCAGCCTGCTCTGTGCTCTCTGGCTTGATATTTGCGATATCGGGGTTGGCGCTTGATAACCATTTTCTGGTTTTTTTTACAAATTTGTTTAATTTTTCTCAGGAAACTGAGCTTTTTTCCTTAAGAGAAGTGATGGCATTGCCATCGAGCATTTCCGCATTTTCTTACGTGCTCAAACATCCGGACGGAGCCATATTTGCATCAGGCATTTTAAGCACCGCCATCATCTCAATTGTCGCTTCTTTAATTGAGGCGGTAAAATGGAGCGTGCTGGCAATTTCATTGGCTGCGCTGTTTATGAGAACGAGGCTAATGCGTGACGCAGAAGCTTTCGCTCTGTTGGTTGTTGTTATAAGCAATTTAGGCATTTGGGTCGGTGGCTATACGTATATTTTATATATCGCACTGATTCCCGTAGTTATTAAAATGCGCACAAAGTGGCTTTATATTGGCTTGTTATCGTTAATATTAATGCCATTAGATATTGTTCCATTGTTGGGTGATTCTATTGGAACGCAATATTCCTATCTATCGTCCAAAAACATTGAAATTATGTGGACTATAGGCCTAGGTAGCGTAATTCGACCCATTGCGAACCTTTTATTGCTTTTATTGTTATCTTGTGAGTTTCTTGCAAGAAAGCGTGAAAATACAAACAATACTGCACATTGTGTCGATTTTTTGAGTGTCTGTGATCAAGTGGAGAAGAAGTGAGATTATGTTTAAGCTGAAATTAATGGAGGGGTACTTAATCGGAGCAGTGCTTGGCTTGTTGGTCGGTGCGTTGCTGTATGTTGTTCAACCTGTGCGATGGGAGGCGAAAACTCTAATAAAGTTCGGACATATTTCAGGTCGCCTTATTGAAGAACAACAAGTTGTGGCCGAACGCCTTAAAACTTCTTCTTTTGTACAGGCTGTGGCCAAAAGAGCAAAGAAAGATGAAATTGTAGGTTTATTGGATGTCAATCAGGACGCTGGATTAGGTTTCTCAATAATTAAGAATACCGACGCGGCTGTTATCAGTGTAACTAGTAAATCGCTGGATCTGGCTCAGATTTCAATTGAATGTGTTGTTGCTGAACTTGTATCCAAACACAACAGAATCGCAGAAGATTATCAGAAATCTATGAGAAGCGATATTTCAAGGCTTGACTCTGAAATCAATGCACTTACAAAACGCATTCCTACGACAGATTATTTGGACGCTGCCAATCGCAAGACTTCGGAAGGGAGAGATGTGGCTGCTGGATTTGCAATATTGGCAAAACAGCATGATGTGGAATATAAAACTAATCTGTTGGAGGGCAAAAAGCAGGAACTATTAAAAATTAAATCCGAAGCTAATAGCAAGAACTTCCTGCAGACCGATTATATTGAGCCAATATCTATTAGAGAAAAACGCATATTTTCCTCGTTGTGGCGTGCATGTTTGTTTGGCGCATTGTCGGGTATTTTTTTAAGTGCAATATGGATTCGATGGAAAAAATAGGATTGGCCATCAATGCGTTTTCTGGTTCATCGTCATATTCACTGTGATTTTCTATCAGCCTAAACTCATGTCCAACTTGCCACAATGAAACAGAATTCTTGCCCGATAATTGGTGAAGTTGCGAAACCCTCTGGCGTTGGCCTTGATAA
>Ga0209343_10011405_pt1 | contig 9999 bp, 4 predicted proteins | sample RifCSPlowO2_02_FD_184026 | JGI IMG/M metagenome (GOLD analysis project Ga0209343, IMG submission 184026) | Groundwater microbial communities from Rifle, Colorado - Rifle CSP2_plank lowO2_0.2 (SPAdes) (version 2) | ecosystem: Environmental > Aquatic > Deep subsurface > Groundwater | place: Rifle...
CGGTTAACTTGCATCTGATACGGCACTTTGCGTAGTAGTGTGGGCCATAATGGTCTGCTAAAGTGGGGTTGCCACATCGGGCTAGGGCAGAAATTATGTTCAGCTCACATTTGCATCAAACCCTGCAATGCCGCTTATTTTCTGCCTCTCAGCGTAATCAGCTCCAAAACTTTACATAATCGCAAACTTTGCATAATCGGCCATTGCGGACTGAGGCGGTTTGCTGAAATGGCTGTCGGTGCAGCCTGCTGGAATGACCGCTTACAACTTTTTTGAACTGTTGCTTTTCGACCCCCTTAAATACATCAGTCCGGCATCGTGCGGAATTCTTTGTCGCCATCCACGCCCGTAAATTTGTCCAGCCGAAGAGCGGACTCTATGAGTGCCAGCCTTGCAAAGAAAACTGCATAACCCTTCGACTCTTCAAATGATTTAAGTCTGTCAACGTGTGTGCCGTGGAGTATCTGAGATCGTCCATTGTCGTAAATGTCTTTGACAACCTGACGAAGTGTGCGGGGCTTCCTGCCATTTACGACAACAGTGCTATCACTGATTTTAGTGAGGTGAGTGAGCATATCGAGAATTCCGGAAAACTTGCCGCCGCATGCAAGAACATCAAGGCTGGATGCGATCTTGGCGAGAGCTACTGCGTCATTTTTCTCTCTGCTGCCTTCAGCCATCCAATCGAGTGCAGTTGCCCAACGCTTGGATAAGTTTGGATATTTAGTGGACGCAGGATCAACAAGTGCGTTGAGAATGCGTCCAAATATTTCAAGAAATAAAGTTTTATCTGCCAAGTGGTCTCTGACACGAGGGTAACTCAAATGGCGAAAACGTGGGCCAATGCTACTTCCGGGAAGCCACAAATAGCCGTTTGTTTCTACAATAGTGTCGCTTCCAACAGGTTGAAGTCGCTCGTTACAAAGGGCTTGTTGATGAAAGAACTCTGTCCCGCCGAATAAAAGCGACATTCCGTCCAACGCTGATTTGCAAACAATCTCAGCTACTTTGCGCGATAAATCCTTTTCATAGCCTTTCACTGTAATCTTTAGAACCGATGGGCAATCTTGAATGGCAGAATAAATTGGCTCCGCCAAGCCAGTGAGATTTGTATTGTCCTTTGGATTTTCCAAGGCTTGCTTGAGAGATTCTTTCCATCGGGCATTTTCTTCCGGCAAACTAAGATACTGATCAATCGCACTCTGATGGAAATCCACTGCTTCAATCCACTGCTCCCTAGTCATGATGGTCACAGGACCAAGTATAAATGGCCGCTCCGTTTCCATACCAAGCGTCCACGCAGGAAAATAGTGTGTAAATTCCATCTTCAACTGTGACAGACTGGTTCCACTACGATCTTTGATCTGCTTGAGCGCCCCCCTTACCTCCACATCAAATTCGCCTCCGGCGTGCAAGTCTGCAACACACTGCTTTACGATTTTCTCGAAATTTCCTAGCGCTATGCACAAAGAAATGCTTTTGTCGTTCTCGTGGATTGTCGCAGCAATGACACTGAGTGCTGCTCTTGCTTTCTTTGTGAAATGGCGTTCGTGCCCATTTTGTGCAGTGACAAAATCTGGGAAATTATCTCCTATGTGCCACGCTTGACCATCAAAAAATCCTTCAGGATGAATCCTGTCAAGTTCTTCGATTAGCTCTTTTAGCCTTTCTTCTAATTCCATTTCACCCTCGGAAGTGTTCAAATAAATTGTTTGAACGTTGGTACTTTACACCTAATTTATCGTCTGCTTCAGCGTAATAACAAGACTAACTGCCTAGCAACTGCGTGCAGCAAGCCAGCTAGTGATAATCAGCGTTACCACTAGTCAAGAATTGATGGGCGCCCGCTCATTAAATTCTAGCTAGGCCAGATTTTGTTGAAATTAAGTACAATGAACTATCAGTTATCGAATTGATAACCTTAAAAATAGGCGTCATACCTCGTGTTTGCCAAACATCCCGCAATTCCAACTGGATCAAGCTCATGAGCCGTTCCGGTGGAAATTTGAAGCCAGCCCATCGCGGTTATCGCTACCAGGACATTGTATCGGCCTATTTCCTCGTTCTAGCGCTTGTGGATAGATACGACAGCGTCACGATCGATGAGAAGCAAGTCGAAGATGACCGATTCGATGACATTGAGGTCTCGATTGCAGGAAATCGAATTCGCCGCCAAATCAAGTCGAGCACTGACGTTACGCGGTGCATCAACACTGGGGACTTTACCGGTGCGAACTCGTCTCTGCGAATAGACAGGCTCATACTCACTGCGCGTCAAGAACCCGATGTGGCGGAATATCGGCTTTGTGCGACTTGGCATCCTCCCGAACAGGCGGACGCTCTTAGCGGCCTGATAACCCCGGTGGCACGCGAGCCGAGCATTGGGGGAACGCGAACGCAATGTTTTCAGTTGATCCCGGAGTTGATCTGGCCTGAAGGGGGTTCCCAAGTCTGGGCTCAGTTGGCAAATCCAAGTGCTGGGATCACTCATGAAGAATTTGCCGGGTATTGCAGTCGCTTTCTGATTGAGCTGGAACTGCCATCAGCTTCCACTGATTTGACAGCCCCAGGCATCATAGAGAATGCGGTGATAGGTCTTTTGGCGGACCGGGTTGGAGTCGGTCGCTACCCTAATCAGTCACGCTTGCCAAGTGACGTAGCTGCTCTAGCGGTGAGCTTGGCTACGTTGGCCAGAACAGATTGGCCAAACCTCAGCACCAGTGACATCGAAAAGTCATTGGAACTTCGGCTGGACTTTGGCCGAGTGGCGCAGTCATTCCCGGTGGACCGTGCTCGCTTTTACGATAGGCCCTCATTTAGAGTCTCGTTGCGTGCCAACATCCAAGGCGGTGGTATCCACTTGGTATTAGCCCCCCCAGGTTCCGGAAAGTCCTGGGAATTGACGCGACTGGGAGAGGAACTGGCAAACGATGAGCAAGCGATCGTTGCTCGACATTACTGCTACCTAGAGCCAGGTGACGATCAAGTTGAGCGGAGAATCACATCAGACGTCTTCTTTGGAAACCTTATCGCCGAGCTGTTTGAAGCAGCCCCAGCGCTCAACGATTTCCCGCACTACTATTCGGCCGACCTAACAACTCTGGAAAACACCCTGCAGAACGTAACCCTACTGGATAAGCCTATTGTCCTAATCGTAGACGGCTTAGACCACATCGCGCGAGTCCTTGCGTCATCAAGTTCGCTCAGTGACGATGAAACGGACATCGTTGAGCAACTCGCTACTCTGAGTCTGCCGCAAGGCGTCTCACTCGTGCTTGGAAGCCAGCCAGGCGTTCATCTGGAGGTACTACATGGCAGTCAAAGTATCGTCACGGAGCACCAATTGCCGCCTTGGTCGTCAGAAGACACAATAGGTTTAACCAAGGTTCTGACAGTACCGCAGGCGATGGAAGCAGCTGGATTTACTGATGATGCGGAAGTAACTGAAACGTTGGAAACACTGGCCGAGCGCGCCGATGGAAACCCGCTGTACGCTCGATACCTGTCTGACGGGCTGATTGTGGGTATGCAAGTCGGTCGCGTTGATAGCCCGAACGATTGGCTGCGATCTAATCCCGAGATCGAAGGAAATATTGCGACCTACTATCAGCACCTTTACGCAAATATAAGCAATGAGGCAAAGGAAATCGCAGATATATTCGGAACGATCGACTTCTCCATTAGCGAGGACGATCTGCGACAAATACTGCCACCATTAACACATAGGTGGATACCCCAAGCATTGAATGCGTTAAGTCCTATTCTCAATCGTTCCACAGCGCAAGGTGGCATGCGTGTTTTTCACGAAAGCTTTCGTAGATTCATGCTTGACGAATTCGCCCGCCAAGGTCAGCAGCTGAACGATATATTAGGCCCGGTCATTTCTTGGCTAACGCAACGGGGATTTTTCAGTGATGCCAAAAGTTACAGATTCCTTCTTCCTCTCTTAAGGCGTGCAGGCCAAAATGCAGAGTTACTTGACTGGGTTGGAACTTCCTTTGTATCGAAAAGTGTGACCCATGCTCATCCTGCAGAGGCCATCCAACGGAATTTGGCGCTAGCAGCGGAAGTCGCTGCCAGAATCCAGAACTGGCCTTTCTTGGTACGTTGCTCGGAGCTTCGTCGAATGCTATCTACGTGTTTTGACGATGGCAATAATTCGTGGCACGAATTCTGGGAAACCTACGCCCAGTTGCATGGACCAGAGGCGCTTGCAGAACGATTGCTCTTCGATGGCAAGCCCACGCAGGGTCGAGATGATGGGCTACGCGCATGCCAACTCGTTGACGATCTAGGAGCAACGGCACCTTGGCGAGAATACTTGGGTCTTTCGGAGGAAGGCAAGGATTCTGGGTACGACGGTGGGTTTGACGATAAACGATTTCTTTCCACGGATGATCTGGTTGTTCTAGCCATAATCCATGGGCGCATTCGCACGGGCAAAGAAGTACGAATTCTCCATCGCGTGTATCGGAACCTATGCGGAGCATCGTCAGATGGGAATCCGATGTTTGTTCGTGCATTAGCAAAGCGCCTCGCGCGTCTTGGCTACGAACGGTATCTCCTGAAATTGGCAACGAGGGGGGATTTCTTACACCCAAGCAAAGCAGTTCTTCGCGCAGACTTCAGTACATCGCTGCGGCTTGGAGTAGCAGATGAGCTACTCCGACGAGGTGAAATAGACGCATCGAAAGCGGCAGCAGCACTCGCAATGTCTACAGCGAGGACACCAGCAAGCATTATGGCCTGCCTAGAGCAAGGAGCTACTCCCGAGTCGGCTTCTCTGATAACACTTGATCCATCCTCGATTCCCATTGGCGTGAATGGAGACCACATTCAAAATGCGGCAGCGGTTCGGCATTGGATCGCCAGTTTGCGTCTTTCCGTTGTACGTTCGCTAGGCACTTCTGTTCCGGGTGCTGAACGAGCGCGAGTTGGCGGGGTCGGTTGGTATCGGTGTTGGCTTCGCTATGAAATTGCACTTGCGGAAGCGGAGGCAGCTTCATTTACTGGCCTTCAATACGATATCGATCTTGTGTTTTCTACGCTGGCGGAGGACGTTCGGCCGTTTGTGGGGAAGCCACGATCTTGTGATGTTTATGCCCTACATTACGTAATCAAAGAGAGTTTGGCGCGAGGGCTATCGTTGATCAGGACGAGACCGGAGTTAGATCACGCCATTGCCAAGATATTGGAGGTGAGTCGAGGCACCGGAACCCGAATCGATAAGGAAGACGGAGGGCCCGTACCAATTGGGAACGTGATTGACATCCTAATGCCGTATGCCTCACACCCTGAATTTGGAGAGACAATTCGCTCAGCTATTGCTACGTTAGTGTCCGATGCCGACGATATGGGGACCTATTACGCGACTCATGCGACATACACGATGCATTTAGCTAAGGTCCAATACGCTGCCGGTCGGATTGACGAAGCAAAAGAGTGTTGGGCGAAGGTCGGAAAATATCTAACGGGCTATGGGTGGAGAAAAGATATAACGCTTTTCGACGTAATCGATAGTGCTCCGACATTAGCTCGAGTTTCTCAAAATGAAGCAATTAAGGCTTTGTTCGACCTTCAGCCATTGATTGCCGCCGTACTTCGCCATACTGACGGTCGGTCTACGAAACGTGCTCCCAATGCGTGGCTTAGGAGCTTGTTAGCGGTAGCACCCGCGACCGCCATAGAGTTGTTGGCACGATCAATCTTGGACTCCGGTGGGCAAGATAACTGGGTCACGCTTGAAGGTGTCAAGGATACCCAGCGACATTTACTGGAAAGATCTGATCCGCTTCTGTTGGATTCAGTCTGGGAAACTATTCCATTCAAGATTGAATATGACAACGCAGGTCCGCATGAAGCTAAAGATCGTCTTGATCCACTGCGCTTGCTATTTACTTCCTATCCAGAGATTGCGAGGGAGCGTGTTTATCGCTTGGTTGCCGAAGTAACAAACAATGAGAGGAGGCGGAACAAGGAGGCGGGCGAAATGGTAGCTGCAGTCGCGGTCGAAAATGGACTGTCGATACGATGTGCCATGTCTGAGGCAAATGAAAATAGGCTAGGTAGAACGCATCAAGATACAAGCAGTCTATCCACCCTGATTGCCACTCGCCATCCCGTACCTGTTTTCAAGGAAGATGATACCTACCTTGGGCTGCTTAGCGGGATACGTAAGGTTTCTTCCGCAGAAGGTGACAAGGAGCAGATCGTTAATAGCGCCATACATTACTTGTCTTACCGACTACCAGAAATGGTGGATCGGGGCGATGAGGCCGAGGCTAGGCGAATTGTCCGTTTTTTGGCGCGCCAATTGGATATGCCTTATTCATTAAGACAGCATCCTTTGCTTGATTTGGCAGCTTGCCTTGATAATGCAGGTTGCACGACGTTGGCCGCTATTGCACATGTTCTGGCATATACATCTTCTCGTGGAGGAGGAGGTTGGCTAAACCTTGGAGACGAAAATCACAGCTTTGCGTTGCACCGAGCGATCGAACTAAATCGAGGACTCGCACTGCAAACTGTCGCCGATGAAATTGGCTATCGCCTCCGCCATATCGACTATGGTGCTGGCATTTCGCGACATCTTATAGAGCGCATAGCTGAATGGAACGAGCCGGAAGTAGCCATGAGGGCGTGGCGGGAGGCTTTTGAAGTAATTGCACAACGTCTTCCACTCAGCGATAGTCATAGCTGGTTGGCCAGCTTGGATCCAGAGGGCCTTTGCGATTGGGAACTTGACGAAGGAATTGTCGTACTTCTATTGATACGACTTGGGGAACCTCAGCTCTCACGAAAACTTCGAGCTCTATCTGGGCTGTTGAGAACCTTGCGGCATCGTCCAGAAACGTTACCGACTGCTCTCAAGTGGTGGATGTCGCGCGACACACCCATTTCATCACTGTTGCTCGTGCTGAATTTGTTACGGAACGCAGAACCCCAACCATTTGCTGTAACAGTTGCGCTACAACAGCAACTTTGGGACCTGGCCGGTACCGATTGTTGGGGCGTGGCAATTTTGGCTGAAACGTTGCTGAGCCGCGCCAGTTTACCCGCCCCGGCCAAATATTCCCCTTTGTCGCCCGGCAATGCATCCAAACCATCACGTACGGTTCTCCAGAAGCTTCGTACGCTGGATGAGGGCGGCGCTTTGGCAAAGCTTTCCAGATGGTGGAATGATTTGCCATACCTTGTCGGAAATCGATTCGATGTGCTCGAAAAGTTGCCTGCTTACACGGAGCGAATCCGGGAACGTCTCGAGCTGGCATTTGGACGAGATGGCAAGAGCCAACCCCCAACGCCAGTTATGCTGTGGCAAACCGAGCTTTTCATTACTGCCTTGCATACCGAAATGATGGGATTCAAAAAACATCTGTGGACTACCGGAACATGGGAAGAAGGTATTGAGCGAAAGCTTTTGTGGTCCATGCTGCCGAACATTCGAGTGCATGTCGCGTTGTGCAATAGCCGCTTGGCCCGCCCGAATTGGGTAACTCCAAAAGATGCTGAGCCCGGCGTAGGCGAACTGAAAACGGTGGCGGATGACGATGATAGATTTGCTGGCTGGCTACGTCTTGGGTTGGTGGAACACCAGTTTCTGAATGGGGACGGGCATGTTGATCAACCTTTCGAAACCGTCCAAGTGTTGTCTGGGGCGGTGATTGTTCCACTTGGCCATAGCGCATCGGTTTCGACGGAACCGTTTGAAAACGGAACCACCGCAGTATGGTGGCGAGCAAATCCGATTGAGTGCTTGGGCCCTGTTGACGAGGTACAACCGCTGCTCACAATGACTCGTGTGACGGACTGGCTTGGAGATGAGTTGATAATCATGCCTCCGGAAGAGCTACATGTGTTGTGTGCGCCACGCGTTCCCGGTTTCGGCGACGCATTGATATGGCGTGATGAAAACCATGAGCCAATGCTGGCGCTTAGATCTTGGACTGTTAAGCGCAGCCAGTATGACAACGAGCCGGACGAGATTCGGGGGGCGGATCTTATTGTCAGACCGGATATCATCGAGAAGCTGAAGGAAGCATTCTGTTGCTCTTTTGCAGAAGTCACACAAGTGAGCTGATTCCATACGCCGCTCTGGATAAAAAGCAAAACTATCACTGCGAAGGGCAAACTCCCCCTATGATTACTTGCTCACTGATGTCCAAACGAAAACTTCCCGGAGTGTAACCAATGAGAGACGTCCAAGAAATTCAATCAAAATTCCCAACTCTATGGCACGTATTGGGTGAGGAATACGTAGAGTTCCTAAAGTCGGAGCAAGGTGCGCTAGCCAATCGCGCCACAATAAACCCCTTCTTCGCGATTTTGTATGAGCCAAGTAACATAAGGGAAAGCGAGATGCTCGAGCAGTGCTTTAAGAGCGCGCTTGAAAACAATTCGATTAGCGTGGACAGGCTGAAGAAATTTAGGAACGAAAAGCAACACACGAACATTCAAAACTTCATCAATGAATTGTTGACTCTTAGCCCAGTATTTGATGCTGGGCATTTTTTAGATGAAACGAATGAAGGTGCAACACCCGATTTCATTGCAGAAATTAATGGGACAAGCATCGTTTTTGAGTGCGTGTCTGTAAACGAAGCTGAGGATGCAATAAAAGAGAAGAACAGGAACATCTTAGACACCGGCAAGCAGCACAAGAGTTGGAAGAAAGACAATCCAGAAGGTGGGGTATTTACTGTCGTCCGGGAGCACGATCCTTATGGTACACACAGGATCGAAAAGATTATAGAAAAGATTCGGAAGAAAAAATCGTCCCGTCAAGTTAAGGAGTTTGAACTTAAGGTCTTAGTGATGTCATTTCGCAATATGCTATTCGCAGGTTCTCGTGAATGCCTGCCAAATACAAGCAACCATGTGGATGGTATTAATAGTGGCATCATCTATCATGCGTTTTACGGCAAGCAAGGAGATTTGATTTTTTCAGGCAACTCGTTTGAGGGCGCAAATCATCAGATAAATATCTTGGAAAGCGATGGCAAATTCAGGAGGGAAAGCGAATATAACCTCTGTATATTGCATTTCGAAACAGGCGTAAATGAAACTTACAAGAAGTACGTATTCTTCGAAAACTTCGGGAACCCGATGCCCATTGAGATCCTTAACAAATTGTGTGACGCTTTCTCACCGTACGATACGCATTCCGTACTTAAGAAGTATGTCGCAACGTAGGCGCATATCTTATAGATTGATATCACAAGGTCAGTAGGCCTTAATAGATTGTTAAAATAGATAGGAATGGAGCTCGGGGGAGAAGATACCATTCGACGTTTCCAATAAGCAGACTCTCGTGTTCGCTCAACCCATTTACCCTACTGCCTGATCCAACAAGAAGACGGGCGCTACGCTGTCGTCAACCGCCGCTACAAACCGCTGGGCTACATCACCGGAGACTGGGTTGACTACCAGGACAAACCGATACTCGCGCACTTATCCGGCCTGGGCCCGGCCACGATCCGCAGGCTATCGTGGAATAACAGCGAAAATGCCGAGCGCATCTATTGAGTAGGGTCACTAATCCTGATGGTTTTTTCCGCGCTGCCGGTCAAATAGCGTGATGGGGCGGAGAAGATCCCCCTCAAGGAACTTGAACAAACGAACCCTTTGGGGGAGTCTCTGGTTTACCAAGACGAGAGACCATCCAAGTGTGCCACGCCCTCCTGCAAGATTCCAGATTTTTTCTTCTATTGCTGCAAATTGATATTGAACTGGCGGCGCAAGCGCGGTCGGTCGGGTGTCGTTGTGGCGGCGCGCTCCACTGCGCCAACTATCCCCGCAAACCACGCTGTTGCCTGGACGAGGCTCGTGCCGACTACGAATCACGCTTCAGTTTCTGTTGTAGCCAGTGCCGCAAGCGCACCACGTCGATGTCGGTACGCTTCCTTGGCCGGCGCGTGTACCTGGGGCTGGCGGTGGTATTGATGTCGGCAGGCCGAGCCCGATCCACATTCGCCGTAACGCAACTTGGCGAAACATTGG
>Ga0209343_10011406_pt1 | contig 9999 bp, 9 predicted proteins | sample RifCSPlowO2_02_FD_184026 | JGI IMG/M metagenome (GOLD analysis project Ga0209343, IMG submission 184026) | Groundwater microbial communities from Rifle, Colorado - Rifle CSP2_plank lowO2_0.2 (SPAdes) (version 2) | ecosystem: Environmental > Aquatic > Deep subsurface > Groundwater | place: Rifle...
CAGGACACCCCCCAGGACATACACCAGGATCTGCACCCCCGCCAGGCTGATGCCGACCAGGCGGGCTGCCTCGGCGTTGCCACCCACGGCATACACGTAGATCCCCCAGCGCGTTCGCGCCAGGAACCAGTGGGTGCCGAGCAGGACGATCACCATCAGCAGTATTGGCACGGGCAGGGGACCGATAGAGGCCTGACCCAGCCAGAGGTACGCCCCCTGGGCCTTGACGATCGGTTCCCCGTTGGTAAGCACCAGCGCGGCACCCCGCACGATCGTCATGGTCGCCAGCGTGGTGATGAAGGGCGGGACCCGCCCCCAGGCGACCAGGGCGCCGTTCAGGAGGCCGACCAGGCCGCCCACCACGATCCCCGCCATCATGCCCACCAGGTCCCCGGCGGGCCCGGCGACGAGGAGGGCCGCGCACCCGGCGAGCGCGATCGTGGAGCCCACCGACAGGTCAATACCGCCGGTGATGATCACCACTGTCATCCCGGCCGCCACGATCGCGTTGATGGAGACCTGCCGCGCCACGTTGATGAGGTTCGAGGTGGTCAGGAACCGGTCGGACAGGAGGCTCAGCGCCGCCCCGATCAGCACCAGGCCCAGGAGCGATCCATACTCCCGCCAGATCCGCTTGCCCAGCGGAGCGACGGCGGTCCGCCACGCAGGGAGGAACATCGAGGAAGAGCGTTCGGCTGTTCGGCTGCTCGATAGTTCGGTGGTTCCCGGCACCTCTGCCCCCCTGCTCCCCTGCACCTCTGCACGCGGCTCTGCCGTCTCCGGTCGCTGAACGCTCATGCTTCTGTGCCAGTCGCGTACGCCATGACCACCTCGGGCGACTTGGCGCTCCCCGACGGCTCCGCCACCACCCGATGCCTGCGCATCACGTACAACCGGTCGCTCATGGCGATCACCTCCGGCAGGTCCGAGGAGATCAGGAGCACCCCTTTCCCCTCGCGGACCAGCCGGTTCATCAGCTTGTACATCTCCTGCTTGGCCCCGACATCAATGCCCCGGGTCGGCTCATCCAGGATCAGTAGACGCGCCTGCCGCGCCAGCCACTTGGCCAGGACCACCTTCTGCTGGTTCCCGCCGCTCAGGCTGCGGACCGGCTGCGAGGGGTCGGCCAGGCGGATGCGCAGATCCCGGATCAGCGGCGCGGCCAGGTGTCGCAGGCGGCCGGGCGGCAGCCACCCGCCGGCTTCTTGGTCCAGGTTCGGCAGGGCGATGTTGACGTCCACGCCCAGCCCAGGCACCAGTCCCTGGCCCTGCCGGTCCTCGGGGACCATGCCGATCCCGAGGGCGATGGCCTCGCGCGGCGAGGTCAGCCGGATGGGACGGCCGCGCCACCGGAGCGTCAGGCCGGCCCACCGCTCTGCGCCGAAGGCCGCCCGGACCAGTTCCGTCCGCCCCGATCCCACGAGGCCGGCCAGGCCAACCACCTCTCCCGCGTGAACCCGGACCGGCAGCCCCTCGGCGGGCCGGATCTCGAGAAGGAGTTCGCCCGGCTCGCCAGGCTCCTTGGGGTAGTGCTCGCTGATGCTCCGTCCCACCATTCCGCGGATCAGGCGATCCAGCGTGGCTTCGGCGACGGGCAGGGTCTCTACCAGGCGGCCATCCCGCAGCATGGTCACCCGGTCCGCCAGGCCCAGGACCTCTTCCAGCCGGTGCGATATATAGAGGATGCTTACGCCCCGCGCTTTCAGCCCGCGGATCGTGGCGTGGAGACGGGCCGTCTCCTGCTCCGTGAGGGTCGCGCTGGGCTCGTCCATCAGGATGAGGCGGGACTCCCGCGAGAGGGCGCGGGCGATCTCCACCATCTGCCGTTCCGGGACCGACAGCTCCCGGACAGGCCGCTCGGGGTCAATCGTACCCCCCGTGTCCGCTCCTCCCAGCAATTCCGTCAGCAGCGCCGCGGCCCGCGCCCGCATGGCCGCCCGCCGTGCGGCCCCGCGCCCCGGAACGGAGGCTTCGTGGCCCAGGAAGATGTTCTGGGTGGCCGTCAGGGCCGGGACTAGGCTGAACTCCTGATATATGGTGGCGATCCCGCAGGCCTCGCTGGCGCGCGGCGACCCGGTCGGCAGCGGCGCCCCGGCGAAGCGGATGTCACCCGCATCCGGAATCACGGCCCCGCTCAGGATCTTGAGCAGGGTGGACTTGCCGGCGCCGTTTTCGCCGACCAGCGCGTGCACCTCACCGGGGCGCACGTCGAGGTCCACGGCGGCTAGTGCCTGCACCCCGCCGTATCGCTTGCTCACACCGCGCAAGGCCAGCAGCGGTTCCATCTCAGACCGCGTTTGGCGATGCCGTTGCAAGAATTCCCGGGGCTATCCGGAGCGACCAGACGCGTGGGCGCGGTCGGGCAAAGGGTCCGGCAGTGTCGAGGTCACATCGAGCGGATATCAAGAGCAGGAAGGCCTGGGGGCAGGCAGCGACCGGGTGGGCCCCTGCGGGCTCTGGGCGGAAGGGCGCCAGAGTTCGGCGGCCGAGACGTCCGTTGGTCAGTTGCATGCCGGGTCCACAGGTTCCCCTCAGCGCGGGGATTATGGTCACAGAGGGCGTGACCCTGTCAAGGTCGGGGTGAGGGAACGTATCGTTCTTGCTCTGTGTTCGTGTCTTGACGCGCCAGACCGATCCCCTGTAGTGTTCCCGGGCGAATCCCCGGGATCGGCCGGAGCGTCACAACAGGCAACGATCAATCGTGACTCCGATCCGCTGACCCACCGTCCGCATCACCACACCCCGCTGGCCCTGGAGACATGGCGTGGCACACATCACGATCCTCGGCGCGGGATTCATGGGGAGCGCGCTCACCATCCCGGCGACGGATAACGGGCACCGGGTGGCGCTGTGGGGCACCTGGCTGGACGACCATATTGTGGAGGTGGTCCGGCGGAGAGAGCCTCACCCCAAGCTCCGGCTTCGACTCCCGCCTTCTGTCCGCGTGTACCCGCACACGGAGCTGGCCCAGGCGCTTCGCGGGGCGGACCTGATCGTGAACGCCGTGACCTCGGAGGGGACGCTGCCGGTCCTGGCGCGCGCGTTCCCGCACCTCACCGCGGGGACGCCCATGATGAGCGTGGCCAAAGGGTTGCTCCGCCGACGGACCGGCCGGGTGGATACCATCTCGGCGAACATCGCGGAGCGCCTGCCCCGGTCCCTGCGCCGCGGCTTCCGGTTAGTGACGGTGGGCGGTCCCTCCAAGGCAATGGAGCTGGCACGCCGAGTCCCGACCGCGGTCTGCTACGCCTCGCAGGACGCCGCGGCTCGTCGCCTGGCCCGCGAATTGTTCCAGACGCCGTTCTACGCCATCCAGGAGACGGAGGACGTCCGGGGACTGGAGATCTGCTCCGCCTTCAAGAACGCCTACGCCATCGCCATCGGATTGTGCGACGGGCTGGAGAAGGCCGGGCGATGGGAGGCCACGTACAACACCAAGGCCGCCCTCTTCACGCAGGCGATCGCGGAGATCGAGATCCTGGTGCGGAGGGTGCGGGGCGCTGCCGCCACCGTGGCCGGTCTTCCCGCCGTGGGGGACCTCTTCGTCACCGGCGTGGCCGGGCGCAATCGCACCTTCGGCGAGATGCGGGGATCCGGCATGACGACTGACCAGGTGGTGGCGGCGCTCACCGCCCGGGACGAGCTGACCGAGGGTTACGCCGCCATCCGGATGGGCCATGCCTTTGCCCGCCAGCGGCGGATCCGGGGGCTCCCCCTGCTGGAGGCGCTGTACCGGATCGTCTACCGGCAGGCGGACGTGGAGCGGGAGTTGCGCCGGGCAGTCTTCGGCCGTCCCGGGAGGGGGAGGGCATGAATCCCATTCGTGTCCAGGCCATCCTCTTCGACTTCGACGGCGTGCTGGTGGACAGCGAGCCCATCCGGTTCACGGCCGGCGCCCGAGCCCTGGGGGAGATCGGCGAGGCCCTGACCTGGGAGCGCTTCATGCGGCTCTGGCTCGGGCGGACCGATGAGGCCGGCCTGCGCGACCTCCTGGGCGATCGCTACGAGGCCGAGGGAACGCGGGTCGCGGCCCGCCGGAACGCGCTGTACGAGGAGCGGATGGACGAGGTCCCGGCCTTCGACGACAGCGTTCGGCTCATCCGGCGGGTTCCCGACGGGATCCGGCTGGGGGTGGCCACCGGATCGCGGCGGAAAGAGGTGGAGGAGATCCTGGGACACCTCGGACTTTCGCACCACTTCCAGGCCATCGTCACGGCCGAGGATTATGCACACGCCAAGCCCGCGCCGGATCCGTTCCTGGCCGCGGCCCGCCGTCTGGTGGTGCCTCCTGCCTCCTGCCTGGTCCTGGAGGACAGCGCGGCCGGCGTGGCGGCGGCCCACGCGGCCGGGATGGCGGTGGTGGCGGTGGATCGCGGGCGCGGCGCCGTAGGGCTGGACAAGGCGACCTGGACGGTGGCGAGTCTCAACGAAATCGAGCTGACACCCGCCGGAGAAATCATCGTGCAAGGCACGGGCAGAGGGTAGGCGGCGTGCGACCAGGACTGCGATCCGTGCTCGCCTCGATCGTCCTCCTGGGCGTCGCGGTTCCTGGCGTGGCCGCTGCGGCCGCCTACCGCGACGAGCTGACCTTCCTGGGGCGGACGACGTTCCTGTTCCGGGAGTACGCCCTGGTGGTGCCCGTGGACGTGAAGCGGCAACTGCTCCCCGGCGAGGTCTTCATCGAGATCAAGGCCTGGGGCGCCTGGAACGGCTCCTGGAGACCCTACATCTACGAACCGATTACCGTCGGTGGCGCCCTGGCTGATGACCTGAACGGTATCATCGCACGCTACCGGCAGATCAAGGGCGATACGAGCCTGGATGTCCGGAAAGGGCCGGACAACGCCTTCGTCCTGCATTACGACAAGGGCCGGACGCGCTTCGACATGCAGACGAAAGGCTTTGTTCCACGGGTGACGCTGGAGACTCCCGAGGGGCGGCTCGCCCTGGGAGTGACAGACGCCCAACTCAACGTCAACGGCCATGAGGTGGGAGGGCGTGTCGTCTCCGCGTTCGTGACGCCGGGACCGCGGACCGACCCAACGGGGCGGTACGGCCTCTACGATCACTTCACCCTGCAATTGCCCTCGGGAGCGATCCTGGTCGTGTACCACAGCCGGAACCGATCGGGCTTCAATCTGGCTGCCCTCCTGACCCCGGACGGGAAGGGGGACCTTTCGGGTCGCAAGGTGCAGGTGTCCTGGCTGCGGCCATTGCATGATGCAGAGTCGGGGCGGGAGGTCCCGACCGCCTGGGCCATCGAGGCGCCCGAGGTGGGGATCAGGGCCGACCTTTCCGAGTGGGGCCGGAACTTGGTGCGCTACAAGACCGATGCCGGCAAGACGGCCGTTGTGGTGAACGTGATGGTCCGGGGCTCGGTGGAGGTCGGCGGAACACGGGCGGAGACCTTCGGCCTCAACGTGCATGTGCAGGACGAGTAACGTTTCCGGTGGCGCAACGGGTCGGGACCCCCCGCTTCAGAGGGCTGAGAATATGCGCCGACCGACAACCGAACGGCGCACTCGGAGCCGGCGACTGGGGCGCCCCCTCTAGCTTGCCTTCCTGCGGGCCACGGCCCATCTGCGCATTCCAGAGAAGGTTTCGCTGGTCACCCTGGCGGTGCTCATCGGGGTGGTGACCGGGTTGGCTTTCATCGGGTTCCTTCGGCTGCTGCAACTGATCACCTGGTTGAGCCTCGATGGCGGCCGGCGGGTTCTTGGCTTCCAGGGACCATACTACGTCATCCTCCTGCCAGCCGTCGGCGGGCTGCTAGTCGGCGCCCTCGTCTCCCGGTTCGCGCAGGAGGCCAGGGGTAGCGGGGTCCCGCAGATCATGAGGACCATACTCCTTCGAGGAGGACGAATGAGGGGCCGGGTGGCCCCAGCGAAACTGTTGGCCTCGGCCATCACGGTGGGCTCGGGGGGTTCCGCCGGAACCGTGGGGTCCATGGTCCAGATCGGGGCCGGGCTCGGTTCGGTTGTGGGACAGGTCCTGTAAAGCATCGGACACCCGCATTCGGACGTTCGTGGCCTGTGGGGCGGCAGGCAGCTTGGCGGCGACCCTGGATGCCCCCATCGCTGGGGCCATCTTCGCCCTGGTTTTCCTGGCCGCGGTCAGTTCTTCCGTAATCTCCCGCGCCGTGCTGGGGAACTTCCCTTCCTTCGGGATCCCCTCATACGATCTGATCAGCGAGAGGAAGTCGCTCTTTTATGCGGGCCTGGGAGCGCTGGCGGCCGGCGGCGCCACAGCTTTCGTCCGAATCCTGTACGCTCTCTGGAGGACCGCTTCACCGGCTGGCAATGTCCAGAGGCTTTGAAGCCGGTGGTAGGCGGGCTCCTAGTGGTGGTACTGGGCTACGCCCTCCCCCAAGTCTATGGTACAGGTTTTCACGTCATGGAGGCTGCCTTGGAGGTCCGCCTTCCCATTTTCCTCTTGGTGCTCCTGGGGCCGGCCAAGATCCTGGGGACGTCCCTGACCCTCGGCTCCGGCGGCGTCTTCGCCCCCAGCCTCTTCATCGGGAGCATGATCGGGGGGCTTGGGGGACGCTAGTCCACCATCTCTTTCTCAGCTTGACCGCGTTATCCGCGGCCTACGCCTTGGCGGGAATGGGTGCGACCTTCGGTGCAGCCGCTCAGGCGCCCCTTACGGGGATCCTGTTGCTGTTCGAGATGACCAATGATTGCCGCATCATCCTGCCCCTCATGCTGGCGACGATCCTGAGTACGCTCCTCTACAGAGCTGTGAATCGGGAGCCCTTCTACACCCTGAGGCTCAAGCGCCTCGGGCTAACCTTCGCCGCCGGGCACGACCTGGACATCTTGGCTTCGACGCGGGTTGCCTCCGCCATGACACACCGGCTACTCTGGGTACGTCCGGACATGCGGATTCGGGATTTCCGGCGTGAGCTGGAGCGACAGCAGCACGAGTGGTTCCCGGTGGAGGACGGAGACGGGACACTCGTCGGAATCATCACCGCGCAGGATGCGGCCCGCGCTTTGGACCATGGCGAAGAGGATGCGGTCATGGCGAAGTACATGACGCAAGACATCGTGTCAGTGACTCCCCTGGACAGCCTGCACGAGGTGGTCCGACGCTTCGGCGTGCGGGACCTGGGCCACCTTCCAGTGGTGGAGCCGGGGAACCCGCGCAAGCTCGTGGGGATTATCTCAAGGCTCCACCTGTTGCGGGCGTACAATCGCGAACTGCTGCGCAGGCGAACACGGTAGGTCCGCAGAAGGCGGAAGGCGGCGGGGCCGAAGCGAAACTTGGAAACGGGCATAGTGGGCAGGCGGGCGAGAGACACACGCCGTGAGCGGGGCTGGGAGACCGGCGGGAGGCCTCAGTGGGGGAACCGCAGCCCGTATACTGCCTACGGCGGGGCACCGTACCAGCGGCGGGACAGGGAAGTCAAGGGGGATTGGGGGCCAGGGGACGTTTTGGTTCCGTGCCAGGGGATGTCTCCGGGCACACCTCAGCCCTCCTGCTCCCTCGAGGTGGTGGCAGGCGAGGGGCCTACGCCGGGCTCGGCCAGGCGAGATCGTCGTAGTGCCACTACGCTGGAGGCAAGAAAACTGATCCTACGGATACCCAAACCAGGAGGGCAGGGGGGATCAATGCGGGGTGCATGGGGGACACGAGCCGGATCACCATGATCGCGGGAAGGCAACGGAGTCTTTTTCGACTTCACCATGCGCCAGCGGTAGCAATAAGTAAACGGTCGCCTTTCCTGATTTCGAGAAGAAGGATAACAGAAGCGCTAATGCCTCGGGACGAGTCCCAATTACGGAACGTACGAATCCACTCCGACCCGCGGGATGAACCATCTGTAATTGACGGCACTCTCGAAATACAGGGCGTCGGCGAAGACGTGGTTTGTGGTCCGACAGCCGATCTGCACCCACACGGGGGGAGTGCCCCTTCGGAAGACGCGATCCGAGATGAACTCTACATAGACGGGTTCTCCCGTGGACATGCCGAACTCGCCGGCCGTTTGGGTACTGTCAGGTAGGAGTTGCTGGATTGTGAAAACGCCCGGTGGCAGCTCTGACTCCTCTCCAGCGTCACCATAGGCCTCGATATAATCGTGGACCTCCAGGGCGCGATCCACCTCCTCGGTAGGGTATGTCTCTGAAATATACAGGGTTATTTCGGCCGTTTGTCTCACCCTCAGATCGGACGGACCTGTGACATCGGTCCACAAGAGCGTGTGGCTGGATTGGAGGGGCACCGTGTTCACATAGAATATCAGGGGAGCGTTTTTCTCAGGAGTATAGTAAAAGCCTACTGAGCAGTAACCGAGCTGTCGGAATTCTAAACCCAAGCCTGCATAGTCGGATATGACGTTCCGATTGATCAACTCGCCCAATCCGGGATCTGCGCTAAACGGCAGTTCAGAAGTCTGGCCAGGATCTGCCGCATGATATACGATCCCGGCATAGGCGGGGGGGGCGGAATACCACTTCCACCAAAACCAGCTCCAATGCCACCCCTGGAAGGGTCTAGCTTCATTCGGACCATACCAGGTCGGCGGATTAGACCGGCGCTCGCGGACCGCACGAGGAAGTTCTTCGGGGCGAAGCAGCCTCCCGCGCTTGCCGTTCCGAGCGGCAGCCGGGGTGCCCAATGTTTCGAGCCGAGTGGCCGTGCGATTCCTCAGTGCGTGGAGTTGGCGCAGGTTTACTCCCATCTTCTTGAGAAGCTCCCACGAGTGCTTATAGCGCTCCCTGCGATAGCGTCTTAATTGCTCGCTCGCTTCCGCCGATCGCTTCGCGGAAACCCACTGCCGAAGCTGCGCCTCCCGCTCTCTCTCCAAATGGGACCGGTATTCTTGAAATCGCTTTGCTCCCATCAACCCCTTGACCTGGTTCGCATGCTCCTCCACTATCCGTTCCGCCTTTGCGGCCTCTTTCCCCAGTCGCTTTATGTAGGACTGTTCACCCGCGGTCAAGCGCTCTAGAGCGGCTAGGCGCTTCTCAAAGGGCACTTCGGGGTGTGGCGGGACATAGTATCCTGACCTGTAATCGAAGGGCATGACATTCCTCCAAATGAGGTCACCAATTTGCGGCGGCAGCCTCGTCCCTCCCCGCTGAATGGAATCGAAAGGAAATCAGCCGGATGGCTGGCGAGGAGGCGTCAGGACCTGTCTCTCGGTAGGATGCGCGCCGAGAAGCGCATTCTCCTCTGTCAGCAGGCAGACCGAAGCCCCTTCCGTCGGGACAGGGGGGAAAGGGCTGCCCAAAAGGAACTTGAAAACCCGCAGGTGGGGGCCGGAAAACGGCCGGCCACTGGGGCCCGGAGGCTGGCTCAGGGCCTCTCCAGGGAAAGCGGAGCCCAAATCCTGCCCACGGCGGGGCACCGTACCAGCGGGACCCACAGGCAGTCAAGGTAAATTTCGGCCCGGGAGGCATCCTGGCCCAATGCCAGGGGGTCCTTCAGACAGGCGTCGGCCGCCCAGGCCCGTCGGCAAGGTGGCGGGCGGATGGATGCCCTTCGACCAGCCATACCGCCCATCCCGCTTTATCCTTAAGGCATTTCCCTACAGTCGTCGCTTCGAACCCAGATGGGAACCCCTCACATCAGGAACTTGGAAAGCGCCGGTGGGCCGAATCAGGGGGGCAGGGGGTTCGCCCTGAGCTTCTCAAGCGGTCCGGTTCACGGCCGTTGCGTTAGTGGGACATGTCCACGTCCTACCCACGGCTGGCGCTGTCCAAGCAGATAAGTACCCCACGTTTCCGCTTTCGTTTTTCAACCGGCAGGTCGCGCGACCGCCGCGGGGAAACGCCAGCGTCACCCGATTGACGAGGGCAAACGACGGCACCTCGCCGCGATCACGCGGTTCGACCATGACGGCTCCCGCGCGTGGTTCCTTCGCGCGGGACTACGAGGACTTGGCGCGCTTCGTGCTGCTTCGCCTTGTCAGCGGGACTGTCAAGCGCGCGTCACCGACCGCGAGGGCGAGCTTCGGCTTGCGCGCCCGCCGCGACCAGGCGACCCGGAGGG
>Ga0209343_10011407_pt1 | contig 9998 bp, 10 predicted proteins | sample RifCSPlowO2_02_FD_184026 | JGI IMG/M metagenome (GOLD analysis project Ga0209343, IMG submission 184026) | Groundwater microbial communities from Rifle, Colorado - Rifle CSP2_plank lowO2_0.2 (SPAdes) (version 2) | ecosystem: Environmental > Aquatic > Deep subsurface > Groundwater | place: Rifle...
GGGATTCTAAACGGTGCGAATAAAGGCTCTCAGGTAACATTAGTGGTAAATGATCCGAATGGAGATCCCCTCTCGATGGTTCAATATGAACGGGTCAATCTTTATACCTACTCTCACCCTTTCACGCAGAGTATTGTTATGATTGACGATTCGCTTGTCTGTACTTTGGATGGAGCTTTTGAAGAAGAAATCCTTACGTCCCAAAAACATCTCATTCGATGCAGTGACAATCAGCAGACAATCCGAGTACTTAAGCAATCGCAGTTGGCGATTTTCAAGCAGGCCAAACCCTATTTAGAATAATTTTTCGAGGAAATTATACGCATTTTGCGTCTGCGAAGTGACGATCATCAACGTCGCACCCAAGGTCACTATGAGTACCACAAACGATATCCCGATCTTGATCGGCATCCCGATGACTAAAAGGTTAAATTGCGGCATGGTTTTCATCAGCATTCCGAAAATAACATCGGCGAGCATCGTTAACGCCGTAATCGGAAAAGCGATCATAAATCCAACTACAAACATATTGGTCATGGCGTGCATAATATACTGAAAGAGCGAGGGGGTCATCATAAATCCCCCCAATGGAACCGATGCAATCGATTCGGATGCGTAGAGCAGTATCCAGTGATGAAGATCAAAAACCAGTAAGGTCATGAGTGCTAACAATGCTAAAAACTGACTGATAATCGGCATGGACACACCCGATTGCGGATCAATCGCCGAGGCCAGTGAAAACCCCATCATAAATGAGATTTGTCCCCCTGCAAAGGTGATGACATGATAGGCTAGCTGCAAGACGATCCCCACTGCCAGTCCAAATAGCATTTCCCCTAAAATCGCGACCGTTAAACTAAGCGCATCGGTGGGGATATTAAGCGGCGGTACTGCACCAAAAAAGAATACCGTAAAGAAAAAAGCCATTGCCGCTTTAATCGAGATGGGAATATTCGCATGAGAAAAGATAGGTACCGCCATAAAAAGTGCGCTAAAGCGGGTGAAGAGTAATATAAAAGCGATGGTCCGGCCTTCGCTAAATATCTCTGCCAAATCCATAATTTAGCCCTCGCTCAAACTACCGTTTTGCATACGATAGATATGATTACATCGTGCGGCTAACGACTCATCATGGGTAACCAATACCATTGCGGCATCGTTATCTCTCAAATAATCTTCAAAAATACCCATCACTTCAAGTGCCGTTGCGTGATCGAGATTTCCCGTCGGCTCATCAGCGAAGATCAATCTCGGTTTTTTAGAGAGGACGCGTGCAATCGAGACACGCTGCTGTTGACCGCCTGAGAGTTCCGTCACTTTTTGAGACATAACATTCTCGATCCCTAAACGCTCCAGCAAATGCGGATCAATCGATTGGTGAGCTAAAATTGCCGCTACTTCAAGATTCTCATACGCACTGAATCCTTTAAAGAGATAGTGACTTTGATAAATCATCCCTAAATCATGCCGACGCAGTTGAACAAGAGCCTTATCATCCAGAGTATAAATATCTTTTCCAAACAACTCAACTTTCCCATGATTTGGGAGAAGAAGCGATGAGAGGATATGCATCAGGGTCGATTTACCGCTTCCGCTTACCCCCACGATCGCAATGGATTCTCCGGCATTAAGTGTCAGATTAAGATCCTCAAAAAGAGGGTAATCAAAATGGTGTGATAAAGAGGTGGCTTTTAAAAGTGTCATAAAGAGATTATAGGGAAAAAATGTTTAAGGGGAGTAAAACCCACTCAAATGAGTGGGTATACATTAAAACCCGATTTTAACTCCCGCCATCGCACTGTAGCCGTTTTCATTGTCACGCCAGTTACCATTGACTAAAGCGAAAAGCCGAGTATTTGCCGTGACGGTGATATCGCCACCCACCGTTGCGCTCATCACATCGTTTCCACGTTCTGCCGACGCGATAGTAAATGTTCCTGCACTTGGTGCCGCGCTAAAGCGTCCTGCCAATGGAGCGTTTAGATCACCCGATTCATGTGAATAACCGACTGATGCTTCAAACGTCCCTTTGTCGTTTTTACTCTCACCGAAAGTATTGATGATACGCAACTCACTTGTGAGGGCTTGGGTTGTAAAGGTCGCTTTATCGACACTCAGATTTGATCCCCCAGCACCGCTCTCACTGTAAGCGTCTTGGGTGTAGCGTTGCATCCATCCGCCGAGGGAAGGTTCTAACGTCCATGAACCATTCAACGGGACTTTATACGCTGCCTTGATCTCTGCGGAGAGAGCGTTCCCGTCATAATCGGCATTTGCCGTTCCTGTCGGCGTGGTGCGTAAGGTGGTTGTGTTGTAACGTCCGCCGATGGCGTTCATGCTCAAACGATACGTTTTGGTATCTTGTGAAGCGTACACCCCAAGTTGATACGAATCGACATCACCGTCCATGCCGCTTTGTTCGCTGTTGCTTCGTAGATACCCCAGTGATCCCCCCACGATCCATTCGCCGAAGCGTTTATCAACCCCTGCTTGGAGTCCTCCGGTCGTCGTGGTCGCTTCAGATAAGTTACGTGACGTATCCCCATCGGTCGTTGTCCGTCCGCCGACCGCACGAATCCACATCTCGTTATCCCCGATCTTTTGCGGCTCTTGGAATCCGTTGGGTCCGATAGCTCCCGCGTCGGCGAGGTAACGGAACGTCGTCGCCATATCGGAGTTATCTGCAAACGCTAGTGAAGCCAGACCGATCCCGCCGCTTGCTCCGCCACCGTTCATACGGTTATAGAGACTCATCGAAAAGGTACGAATCTGTGCGGGACTCATATGGGCGAAAGAGGAGAGAGGTGCACCGCTGAGTTGCGAGAGCATCTGTGACGCCCCCGCATCGTTGGTTCCATCGATCACATCGAGGAGAGCTTGCATCGTTGCATTCGGAGTTCCGAGGTTATCGAGAGTCTCTCCGACACCGACTGAATAGCCGTTTGTCCCTTTGGACGCATACGTCACTGCACTGTCACGGGCGAGGTTCAGCGTTACGCTATTAGCCCCGTAGGTGAGCGTCGGGGTGAGAAATGCCAAATCATCGGTAACACTGGCAAACGTCCCCGACACGCCTCCTGTAGCTGAGAGAATAGTATAGGCAGTGTGAGTGTTCCACGTCCCCGTACTGTCGGAGTGGACGGAAACCGTTCCGCCGTTGATAGTTGCGGATCCCGTTGCGACGACTTTCGAGTTTGTCCCATCAGCGTAGGCATTGATACCGAGTGTCGAACCTGCATTCATCGTCAGATTACCCGCTACGGTGAGAGTCGAGACATTGGTAGGAGCTAAAATACCGCCGCTAGCGACGGTCGTACTTCCCACGGTACCACTTCCTGCTAATGTCCCGCCGTTGTTGACGCTAAATGCCGAGGTCGAGGTATCGCCCGTGATCGCGAGAGTTCCGCCGTTGATTGTTGTAGCTCCTGTGTAGGTGTTGCTTCCTGAGAGGTTGAGAGTCCCTGTCCCCGTTTTGGTCAGTCCCCCTACCCCTGAAACTTCACCGCTAAATTCGACGTTGTAGCCATTGGTATCGACCGTACCGCCTGCTACGGTCGTAAAGGTCGAGCTGTCATCATAGGTGAGGTTAAATGCGTCGTGGAGATAGACGGGATTGGAGAGGGTGAAGCTTCCTGTAGCTCTCAAAGTTCCTCCTGCGAAATTGACGTAGTTGTCAAAACCTTTAGCCGTCATATCTGCCGCACTAGAGACGCTTAGGGTGCCTGTAATAAGATTTGGAGAGATGAATGGGGAAGTATTGTGACTAATCGAAGTACTGGTCGATATTCCACTATATGTCTGTAGGGCATACGTCGTGGTGTCAATGATATACAAATCAGAACCTATAGTACGGATCGAATATAACTTGGAACCATCGGGTGATATAGCAATATTTTCAGGATTAATCATTCCAGAAATAGTTTGAACAATACTATTTGTGGCTGAATTTATGACAGATATAGAACCATCATTATAATTGAGTACATACACTTTCGTGCCATCAGGGCTTACAGCGACACCTTGCGGCCAATTTCCAACATTAACTGTTGCTGTTACGACATTTGTAGTAGTATCTATGACCGATAGAGTATTATCACCACTATTCGTTGTATAGGCTTTTGTACCATCGGGACTAAACACTATCGAGTTTGGATTATGTCCAACATTCACAGTTCCTATGATGCTATTTGTAGATGTATTTACAATAGAGACTGTGTCACTACTGACATTACTGATATACGCTTGAGTGCCGTCAGGGCTAATTGCTATTCCCCAAGGATTGTTGCCAACATTTATAGTAGCTGTTACTGCATTTGTAGTGGTATTGATTACGGAGACTGTATTACTACCATAGTTAGTTACATATGCCTTGCTACCATCACTACTTAATACAGTGGAAAATGGATCACTTCCAACCGTAATATCACTTCCAATTGTAGCTCCAGTGTAAGCATTATATTTCGTAAGCGTTCCCGCAAAGTTAGTGCTGTAAAACGATGTACCTGTAGGAAAAATACCAACCGACTGAGATCCAGAGTTAGCAATATTTTTTATTTTTGTGGGATCAGAGGCATCAAAAATTGTTAAGCTACTATAGCCACTAATGTACCCAAAATTGGTAATAGCAGGGTCAAGTGCGAAAGCCGATGAAGCGAGGACGGCGGATGCCGCGACGGATAGGGTGAGTTTTGAGAGTTTTTTGGTCATTTTAGATTCCTTGATTTTTAGTTTGTTGAGTTTGTTGTCTTTTCATTTTTTTCCCCTTTGACATGTTTCATGATAGATGCAGTCGATAAATTTTTCGAGAGCGATTCGAAGTTTAATCGGTTCAATCAATTCAAAATGATTCATGTCCGTTACTTCGATAACATCGCAGTCTATTAGGTGCTTTTTCACATCTAAAGGTAGGGTAGATTTTGATATCGAACCGAGATAAGAAGTTGCTTCTTTATCTTGTGAAAATTGAATTTTTATGACTCGATCTATATTGTTTTTGTTTTGAAATACTTTTGTAAGCATCGTGTTGAAAAACTCGTTTTTATCTTTCAAACAGGCTTGAAATGTGCAGATCATCGAACGAGCTAAAAACGAGAGGTACTCTGTTCTGGCGTAAAATTTCGGAGATATCGTATTCACATAGTTGAGTATATTGTTAAAGCCGATTTTGTCACTGACAAATGAAGACAAAATATCACACATCTGCTTTTGAAAATCTTGCTGTGTAATTTGAGCGATTTTTGAAGATATAAAGCACGTGTCAATATTGATATTTGGGTCTAAAAGAAGAAAATGGATATTGCCATTTTTGACGAGTGTATTTGCTTTTGAAGCGATTCTCAAAACGATATCCGCACCCAATGAAAACCCGACAATAACTACCTTTTTATATGCCGATTTTTCTTTGTTTTCTTGATTCTTGGATAAGTGATTTTTTATAAAATGCTCAACCATTGCGGCATGTTCATCGACACAGATAGAGTCATTTGTATTATCTGTCGGGTGTGAACCGTAGAGTGTGAGAGCAACCGCTCGGTACTTAACTGTTCGGACGAATTCATAAAAATCTCGATGATCAAGTCCCAATCCGTGAATGAGATAGACAATTATTTCACTTTTTTCCTCATTGTCGATGTAGTGCACTTTATAGGTGTCATCATTGATGTCGACGGATTTTTGCTGATCGGGTAAAGAACCTAGCCGAAATTCCAGTGAAGATTTTGGTTCTTTTGTGTCGATTGAATTTGGTTGTTTATTTTTTTTCATTCTTCACTCTTATATTGGTATAGGTCTAAAATCTGATTGTGCTTCACACGGATTTGATATTTTTGAAATCTTTCATAGAGGTTGATCCCTTTTTCTTTTAGAAGATTGTAATAGGCATCAGAAATAAGGATTTGATTTTTATCGGCGGCGGTCATGATGCGTGAGCAGTTGTTGATCGTCGATCCTACATAATTTTTTCCCTTGTTTATATCTTTATAGAGCAACCCTTCTCCATATGACAAACCTATACGAAGTTCATAGTCTCTTTCTTGCAAAATCAACTTTCGAGCGATTTTCAAAGGAAGCTTATGGAGTGCGTTCGCTTTTTTCCTTTTCAAACTATTTTTGGTGGGGATAACGATCATAATCCCATCACCCGCTGGGCTTTTTATGATTTTTTTCTTAGATACAAATTTTTTACAAGATTCCAGTTCTCTTTCCAAATCGCCCATAAATTGTTTGACATATTCTTTTTGTTTGTAAATATCTTTGGTCGAATATTCCGCCAAATCAGCAAAGAGAACATACACCGTTTTGATTTTTCCCACTGAATTATCCTTGCACACAAAACGCATGAATCATCATACCGGATGCTAAAAGCATAAAGCCATGCAGAGCGTATGTAGCGTTTTTGATCCATTTGATTTTTGCGTCTCTGAGATGAGAAAGTTTGAGGATTTCGATAGTTATGACTTTTTTGATTGTCTCTGGGTCAGTCAAATCGGCTTTGAAAATATCATTTGATTGAAGTGGTTGATTTTGTGTCAAAATAAAAAAGTTATTTTTTACATATATGGCATCATCAGCGACTAATTTTTTGGATAAATCACTATATGGAGACAAAGAAATAATATAAAACCATGCCGATAGTATCAAAAATAGCAGGGGTAAATAATAGAATTTTGGCAGAGCATCCCCTACATAAACATCTTTTATGAGTCCATAATACGATCCTCCCAAGAAAACGACGATGGCAATCAGATAAGATGCTTTTGCATCCAATGCTCGAATTGTTGCTGTCACATCATCAAACGCTTTGTACAACATTGTCAAAATATCACTCATTTGTGACTTTTCTGCAGTTTTAGAATCTGACATTTAGTTTTCTCCTTTTGCATTGATTATTTGAGGATTGATTTTAATAATCTCTTTTTTGATGAGATATCGAACCACATGCATAGACAAAAGTCCGCAAGCAGTGTAGATTGTGATATTAAAATTGTTGAAATAAACACTCAAAAATAAGGGTACTACCAAAAATCTAGCTAGTGATTTATATAAAAGTAGCTCAATAAGTTTATTGCTACTCCTTTTGACAATAAACTCAAATATCCAATATATTGCTAGACCAATCAGTGCTAAAACTGTATATTCTATAGTTAAATATTTACCGATAAAAATTGCCGATAAAAAAGCCGCTAGAACATGGCTTGGATACTCGAACTTGTTGTTCAATATCCAAAATAACAAAACAGACAATAAGTGTGGGATTAAATCTCTATCTAGTTCAAACGAGAAATAAACTGAGCATGCAACCATGAGCGTAAAAAAATATTTTAGTATAAAGCCTATCTTTCCACTAAGCCAATTATGTTCATCTATCAAATCTACAATTTTAAAAGAAATCGCAAATGTCATTCCAAGTACAATCAATTCAAAAGTTTGACTCATTTTGTAAAATCTCCTTTTGCTTCATCTCGAAGTGCTTCGATAGTTGACATAAAAGGTACAATACTTTGCGATATTCCCACTTCTTCAACGCATTTGGTAATGAGTGATTTATCTTTTTTTACAACATATGAAATATAAAACGGCTCCAATTTAGCCTGAAATGCCAGTAGCTCCATTAGCACCTGTGCGATACGCCCGTTTTGATTAGCAAATGGGTGAACGGTAAGAAACTCCACCGTAAAAGCCACGATGTTTTCGATCATCACCTCATTGGGCGGGTTGGTACTAAACACGCTGTTCATGGTGTTAGCCAAATACTCCATCCGTTGTGCTATCTGATCTTGTGGGATAAAGAGAGTGCGTTTACCTTGGTGCAGTGCTGAGGGCGCGGACGAGTGTTCTATTCGATACTCCCCCGCTTTGGCAAATCCCGATATTCCACCCTGAGCATCATTGATAGGGATATAGAGATCATCACACACGATACGATGAAGCTCACAAATCAGCTCCGTCGTTAATCCGTGAGCGTTCATCCCTTTCGTCCAAACCTCAACAATCCTGTTTGCCCGCTCGGTGTAGTCTATCTTTTGCTGTGCGCCGTTTTTCTCGTCGTAGTCATCGAAGATTTTTCGGATGATGAGAGTGATCGGCGGGGTCATGGGTGCAGTCTCTTTTTGGCTCATGGTTTCACCCTGTAAAACGGTGTATCAAAGTCTAAACCATCCGCGTTATATTTCGCGTTATATTTTAAAAAAGAGGATAAAAAATGATAATAATGGGGAAATAACGAGCGAGAACTATCGATTTGCGGCAACGCCGCGTTTACTCTCTCTCTCTCTCTCTCTCTCTCTCTCGAAGAGCGCAGACGTGGGGAAGGTTAGGGGTGAGATATGATCAAAATCTCTCTTGTTCATCGATTATCCAAAAAACCGTTCATAATGGTCATGATCACCGATCCAAAACCATGTTGCTGTACTGTTTTCTAAAATACAAAGGGCACGATAACCCAAGGAGATACGAGCCGACCAGATGTTTTGTGTACTGTTAATACATTTAAAACGAAGTGATGGGTGGTAAGGATTTTCTACCCACAATCGATACGCTTTTTTAGCATGACGTTTTGCGGTAGGGCTGAGTTTAAAGTAGCTTTCCCAAAAGCTCTCTACACTCAAAGAGACAATCATAAACGGCTTTTCTCAAAAGGTTTCGCGACACTTTGACGAACATTTACGGCGAATTCTTCGAGCTTATCGGAACTTTTTTGATACGAACGGTTCCAATGGTATTCATCGATCATATCAGCTACGATAGGACGAATTTTTTCGATGAGAGTTTCTTGAGCTTCTATAGGAAGCTCATCGATCATGGTGCTAAAAGTTTTAAATGCTACAGCATTCATTACAAATCCTTTTATTTCTACTATGATACTTTAAAAATATTATAGCAAGATGAGATTTGATTTGCAAATATTCTGTTATCTATTGTGATTAAAATGTGGGCAGTGGGTAAAAATGTTTACGGGAAGTAAAAAAAGAAATATTCCCGCAAATGCGGGAATAGATAAATGAGGTGTGGCTTACGCCATTTGAGCAGCGACTTCTTCTGCGAAGTTGTCAACTTTTTTCTCTAGACCTTCTCCGACTTCGTATTTAACGAATTCGACGATTTCAGCAGTACCGCCATGTTTAGCAGCCTCTTTAGTAATCGCTTCAGCAACCGTCATAGAATCATCCATAACGTAGTTTTGATCCAAAAGTGCAAGCTCTTTATCCAAAGTGGTATTGTCCGCTACGAAGCGAGCCAATGATCCCGGGATAATGTTTGCCCAGATTTTTTCCGGTTTGCCATCAGCGAGCAATTTCGCTTTGATCGCTTCTTCAGCAGCAGCCATAACTTCAGGAGTCAATTGTGATGCTGAGATGTATTGTGGAACGTTTTTAAGTGGTTTTTTCAAACGTGCTAACTCTTCGTTCTCTGTTTTGATCGCTTCGATACGACCGATAGTTTCCGCTTCTACGAATGCAGGATCGAAATCTTTAGAGGTCAATGTTGTTGGTTTCATTGCTGCAGCGTGCATTGCAATGTTTTTCAACATCGGAGCAAGTGCTTCAGCTACTTTCGCATCAGAACAGGTTGCCGCTACGAGAACACCAACACGTCCGTTTGAGTGAACGTAACCGTTAACACATCCATTTTCACCCGCATTGAGGGTTACGAAACGACGTACAACGATTTTTTCACCGATACGTGCTACTTGAGAGGTAAAATACTCAGAAAAAGTAGATGTTTCATACGATGTTTCGTTCAACTCTTCAACACTGCTAACACCTGTCGTAAATACATGTGCCGCCGTGTTGCCGACGAGATTGATGAAACCGTCGTTTTTAGCAACGAAATCGGTTTCAGAGTTAACTTCTACGAGAGAAGCTGATGCAAAAGTATCAGACACTTTAAGACCCAAAAGTCCCTCAGCTGCTACGCGATCCGCTTTTTTAGCGGTTTGCGCCATACCACGGTCACGCAAAAATTCTTTTGCTTTTTCCATGTCGCCATCACATTCAGTG
>Ga0209343_10011408_pt1 | contig 9997 bp, 10 predicted proteins | sample RifCSPlowO2_02_FD_184026 | JGI IMG/M metagenome (GOLD analysis project Ga0209343, IMG submission 184026) | Groundwater microbial communities from Rifle, Colorado - Rifle CSP2_plank lowO2_0.2 (SPAdes) (version 2) | ecosystem: Environmental > Aquatic > Deep subsurface > Groundwater | place: Rifle...
ATTTCTGCCCGACTCTCTTTGTCGGCCGACAACTTCTTCGCTGACGTTTTCCCGCCGGCCCTCCGTCGCTATCTGTGTTCTCTCGGCAGAATGTTTGGAAGTTGTCGCAGTTTGGCTGTTTCCGTTTGCATCGCGGCAGCACAAACTCAATTTCACCGCATGCGACGGAATGCCAATCATAACCATAAACGAGGTGCTTTCTCAACCACATCTGAAGGGGGAACGCATTTTTTTCGCTGTTTTTCTGCGCGGGAAACAATTGGAGTACCTTTTGCGTCACTTGACAGCGGCGACCAGGAAATCATAGATTTTGTAGTGCTATGGGAAGGATCACCCAATTGGTTGTGGTTGGAGGCGGCTCGCTCTGCCAGAAATCTCGGACCGGGCGGCCAAGACAAAACAATTTCCACAAAATTCACTTGACCAGCATGGCAAAAAGTGGCTATCTATCCGTAGCCTTTTGCGCCGGAGGGTGTAAGGTTTCAAGTTTTGTAGACAGGCGTGTGCCGTTATGCGGAAGGAATTGATAGAACAGCCCAGAGTAGAAATCGGCGTGGCGCCGGATTGGCGCGAGGTGATGGACATCCGACAAGCCTCCCAGTACCTGCGGGTTTCGCCGGACACGTTGTACCGGTATCTTGCCGATAAAAAAATCCCTGCTTTTAAGTTGGGCAACCGGTGGCGCTTCAAGAAAAGCACGCTGGATCGTTGGATGGAACAGCAAAGCCAGATAGGGGAAGGTCGGGTACGAAGAAGAGCGGAAGCCGCGCGTCGCTGTTAGCGAGTGAGGAATCGAGATGTTTGGATTGGGCAAAAGCAAGCAACTGGTCGGGTTGGATATTGGCTCCAGTTCTATTAAAGCCGTGGAATTGCGGCGCAGCGGCAAGGAGTTGGAGTTGAGCCGGCTGGCTTTGGAGGCGCTGGCGCCGGAAACTGTTGTGGATGGCACCATTGTGGACACCATCCAGGTTTCCAACACCATTGCCAAAATGTTTACGGAAAGCAGGATCAAGACCAAGTTTGTGGCCACCGCCATCTCCGGCCACTCCGTGATTGTGAAGCGGCTGGCTCTGCAAACCATGCCGGAAGAAGAGCTGGAGGGCGCCATCCAGATGGAGGCAGCCCAGCACATCCCCTTTGACATCAGCGAGGTGAACCTGGATTACCAGGTTCTGGACACCCCTCCGGATAGTCCTACCATGGACGTGCTGTTGGTGGCGGTGAAACGGGAAAAAATACTCAACTATACCAACGTGCTGATGCAGGCCGGCAAGACGCCCATCGTCGTGGATATTGATGCCTTTTGCTTGCAGAACGTCTACGAATACAACTACGAGCCTGCTCCCGATACCACCGTGGCATTGCTCAATTTAGGGGCCAGCGTGATGAACATCAACATTGTTCGGGGCACCATCCCGCTGTTCACCCGCGACGTATCGGTGGGCGGCAACCAGTACACCGACTCCTTGCAGAAGGAGCTGGACCTGGGTTTCGATGATGCCGAAACCCTCAAAACGGGCAGCGCTCTTCCCGGCATCAGCGAGGAAGCCCGGTTGCCGGTAATCAAGTCCGTTTCGGAACTCATCGTTTTGGAGATACAAAGGACGTTTGACTTTTTCCGCGCCACCGCGGGCGGCGAGCACATTCAGAAGCTGTACATGGCAGGAGGCTCATCTCGCGTTTACGGGCTGAGCGACCTGTTGAAACAGGAGTTGGGCCTCCCGGCCGAGCACTTGAACCCCTTCCGAAGGATTGGCTATGCCGAAACAGGTCCCATCGGGGAATTAGTGTCGGCTCACGGTCCCCGCTTGGCGGTGGCTGTTGGACTGGCGTTAAGGAGCTTTGAAGACTTATGATCCGCGTCAACCTGTTGGGACTGCCGCGGGCTCGGGCTAAAAGACGTGTCCACGGTCCGGTTATCACCGTAGGAGGGCGGTTGGCCCTGATTCTGGTCATTGTGGTGTTGGTCGGGGTGGCTGCCGTCCAGTACTGGCGTTACAGTAGCCTGCAAACTGAAATTGTGCGCTTGGATCAGGAGATCGAGCGGTTGCAGCGGGAAAAGGCCGACCTGGGCAGGATCAAAGCCGAGTACGACACCAATATGCAGCGCCGGGAACAACTGACTCATCGCATCAACGTGATCGAGGAGTTGAAAGCGCGGCAGTCGGGGCCCGCTCAACTGCTCAACGTGCTGGCCACGATGGTTTCTCAAACAGGCGCCGTCTGGTTGACTTCGTTCGAACAAAAGGGCCGCAACATTACCATTGAGGGAGTAGCCCTGAACGTAAAGGCGGTGGCCGACTTATTGACGCGACTGAAGGGCTCGGACCTGTTTTCCGACGTGGATTTGAAGGAAGCTTCTCAGGATGCTTCGGTGAAGGACTATACGAGCTTTGACTTCACATTGAGTGGGGTTCTGGCGGCCCCGGCCTTGGCGACCGCCACGCAGCCGGGTTCCGCATAGACAACAAGAGAGGACGCCCATGGCTTTGCCGAAATTCAACGATCTTTCCACCCCGCTTCAGGTCGGGGCCATCCTGCTGGTCGGCGCATTGGTTTTTGGGGCATCCGAGTACACACTGCTCAGCGGACCCAAGCAAACCAGGCAGGAGCGGCAAACGGCAGCGACACGCTTGGAAAATGAAAACAAGCCTCTGCGGGAATATGTTCCCAAGCACAGGCAATTGATCGCGGAGAACCAGCAACTGGAAATGCAGCTTCAGAATTTGCAGCAGATCGTGCCCAGTGAAAAGGGAGTGGACGACTTTGTGCGCGATGTGCAGGCAGAAGCCAGTTTGGAAGGGGTGATGGTCCGCAGCTTTACGGCCAGGGCGGCGATTACTCAGGAGTTCTATGTGGAGTTGCCGTTCGTGGTGCAACTGGATGGCGCCTACGACGACGTTTTGCGGTTCTATGAGCGGTTGCCCCGCCTGCCCCGCATCATCAATGTTTCCGAGTTGAATATGGGCGGCATCGAATCCGGAAAGGGCGGCGGCAAGAAATACAACTACAGCCCGTCGTCAACGGTGGTGGCTGTCTGCACCGTGACCACTTTCTTCAGCCGCGAGGTCCCGCCGCCGGAGCCGACGCCCGCTGCCGCGGCAAGACCTAGCCGGCGGGCTCGACCAGCGCCGGCACCGAGGAGATGAATAACGCTATGAAAGGCTGGATCATACTGGGAACCGTTGGAGCCGTTTTGTCCATGCTCGTGGCCCAAGCGCAACAGACTGCCTCCTCTTCTTCTGGCCAGCAATCGGCTCAGAGCGGTGCTGCTGCGCAGCAGCCCACAGAGTCCGGAAAGCGTCGCGACCCGTTTCGCAGCCTGATTGTCCGCCAGCAAACCCAGCAGGCGCCGGCTTGTCGGGCTCCGGGCAAGGGCGCTCTGGTAATTGGCCAGATCCAGATACAGGGTATCGTGCGCGGAATTAACAACGAATGGATCGCCGTCGTGGACAACAGGACCAAGCGCTCTTTCTTCCTGCGCGAGGGGGATGAATTGTGCAACGGCGCGGTCACCAAGATCGTGGAGGACAGCGTTACGTTCGAGGAAAAAACAACAGATGCCTTTGGCCGCACCCGTAATCGGGAGGTAGTAAAGCAACTGCCGCCCAGCTAGACCCGTTCCCCCGTTGGTGTAAACCGGCTGGGGTTTGCAGTATGTTGCTCGTTCAAGGGGCAAGGCTTCGGCCCCGGAGGTACATTGTCTAGCCCGGCCCGTTTCCGGCTTACTGTCGTTAGCCCATCTACTCCCGTGAGAAACGAGCCGGGGCGGGCAGCTACTGGGGAACGGGTCTAGCGGCAGCTAGTGTCCATCTTGGAAGAAGGGGACCGAGCGATGCCAGCAGCACTGATTGATTCCAATGGAGGGCAAGTTTCATGAGCTTGAGAGGCCGGGTTTTGCTGTTTGTTGTGGGCTTGTTACTGACGGGGCCGGCGGGGATGGAGGCGCGGGCATCCGGCAAGCTCCTGGGCTTGCGCACCGTCGTGGAGCCGGATGCGACCAGCATCCAGCTTCAGGTGCCGACTCCGGCGCAGTTCTTCACCTCCCGCGTCGGTACAAACCTGTTTTTGGTGGACTTGACCGGCGTTTCCACGGAGCGTTCCGCCGACAGCCAGCCTGTACAGTCTCCCCTGGTCAGCAGCTATCGGCTGCTCAACTACGAGGGGGCCGACAATGTGCCCCATCTGGCTTTGGAGATCACGCTGAAAGAGCCGGCCGAGATTGAGGCCGTCCCATCCGCGGAGGGCCTGGTGGTGAAGGTGCTGGCCGCCAATGCGCCGCCCGCCAAAGCTCCCGCCGCCAGCCGGGCAGTGGCAATCCCCGCCTCCACGCCGGTGCAGGTCAACATCCGGGAGCTGTCCGTCATTCAACTGGAAGATGTTTCCACGCTGGAGGTGGAGATTGTCGGCGATGGGAAGCTGGAAACCTATCGCACGCTGCGCCTCGGCAATCCGGAACGTTTGGTAGTGGATCTTCCCAACACCGTCAATCGCATCCGCCAGAAGCAGCTGGATATTAATATCCCGCCGCTGCGTGCCGTCCGCATTGCACAGTTCCAGCAGCGTCCGCCTGTTTCACGGATCGTGATGGACCTGGATTCCCGGTCCCAATTCGACGTCCGGCAGCAATCCAACAGCTTAGTGGTAACTCTAGGAAGTTCTTCTTCGGGAGCCGCTGGAGCAGCGGCTGCTATTTCTGCGCCGGCCCATCCAACTGAGATCGCCGCATTGACGGAGGAAACCGTTCAAGACCAGCAACCGCAGCCGGCGGCTTACTCTGCGCCGGCCAATCCCTTCGCTGCCAGAGAGCCGGTCCTCTTGGCCTCCAACGCCACCGCGGGCATTGGCGCAGCCTCTATGCGGGACGTTTCTATGGAGGGGACAGCGGAAGGCCCCATTGCTTCCTCGGTCGCAACCGGCCTGTTCGACACTCCCTCCTCAACCCTGTCGCCGGAACCAATGCGGGAGGCGCCAGTGCAAGCAACCCCCATGCAAAAGCCGATACAGGAGTTAGACCCTGAACCCGCAGAAACAGCAGTTTCACACCCGGCAGCGGAAACCAGTCCTTACGAGGGCATCTCGGCCGGCGGCACAGTCCTGCTCGCGCAGAACAGCCCCTTGGCGATTCCGGTTCAAAGCCCTGGCCAGCAAGTCGTATCGGCGATGCCTCTGCCGTGTTTCACGGACGCTTACACGGGAGAACCGATCGCTGTAGATCTTCGGGACGTGGACCTCAAAGACTTTTTCCGCCTGATTCATGAGATCAGCGGCTTGAACATTGTGCTGGACCCGGGTGTCAGCGGCACCGTGACCATCGTTTTGGATGAAGTTCCCTGGGACCAGGCCATGCACCTGGTCTTGCAGAACAACGGCTTGGAATGTCAGCGGCGTGGCAACGTGGTTCGAATTGCAAAGGTTGCCACCCTGGAAGCGGAGGCCAGGGCGCAGTTGGCCAGGGTCCAGGCGGAGGCCGAGAGGGAGCAGCAGGGCGTGCCGACTGAGACGGTGACCCGGAATCTGAGCTACGCTACAGCCGCCACCGTGATCCCCACGCTGAAGCGATTTCTGTCGGCACGAGGGGAAATCGTCCCCGATACCAGGACCAACATGTTGATTATCACGGACATCCCGGCCAACATCGGTGAACTGGACCGCCTGATTGGAACGCTGGACCGCAAGTCGCAGCAGGTGGAGATTGAAGCCCGCATCGTGCAGGCCAGCCGCTCCTTTGCCCGCGACATCGGCACGCAATTGGCCGCCTCCGGTTTGACGGGCAATATGGTCCTGGGCGGCACCGGGTTAGTGGGCGAAAGTCCCATCAGGCGGGGCGTTACGCCACCCCTATTTATCGGCACTCCGCCGAAAATTGACCCGGATGCCCTCATCCCGAGGTTCGCCAATGTGGCGCAGCCCTTGTTGACCAACCTTCCATCGGCTCTCCCCTTTGGCGGCACATCGTTCATCCTCAGTGGGGGCAGCTTTGCTCTGGATGCCATCATTACCGCCGGGGAATCCAGGGGAATTGCCAAACTGCTCTCCCGGCCCAAGGTGATCACACAGAACCACGTGGAGGCCACCGTCAAGCAGGGTTCCAGGATTCCCATTCAGACCACGGTCAACAACACCGTCAGTGTACAGTTTATAGATGCGGTACTGCGGTTGACCGTAACTCCTCAGATTACGGCCGAGGGGACCATCTTCCTGAAAACCGACGTGGCAAATGAAGCCGCTGACTTCGGGAGGAGCGTTTTGGGCATCCCGTCAATAGCAACGCAGCAGGCCACCACCGAGGTACTGGTCGCCAACGGCGGCACGGTTTTCTTCGGCGGAGTCATTGTGACCACCAACGATCTGACCGTGAGCCAGGTGCCGTTGCTCGGCAGTATCCCGTTGGTGGGCAACCTCTTCAAGCGCACCAGGACCTCCTCGGAGACCGTGGAGTTGCTGTTCTTCATTACTCCGCGCATTGTCCAGATCTAACCTCTTGATTTAGCTGGAATTGCCCAGGACTCCCGACTTCCGGGAGTCCTGCTTGTTTGGGGGGCTGCAAACAATCCGTGTACAATGCTTGCTCCCAGACCCGTTCTCCTATTGGTGTAAAGCGGCAGGGGGTGCTTTCAGGTATTGTGCTTTCAAGGGGATACGCTTCAGCCCCGATGATATCTTCTCTACAGCTATTGGAGAACGGGTCCAGCCCATGAATCGCCAAACTACAACCACCTATTCCCGCCGACTGTCCAAACTCCGGGGCCTGATCGAGCAACGGAAACTGGATGCGCTGCTGGTAACGTCGTTGCCCAATGTGCACTACTTGACCGGCTTTTCCGGCAGCGCCGGGGTGCTGCTGGTCGGGCTGCGCCGTTCATTCTTCTTCAGCGATCCTCGCTACGACCTTCAAGCGCATGAGGAGGTGGAAGATTCCAAGGTGGAGATCGTGAGAGGCGATGCGCTCGCGGCAGCCGCCAAACAGGCAACCCGCAGCCGCTGCTCCCGGCTCGGCTTTGAGGCTGACACCATTTCCTTTCTCACCTATAGGAGGTTGCGGGAGCTATTGCCGTCCAAGGGACGCGTGGCGACTTCCGGCCTGGTGGAATCGTTGCGGCTGGAAAAGGATGCGGAGGAAATCGAGCGGATCCGTCAAGCGGTGGAGCTGGCCTCGCGAGCCTTTTCCGAAACTTTGCCCATGATCCGTCCCGGGATTCGGGAGCTGGACGTAGCTGCCGAGATTGAGTATCGAATGCGGTTGATGGGCGGAGAGAGACCGGCTTTTGAGACCATCGTAGCCTCCGGTCCCCGGACCGCTTTGCCTCATGCCCACGCCGGGAACCGGCTCTTGCGCTCCAATGAATGTATTCTGATGGACCTCGGTGTTATACTGAACGGGTACGCGAGCGACATGACCCGGACCGTCTTTCTCGGAAACGCGCCGCGTAAGGCGGCCAAAATCTATGGGGCGGTCCTGGAAGCCCAGTTGGCGGCCGAAGAGGTTGTCAGGGCTGGCATTGAGTGCTCTCGAGTGGACGCAGCCGCGCGGCAGGTTCTGGCGCGCCACGGCTATGACTCCTACTTTACCCACAGCACAGGACACGGTCTGGGGCGGGAAGTTCATGAGATGCCCCGAGTGGCCGCCAAACAGCAAACTCCGCTTCCGGAGCGGGCCGTCATCACTGTCGAGCCTGGCGTTTATATCCCCGGCTATGGGGGGGTTCGGATCGAAGACGTTGTGGTGGTACGCAAACAGGGGGCTGAGGTGTTGACGCCCACATCCAAGCAATTGACGGTTCTATAGGGCCAGAGGGCCGGTCGGGCCGGCTTCTCTTTCATAAACGGCATGAATCTTAAAGAAATCAAAGACCTGATTGATCTCATCACGGAGAAAGGGATTTCCGAATTTGAGCTGGAACGCGCCGGGGTGCGGCTGAAGATCAGCCGGAATACTGTTTCTGGGAGCCATCCGGTCGAGCTACAGCCTGCTAACTCCCACCCCCCGGCCTCTGCCGTCAATACCTCAACCATCGCTTCCCACCCCGAAACTGCGGCTTTGCCTGCTGCTGCGGCGCAGGCGACTGCTCCGGCCTCTGCCGAAGAGGTCTATGTTGTGCGGTCGCCCATGGTAGGCACTTTTTTTTCCGCTCCCGCTGAGGGAGAGCCGCCCTGTGTGCAGGTTGGGGATAAAGTACAGCCGGGGAAGGTGCTTTGCGTTATTGAAGCCATGAAGCTGATGAACGAGATCGAGGCCGAGATTGCAGGCGAAGTGCTCCGATGCCACGTCGAGAACGGGCAACCGGTGGAGTATGGGGAGTCGCTTTTTGATCTGCGCCCCCTGGCCTCTCCCAAGAAGCGGGTATAAACTGCTTCCAGGCGGATTCGGGAATCATTCTTCGAGACGCTATGTTTAGGAAGGTTCTGGTTGCCAATCGCGGCGAAATTGCCCTCCGCGTGATCTGTGCCTGCAAAGAACTGGGCATTGCCACGGTAGCCGTCTATTCGGAGCCGGACGCTCATTCGCTGCATGTCCGTTTTGCGGACGAAGCCATCTGCATCGGCCCGGCTCGTCCCAGCGCCAGCTATCTGAACATCCCCAGCGTCATCAGCGCCGCCGCGATTACCGATTCCGACGCCATCCATCCCGGCTACGGTTTCCTTTCCGAGGACGCCAACTTTGCGGAGGTTTGCGAGACCTCCGGCATCACTTTCATTGGCCCTTCCCCGGACATGATCCGGTTAATGGGCGACAAGAGCAGGGCCCGCCAGCGAATGAAGGAGGCGGGGCTGCCGGTGCTGCCCGGCTCCGAAACTCCCATTCGCAGCTCCGAGGAAGCTGCCGAGTGGGCTTCTCTGATCGGCTACCCTGTCCTGGTCAAGGCTGCGGCAGGGGGAGGGGGCCGGGGAATGCGCGCGGCCCACGACCCGGCTGAAATCGTGGCCGCGTACCAGGCAGCGCGGCGCGAGGCCATCCAAACCTTCGGTTCCGATACCTTGTACCTGGAAAAAATGGTCCCCGGCGCCCGGCATATTGAATTCCAGGTGCTGGTGGATCATCATGGGCACGCCCTGCATTTGGGCGAGCGCGACTGTAGCATCCAGCGGCGCTACCAGAAGGTTCTGGAGGAATCTCCCGCCCCCTCCATCACTCCTGAAAGGCGGCAACAGATTGGCGGGCTGGCCGAAAGAGTCCTCAGCCAGATCGGTTACACCAATCTGGGCACCGTGGAATTCCTGATGGACGAAGCCGGCCGGCTCTATTTTATCGAGATGAATACACGCATCCAGGTGGAGCATCCCGTCACGGAGATGGTGACGGGCATTGACCTGGTCAAGAGCCAGATTTTGCTCTCTGCCGGAGTCCCGCTGAACGAGGTTGCCGACCATGATGTTTCTCTCCGGGGCCACAGCATGGAGTGCCGCGTCAACGCCGAGAACCCGGTCACCTTTGCCCCCTCTGCCGGGCGAATCACTTCTTTCCACGTCCCCGGCGGAACCGGCGTTCGCGTGGACACGGCATCTTATACGGAGTGCGTGATCCATCCCTATTACGACTCTCTCATTGCCAAGCTGATTGTGCATGGCCGCAACCGCGATGAAGCGTTGAGCCGCATGAGCCGCGCTCTGGAAATGTTTGTCATCGAGGGCGTCCAGACTTCCATCCCGGTCCAACAAAAGATTCTGTCTGACCCGGACTTTATTCTGGGCAACTATGACACTCACTTCCTGGAGCGCTTTCAGTCGCGACCCGCTCTGGTCGCCGATTAAAAGCGGCTTCGATTCCCCAGAAGCAGCCGGCCGCGAATGTCGCTTTTTCCATAGGTTCTGCCGTTTTTTTCACCAGAAAATGAAGCTGGGTCTTCGCTTTCGCGACGTCAAGACCGCGGATCAACCCGGCAATGAGCCGGACTTTCCGGGGCGCTATCCTTAAATTTTTCAGACTGGCTATGACTTGCATAATAATAGGTGATTTTTATTTCTTCGCCGCGGGTTTTGCGGGAGCGGCGGCGGG
>Ga0209343_10011410_pt1 | contig 9995 bp, 5 predicted proteins | sample RifCSPlowO2_02_FD_184026 | JGI IMG/M metagenome (GOLD analysis project Ga0209343, IMG submission 184026) | Groundwater microbial communities from Rifle, Colorado - Rifle CSP2_plank lowO2_0.2 (SPAdes) (version 2) | ecosystem: Environmental > Aquatic > Deep subsurface > Groundwater | place: Rifle...
TTGATTGGACACGTTCATGATTATTTAGGTTAGGTTTTATTATTTTAAACTTAAACGAATTACATAACTATTAAAAAAACGTAAAAAACGTTTAGTGAGACGATGGACTGCGTCCCACAAACGGGTTGGGAACGGAAAAAAGAAAATAAGAAACAAGAAACCTGCTAAACAAATAAATTATTCGAACAAATCAAAAAAATAGAAATGAATAAATAAAGAAAAGAAAAATTAAGGACTTGTTTACTCTTCTTTAACCTGCGCAGTATCTTTTGTCCTGTAAATTCTTGCGAAGCTTGGAGCAATTACCAAGTAATCATCGCCGAATCCTGCAATGTCTCCTTCAATTGCATCGCATGTTTTTTTGAGTTTATTGATTGCTCTTTTTAATTCTACAAGATCCTTATTTTTCAAAGGTTTTATGTTAATCAAACCAATAGTATATCCTTCTCTCATTGAATCCAATACAGGCTTAATATCAGAAAAATCATTTATTACAAACGGCCTTACAATAATCTTTGGTTTTTTACCATCATCATTGGTATCACCAAGAACATCAAGCTCAACATATTCATCGCCAACTTCATCAACATCAGGCTCATTAGCAACGCCTAAAGATCTTTTCATTCTTTCTATAAATGCTTTCACCATTTTGCCTGCCTCCAATAATCATCAAGTCTTTTTTACTCAATTACATCTTTATAATTATGTTTTCTATCTCTTTTTTTATCTCTTCATTTATTATTGGTTTTGTTTTATTTAATATTCAATACTACTTACCAATACTACTTAATTCATGCATATTATTGTTATATATAAATCTTTTGCTTTTAATTTTTAAAATGTTTTTACAACCTGCACTAACTTTTTGAATTTTGAAGAATACACTATGAGTAAATAACAAAAACAAACATGTTCCAAAACATATATAAATAAGTAAATTGATAACGCTGTGATATGACTGCAGGTAAAACTATTAAAACAAAATCCGCTGAAAAAAAATCAGAGATTAATGCAAAAAAAGAAAAAGTTAAGACAGAAATAGAAAAAGTTAATCAATCCAAACAACCTCAAAAGACAGAAACAGAAGATTTTAATCTTAACAGTACAAAAGATATAAAAATTTCTTCAAAAATTATTGATCAAGTTATTGGACAAGAAGATGCTGTTGAAATTATAAAAAAAGCTGCGCTCCAAAGAAGGCACGTATTATTAATAGGAGAGCCAGGAACAGGCAAATCAATGTTAGGTCTGGCATTAGCAGAGCTTCTTCCAAAAGAAAAATTAGTTGATGTAGTTTCTTATCCTAATCCGCATGATGAAAACAAGCCATTGATAAAAACAGTTCCTGCCGGAAAAGGAAGAGAAGAGGTTCTGAAATCAAGGATTGACGGCGCAAGAATGTTCAAAAATCAGAATATACTTATGTTTGTTCTTGCCATTGTTGCAATGATTGCTCCATGGTGGATATTAAGAGTTTATGAGCAAAAATTAGGGGCAACAGCAGCGGCAGTTATGTTCACTGCGTTTTTTATAGGCGGCATGTTTTTTCTTGTTGCTTTTGTAATGTTTATTAATTTTGGAAAAAGAATGCCAATGGGCAAAGAAGGCGGAGCACCAAAACTTATTGTAGATAATTTCAAAAAAGAACAGGCGCCGTTCTACGATGCAACTGGCGCGCATGCAGGCGCATTACTCGGCGATGTACTTCATGACCCGTTCCAGTCGGGAGGCTTAGGCACACCATCAAACGAAAGAGTAGTGGCTGGAATGATTCATAAAGCGCATTTAGGTGTTTTGTTTGTAGACGAGATTGCAACACTCCAACCGCATACACAACAGGAATTACTGACTGCATTGCAGGAAGGAATGTATTCTATAACCGGACAGAGTGAAAGAAGCGCAGGCGCAATGGTAAGAACAGAGCCTGTGCCATGCAAATTTATTCTTATTGCAGCAGGCAATTATGAAACCCTTAAACATATGCATCCTGCTTTAAGGTCAAGAATCAGGGGTTATGGTTATGAAATTTATATGAAAGATACAATTGAAGATAATCCTAAGAACAGATTGAACATTGCCAAATTCATTGCTCAGGAAGTAAATAAAGACGGCAAGATACCTCATTTTTCAAAAGATGCTGTTCTTCAGATTATTGAAGAGGCAAGAAGAAGGGCAAACAGAAAAGACCATCTAACTTTAAGATTAAGAGAGCTTGGCGGATTAATAAGAGCAGCCGGAGATATTGCGTCAGAGAAAAAGGCAGAATTCGTCACAAGACAGCACATTTTTGAAGCGAAAAAGATTGCAAGGACACTTGAGCAGCAATTGGCAGACAAATATCTTGAAAGAAAGAAAGAGTATGAAGTAATAAAAGTTACAGGTTCAAATATTGGAAGAGTCAATGGTTTGGCAGTAATTGGCGGAGAAGATGCATTCTCAGGAATTATTTTGCCTATTGAATCAGAAGTTACTCCAGGCGGCAAAGAAAGAGAAATAGTAGCAACAGGCAAACTTGGAGAGATTGCTAAAGAAGCAATAAAAAATGTAACTGCAATAATAAAAAAACATTTTGGCGAGGATATTAAAGAAACCAGTGATATTTATGTTCAATTTCTGCAGACGTATGAAGGTGTCGAAGGTGACAGCGCAAGCATTGCTGTTGCAACATCTGTAATTTCTGCACTTAAAAAAATCCCTGTAAAACAGAATTACGCAATGACCGGAAGCTTGAGTGTTAGAGGAGAAGTTCTTCCTATTGGTGGTTTAAGTGCGAAAGTTGAGGCAGCAATAGATGCTGGCATTGAATATGTTATTGTGCCAAAAGCTAATTTAAAAGATATTGTTCTGTCGCAGGACAAATTAAATAAAATCAAAATAATTCCTGTAACAACATTGGCAGAAGTTCTTAAAGAAGCATTAGATTGGAAAGGAAAGGAAGATATACTTAAGAAATTGCTGAGGAAGTGATACTATTGATAATGTTTTAAGTAATGTTTCTTGATAATAGTTAAATAATTTTTTATTATTTTATAATAAGTACAAATAATAGAAATATTTATATATCACCTAATTAATAATAGTTATTCTATATTCTAATTTTAAAAAAGAAGAAAAAGAGTCGTTATTTAAAATCAAAAATGAGGTGTGTAAGATGAATAAAAAGGGAGTGCAGGTTTTATTAGTTATATCTATGTTTATTGTTTTTTCTGTTCTTTTGTCTGTGTTTGTTTCAGCAGAAACATTAACATACAGAGGAAATACTGTTACATGGGATAATTTTAAATTTCCCACTGAAGCATATGCAGCAAATGGCCCTGGATTCAAAACATCATGGAGCTTTTGCGCAACGAATACTAATCATGCTCATTGTAAAATTAATGGCTCTTATGATTTAGGTGCAGTGTTTGTAACTCAAGATGCTAATTTTGTTGCTTGGAAAATTGTTGCACCGAATCTTACAGGTGCACGTTTTTGTAATAGTAGTGATACAGTAGCCAACCTAAATCTTTATAATGCAACAATAAGTATAGAATTTGACTCTGATTCTAATTTGAATACTGGATGTAATAGTTATAGTGGTGGTGGTTGCCCGGGATTTCCTGGTTCAGAGTATAGAATTAAACTCAACTCAACAGGCAACGGTAATGTTTCTCAAATAAATAATACAAATAATGGTTTCGTCCAAAATGAGACTATTGTATTAATGGTAAACAGAAGCATTGCAGGAGCAAATTGCTCTATTCCAACAACAATTCTTATGGCAGTCAATAAATCTTATATTAAAAATTTGACTGGTCTTAGTTTTCAAGTCGAAGTAAAAGATGAAGCAAGCGGTTCCACAATAAGAGATATATTAGGTGGTTTCTCAGGCGGAGCATTTGAAGACAAAGTTTTTATGAATAAAACAACATTTGACCCTAAATTTTTTACACAGGGCTGTATGGGTTTTAGCAATGCTACTGCTTGCATTAATAATTCAGTAGGAACCAAATGTAAATGGGATTCTGATTTTAACAAATGCTGGCCTGATATGTTTGGTGAAACCAGTGGTTCAAGTGCTTATTCTTGCAGTGATATGTGCGGCGCATGCAATAATCAAACAGACTGCACTGCCCAAACAGAATGCCAGTGGAATGCTAATATTTTTAATCCTAAAAGAGGCACTAAAGGTGCATGTATAGAAGATGGGAATAAAGTTGATTTGTTTAGCAGTATGGGCGATAAAAACTGCGACGAAGACTGCGATGCCTGTATGACAAATTATACTTGCACAAATAGTAAAGTAACTGACTCATTAGGTTTAGGCGGAGCAGGCTGTAAATGGGTTAGAGATCAAATTATAGGTGATACATGGTGTGATAATTCTGCGTATGATGAAACTGAATTAACTTGCTCAGCATTTAATATGGACAGGTGTTTTACTCAAGCAGATTGTACAGGTGTTGGTGGCACATGGGATAGCACTGATTTGTATTGTAAACCAGCTGGAGAAATTTGTTATAATGGTAAGGACGATGATGCAGATAATCTAATTGATTGTCAAGACACTTCTTGTTATGCTATTGCAGATAATTGCGGCGGGGGTGAAGATACCTTAACCAGTGGAAGAGGTGATAAAGCAATGGATCCAATGGATATGATGAAAGAAGATATGATGGGAAATATGGTTTCAGCACCAACAGAGATAGGTACAGAATCTTCTGAAACATCACAATTTGCAAACAATAATTCAGTTATAGATATTCAAGATTTTGCTATTGCTGATATGTTTGAAGCATTTGGCTTTGGCATTGGTGCAAGAAATTTTTCACCATCTTCATATTGTAATACTACAAATGGTGGAAAACATGGCGGTGTGTATTATTATCTTATAGATGTCGACAATAATCAAACTACAGGTTGCACTGCAAATATAAGTGGTACTAATTATGAAGGGTTTGATTATAAATTTGTTTATAAAATAAATGGCACTAATAGTACAGGTCAAAATTATCTTGAGACCATAAAAAGTTACAGATGCCTCAATTCTTCAACAACAAATTTTGGCCTTTTCCCATACATTGTCTTTTCACCACCCTCACAATCAAGTGAACAAGCAGGATATTTACAATGTACTCAAGCAAATGCAGTCATTCTTGCAATCCCTAAAAGCGAATTAGCTAATCCTAAGACAACAATGAGAATATCAGTTGCAACAGGTGAAGCATATTCAACAGGGCAACATGTTGATTTATCGCTTGCAAATGATACATTGCTAAATATGTATTATAAACCTGGCACAATAGATTTTAAGCCAAAAGATTGTTTCAGCAATCCGACTTCTTGCGGAAGCAAATTTAGTATAATTGGCGGTGGTAAATTTATGCCATTCCAAGATTGTATGAACAATGCAGATACTGATGGAAATGGTTATGCTGGTTGTGCTGATCCGTTCTGTACCAATTTTCCGAAATGTCTAACTAGTAGCTCTAGATATAACCTTTCTAATGACCACACAGCCCCAACTGTAATATCCAATGCAGTAGAAACATTCCGTGATTTTGCATTTATACATTGGATAACTGACGAGCCGTCAAACGGAACAGTTAAATTTTACAACACAGACAGTAACTGCAGAACATTGAATGTATCTAAGGTTGATGATTCGCCTTTTGCATATGATAAATATAGAACATTCCATGGCATGCCATTTAACTCAGGTATATGGGGATTTAGCTTATTATCAAGTACAACTTATTATTATAAACTAGATGGTTGTGATGAGGCAACAAACTGCGCAGTCAGCAGTTGTTTGAATTTCTCAACAAGTGCAGTAGGTGTTACAAACAAAGTTCCATTAAAATTTACATTGGATAACACAACAACAAACCCATTGTTAAATCTTACTGGTGTAAAGATAGATAATGGCACACATAATATTACTTTAAGCAGCGATACTTTAACCAATTTATCGTCTTACACACCGAATGCAACATTAAGGTTTGACAGCCCTGCTAATTGGAGCATTGCACTTGAAGGTGTTGATTTGGCAAAGACATTGAGCGCAAATTTATCAGGTGGGTTTAATATAACTAATACATCTGATAAAACATATGTTGGGCTTTCGAGTTCAAAATGGCAGGAGTTAGCGCAGAGCCTTGGCGCTGATACAATCTTGTTGACAATTCCAATTGGATCTGATTCCTTACTCAAATGCGATGAAGATAATTTATCTAATTGCAGAAACATCACAAACCTTGCCAATTTAACAGATGGTGGTATGGGTTATAGGAACACAACATGGAGAGTTCCAGCTTCATTAGGATTCTCGACATATTATGGGTCAGGCTCGTCAGGTAGTTCTAGCAGCTCTAGTAGTAGTGGTGGTGGTGGTGGTGGCAAGAAAACAACTACTGTAACGACAGTTGAAGAGGAAGAAACAACAGTGGCAGAAGAATCAACAGAAGAAAGTGAAGAAGCGTCGACAGAAGAATCAACATCTGCATCTGAAGAACCTGTTGTAGTTGTAGAAGAAGAAACAACAGAATCTGAACAACAGGCAACAACAGAAACCGCCAGTGTAACAGAAGAAACCACAACAGAAGAAGAAGTTGGACTGGCAGGAAAAGCGTTTAGTGCATTGTTTAAAACACAGAAAGGAAAGAGTGCTGCAGGTTTATTTGTTGTGGTGATACTTATATCTGTGTTGGTTTATTTTGCAGGAAAGAAGAAGAGAGAATAATTACTTTTTTTATTTTCTTTTTTTGTTATTTAATATTTATTGTAAATTTAATATGGAATATCACATTTAATCTAATAAAATATGAAGAATTTTAGTATTATCCTCATCTCCACGCCACATCAATATCATCTGTTCTTAAGTATGGCTTAATGCCAGCGTCTTCTATCTTCAATTTATCGCCTGCTTTATACTGTAACAAACCAAGCCATGCAATCATCGCTGCATTGTCTATAAGAAATTCATTAGCTGGAACAAACATCTTTGCCCCCCGGGCTTTGCACATTTTCTCGCACATTTCCTGCAGCCTTTTGTTGCATGCAACTCCGCCGCCCAATAATAATTCTTTTTTATCGCAATGCGCCAAAGCTCTTTCTGCAACCTCAACCATCATTGCAAAAACAGTTTCCTGCGCAGAATAACACAATGATTCTTTTGTATAATAACAGTGCGTATGTTCTTTGGTTTGGTGCTCTTTTTTATGTGCATTCATATGTTTTATTTTTTGTTTCAGATTTGTTAGAATGCCGCCAAAATTAACATCCATGCCTTTAACACAGTAGGGTAATTCAACATAATGAGGTGTTTTATTTTCTGTTGGGTTGTTCTCAATCTCTGCTCTTGCGAGTTTCTCGACGATAGGCCCGCCAGGAAAACCTAATCCAAGCTCCCTTGCAAAACAGTCAATAAAATTACCTATGCCTATATCTAATGTTTCTCCGAATATTCGGTATTTTTTGCCTTCATAAGCAATGACTTGTGTATTTGCCCCTGAAAGATAAAGCAGCACAGGATCTTTTGCTTCTGTAACCAATCTTCCAATCTCTAAATGAGCAATGCAATGGTTTACACCGACAAGCGGTTTGTTGTATTTTAATGCAATGGTTCGTGCAAACATTGCTCCTATTCTTAAACAATGTCCTATGCCAGGTGATTGTGAATATGCAATGACGTCGACATCCTCTAATTTTAAGTTAGCCTTGACTAAAGCATTTCTTAATACTGCATCACAAACTTCAACATGATGATCCGCTGCTTTTGCAGGAATAATACCGCCTGTCTTAGTCGTAACACTATCTTTAACATTAGCTATTATCTTTTTTTCCTTTGGCAGTTTGTCATCTACAATACCAATGCCAAAAGTGTGCGCTGTGCTTTCAATTCCTAAGTAGATCATTGTTTAAGCGTAATTTAATACTATTTATAGTAAGTAACCTAAATTAGTGTATAGCTCGTGTTACTTACTATATTCGTGGACTTTAACTAAATATATACTAATATTAAAGTCCACCACTATATATAAGTTACGTGAGTAATTATAATAGTTTACATATCATTGTGAATATCATTGTGAAAATAAGGATTTTGTTTAGTTCCTGGGCGCAGCCACACGTCTCATGAAATTTTTTAAAGTTTTCTTTAAACGATAGAAAAATGTTAACAATATTTAACAAATTAATTAATCATGAGACGGTGGACTGCGTCCCACAAACGGATTGAGAGCAAATAACGTGCGCACTATTGGTTAGAAAAAAGAAGCTAAGAAACATATAACTTCAGCTAAACAAATACAAATTAAGTTATAGGGGAAGGTTATACAATTTTTGCAAATCATTGTGAAAAAATATATAAACAACACAAATGATAAATTAATCCATGTCATTCCTAGACACAATTATCCATTATACTGCATATCCTCAGGAAATAACTGGTATAGATGTTATTTTACCATTTTTCTTATTTTTTATTGTTTTATTTATCGGGCTTTCAAAGACAAACATTATGAAAAGGCCGCAGTCAATTGCAGTTGCATTTATTTTGTCTTTAATAACAGTCATGCCTCATGTACTCGACAAATATCCTTCATGTTACGACCCTGTTGTTCTCGTCAATAATGCAATGCCGCAGTTCGGCTTAATGATAATCGCTTTGTTTACATTAATATTAATCCTGTTTTTTGTAGGCATCAGGGGTGGGTTTTCAAATTTTGTTTACGGATTGATAAGCATTGGCGCAGTTGGGTTTATAATTTATTCTTTTTTCGCTGCAAAAAGCGGGTATTATAGAGATTTGTGTCCTGCACCGCTTCAATTCTTTCCATTGCTTGGAGAACTTGCTGAGAAAGGATGGCTGGCAATATTGATTATAGTTATTATCGCATGGTTATTGATTAGATATATGAGAGGAACTGGTGCAGGCGGTGGCGCTGTTGGAGGGGGAGGGCGTCCTTAATCACTTAATTTCTTAATTTTTTGTATTTGTTTAGTTCCTGGGCGAAGCCACCCGTCTCATGATGAAGTTTAGTTTAGGTTTTTTTATTTTAAACTTGAACAGTTTATGTAACGATTAAAAAAACGTAAAAAACTTTTCATGAGACGGGGGACTGCGTCCCACAAACGGGTTGTGAGCGGTCAAAAAACATTAACCAGCTAAACAAATACTATTTTTTCAAAGAATTAATTTTTATTTTTCTATTCTCTAATTTTAAGTTTATTAGTTTACTTTTATTTCCACATCTTCAATGCATCTTCCTCGACAAAATGCATCTTCGCCGGAACAATTAAGCAATGCGACGGTGCTCCAAAGTTTTCTTTTAGAAGTTTTTCTGCTTTACCTGCTTTGATTAAATTATCGCTGCCAATTCTTGCGCAGCCTATACAGAAGGTATTTTTAGTAAATATTGGGGTTTTTTCTGTTCCTTTTGCTTTTCTTTTTTCACCAATATCTAACAATATTTTAATTGCATCATTAACAGACATGAATTTATTTTCCAATGGCCTTAAATCAAGCAGGCATAATGTATGCAATCCATTCTTTTTGTTCATTTTTATGACGTCGTAAGCTGTTTCTGGCTGAAAGTTTTTTTCAGGAAAAGGAATAGATGTTGTTTTTCCGTATTTATACAGCTCTAAACCAACAATACCAACTGCATTAATGATTGATGCATTGTGTATTACCTCGATTTTTATTCCCAGTTTTTTGCATCTGAGCAATAAATCCACATGAGTTGTTGCGCTCATTGGATCGCCGATAACTAACAAAGCAACATCTTTTGTTTTTGCAGATTTTAATATTTGGTTTTTACCTTTTTCATCATCGCCTTCAACATCTTCTCTGTTGGCTAAAATAATCTTTTTTTCGTATAACTTTTCGAGCTCCTTAACAGAGCATTGAAGTTTAGAAGTATAGTTTTCTAAATAGATTAAATCGCATTTCTTTATAATTTCAAGGCCTTTAAGAGTGATATCTTTCTCATCTCCAAGACCTAAGCCGATTA
>Ga0209343_10011411_pt1 | contig 9995 bp, 6 predicted proteins | sample RifCSPlowO2_02_FD_184026 | JGI IMG/M metagenome (GOLD analysis project Ga0209343, IMG submission 184026) | Groundwater microbial communities from Rifle, Colorado - Rifle CSP2_plank lowO2_0.2 (SPAdes) (version 2) | ecosystem: Environmental > Aquatic > Deep subsurface > Groundwater | place: Rifle...
CTCGACCTCTCTGACAGCTACGGCGACCTGGATAACTTCTACAGCAGCCAAAAAACTGCCTGGGACAAGCTAGGTGCGGCGCAGCGGGACTTCCAGCCCAACCGGCCCAAGCTGGAGAAGGATGAAAATGCCGCACGTGCCTTGGCACGCATCGACGAAATCCTCAGCGCCAAGGCTCCGTTCAATCTCATTCGTGAAGGTGAGGGGCTGATCCAAACCATCACCCAGATTAACGACGGCTTTCTCAAAGAGGCCCACGAGCGCGCTGATGCCTGGCTGGACAAGCAGTTGGCCAAGGTCAATGCGGAATTGGACGACCTGCAAGCCAGCATGGATCAGCGCAACAAGAGCCTGCTCGCCCTGCAAAACCTCCGTCAGAAAATTACTAAACAGCGCAGCCTGGCCCATATCAGCCAGATGCAAGATGAAGCCCGTGACCTGGCCGATGCCGCTATCGACCATCTACACCTGCTGGCCGAACAGGCTGCCGCCAAAGCTAAAGCAGCAGCCAGCGCACCGGCACCAACACCCGTGGTCTCGGGCAGCGGTAGTCCGGGCGTGCCTGTTGCCGAAGCCAATGCTCAGGTGGTGAATACGCATGCGGCTGTAGTCGCGCCGGTCGTACCGGTCAAAAAACGCCGGGTTATCGATGCTCAGCTGCTCGCGGGCTCTGGCTATATCGAAACACAAGCCGATATCGACAATTTCCTCGCCAAGCTGCGTAAAGAGCTTGAGCAGGCAATCGCTGATAACCAGCGTGTAGAAATTCGATAGCCAGCAGCCGTGCTGCCCTATGGGCGGCACGATGCACATAAGGATGTGAGCATGATCCCCTATCCGGAAGTGACCTCTTTGTACAAGTACATGCCCTGGCCAGGCTTTGCCAGGGAGACACTGCTTGAACAGAGGATTTGGTACTCCAGCATGTCGGCCTTCAATGATCCGTTCGAGGGGATCTACGACATCAAAGATGACATCTCCATGCATGCAGCCATTGCACTAGCCGCCAAGGTCAAGGCGGATTGTCATTGGGATGAAGTCGAAGAATACATACGCAGTCGGGTGCTTCATCCAAGGCATGACAGCTTGGTTCTCAGCAATGAGTTCAAGCTCCTTGTGAAGCAGCGTGTTGAGGCCGCACGTGAGCAGATCAGGGGGCTTGGCGTACTGTCATTATCGATGGTGCCAGATTCGATTCTGCTCTGGTCGCACTACGCCGATGAGCACAAAGGCATCTGCATCGAGTTTGAGCGCAACATCGACGAGGACTCCGGCATCCTCGAAAAATCCAGGCCAGTTATCTACTCGGATATGTATCCAACTCCCAGTGTGGATCAGTTGGTACTGGATCCACGGGCTTTGACCAACAAGGTTGTGTACACCAAGTCCCACCACTGGGCCTACGAAAAAGAGTGGCGCTTGTGGAAGGACAAAGGCAATCAGAAACACCCGCTGCCCGGCCCGGTGAAGTCAGTGATATTGGGCAGCAACTGGCACGGTAGTCAGGAAGATATTCAGCGAATCTGTCGTGACCTCAATGCTGATCTTGTTCAGGCCAAAATAGTGAAAGGCCGTTATGACATCGAGTTTGAAACCATCCAGCATCGAGAAACATAGTCTGCATCACTGCAATACCCGTATGGGTTGGATGCCATTCGCTCCAACGCAAGATCGTTAAGCGCTCCTCGATCAAAATCGATTGCTGTTGAGCCTTGGAAGGATTTGAAGTTTATGAACCGCTCTTCCCTGAAGAAATACGCCCCCCAGGCCCGTCTCGACTTTATTGAGGCCGTTACCTTGCGTGCCCGCCGCCTGGGTCTTGATCCAGCATTGCCGGCCAGTGTCGAACAAACGGGCGATGTATTGCTGATTGCTGGCCAGCCGTTCCCGGCCAGTGTTGCCAAGCAGCGCTCCGCGCTGGCTCAGCGTATTCAGCAGCAGGGCTTCATCGCTGTGGTCGAGGCCCTGGCCTACACCTGGTTTAACCGTCTGGTCGCTATCCGCTTTATGGAACTCAAGGGCTACCTGAGCCACGGCTACCGTGTGCTCAGCCACCCGCAAGGCCAGCAGCCGGAGATACTCGATCACGTTCAACACCTCGATCTGCCAGGCTTGGACAAGGCCGAGGTTATTCGCCTGAAGACCGCAGGTAATCAAGACGAAGCGCTGTACCGCGAGATTCTGCTCGCTCAGTGCCATGAGCTGCACCGCAATATGCCGTTCCTTTTTGAAGCACTGGACGATGCAACCGAACTTCTGCTCCCGGATAACCTCCTGCGCACCGACTCGCCCATTGCTCACCTGGTCAGCGATATCGAAGAAGCCGACTGGCAAGAGGTGGAAGTCATTGGATGGCTCTACCAGTTCTACATCAGCGACAAAAAGGACGAAGTGATCGGCAAGGTGGTCAAGAGCGAGGACATTCCCGCCGCGACCCAGCTGTTTACCCCAAACTGGATTGTTCAGTACCTGGTGCAGAACAGCCTCGGTCGTCTCTGGCTAATGGCCAATCCAGGCTCCAGCCTTAAACAGAAAATGCCGTACTACATCGAGCCCGCTGAGCAAACGCCGAAGGTACAAGCCCAGCTCGATGCCTTAATCAAGGTACGCATGGATGAGGATGGCGGCACCCTCAATCCTGAATCTCTGACCGTGCTTGATCCTGCCTGTGGTTCCGGCCATATCCTGGTCGAAGCCTATAACCTGCTGCGGGCTATCTACGAAGAACGTGGCTATCGCCTGCGGGAAATCCCTCGGCTGATTCTGCAAAAGAACCTGTTTGGTCTGGATATCGATGATCGAGCTGCCCAACTGGCTGGCTTTGCTTTGTTGATGAAGGCTCGTGAGGATGACCGTAGGCTTTTCGACGACGAGGGTAACCCGCCGCACCTCAATGTCATGGCCATTCAGCAAAGTGCTGGTCTTCCGGATGAGGAGATGGCCCGGGTCATTCTTAATGCCGCTATCCAGGTCGAAGGTGGCGATGCATTCCATTCAGGGCAGCTATTCGGTGGTGGGCAGTTGGAAACGCAACATAGCTCAGGGCTTACGGTGCTTGATTTACGCCAACTAATTCAGTTATTTGAGCATGGTAAGACCTTCGGTTCTCTGATCAGTCTACCGAAAGCTCTTAATGCAAAGCTGGGAAATATCGTTGATCTGCTTGCTAGCGTACGTAGCCAGGGCGATGATCTTTCGCGCAGCTATGCGAATCAGGTGTTAGAGCAGTTTGCTTGGCCTGCCAGTTTACTGGCATTGCAATATGATGCGGTGGTGGCGAATCCTCCGTATATGGGTAGCAAGGGTATGAACGCCTTCCTCAAGAGTTTTGCCCAAAGGGGCTTTCCAGACAGTAAAGCAGATCTTTTCGCGATGTTTATGGAGCGAGGTTTCATGTTGTGCCGGTCAAACGGTTTCAACAGCATGGTGACTATGCAGAGTTGGATGTTTCTTTCTTCATACCAGTCTATGAGGGAAAAAATTCTTACAGATAGGGCCATTATCACCATGGCTCATCTAGGGGCAAGGGCGTTTAGTGAAATATCAGGGGAGATTGTTCAGACTACTGCATTTGTCTTGGGGAAGAAAAATATTTCAGAAACAAGGCCTGTGTTTAACAGGCTGATAGAAGGTTCAGAGCAGGAAAAGCAAGATTTGCTTCTGGCTAGTGGGCAGCGCTTTGATGAAATATGCCAGTCTGATTTTTCTAAGGTTCCTGGTAGCCCGCTAGCTTACTGGATCGATGATAATACTAGGAATGTTTTTGTTGAAAATCCTAATATGGCCTCTGCTGCGCATTGTATACAAGGAATTATTACTGGTGATACACAGCGGTATATTAGGCTCTGGCCGGAAATATCTTTTTCTAAAACAGCCTTGGGTGTCGATGATTTTTCTAAAATTGATTTGAATTCTATTTTTTGGATCCCCTATACAAAAGGTGGGCAGCCTAGAAAGTGGTATGGGAATAATGAATATGTTATTAACTGGAAAGATGAAGGGCGAGGATTAGTTAGAGCGAGGACTCAGAACTCAGAGTTTTATCTTAAGCCTTGTGTGACCTGGACTTTGATTGGTTCAAGCTCTTTCGCCGCGCGATATTGTCCCCCGGGTTTTTTATGGGATGTTTCTGGTTCAATTGGCTTTCCAAAAAACACGGATGACTCAAAACTAATTTTGGCGATTTTGTGTAGTAGGTTTTCAAAACTTGCAATAAATATTTTAAATCCTACTATTAATACAAATATCGAGGATGTGGATTCTATCCCTATTTGTGTACCGTCTTTAGATGATAGGTCTGCCATTAATGATCTTGTGCAGAGGGCGATTGATATTTCGAAAGAGGATTGGGACTTGAATGAGATGTCATGGGGCTTTAGATATCCATTCGAGCTAGGAGGGCGGTCACTTTCGGATAGCTGGTTAAGTTTTAAATCAAGTTGCGAGGCCAAGGTATACAGTCTTGAGTGTTTAGAGCGTGAAATTGAGTCGTTACTTGTGATCTCTTACAAGGTTGATCAATCACTTCTTCAGCAGGTTGAAAGTGATCAAGTTTCTCTAAAAACAGCCAGTCGCGAAGATGACGCGGTGCGATTAGTTTCTTATGCCGTTGGCTGTATGAATGGTCGCTACAGTCTAAACGAGCAAGGCCTTGTATATGCTAATAACAGCAATTTCGGTTTTGATCCCTCGCGCTATACCAAGTTTCCTGCGGATGCCGACGGTATTATTCCCATCACCGATGAGTCCTGGTTCGAGGACGATGCCGCCGAGCGCGTGCGCGAGTTCGTTCAGGTGGTCTGGGGTGCCGAAACCTTGTTGGAAAACATGGAGTGGCTGGCCGATAGCCTGGGCCGCAAGTCAGGTGAATCCGCCGACGAGGCTATCCGCCGCTATCTGTCCACCAGCTTCTACAAGGATCACCTGCAAACCTACAAGAAGCGTCCGATCTACTGGCTGTTTTCCAGCGGCAAGCAAAAGGCTTTCGAGTGCCTGGTTTATCTGCACCGCTACAACGAGGGCACGCTCTCGCGTATGCGAATGGAATACGTCGTGCCGCTGCAAAGCCGCATGCAGGCCCGTATAGACAAGCTCACCGATGACATCGACAGCGCCACCAGCAGCGCCCAACAAAAAGCCCTGCAAAAGCGCAAAGACAAGCTCACCAAACAACTCGAAGAACTCCGCCGCTTCGACGAAAACCTGCGCCCCTACGCCGACCAACGCATCACCCTCGACTTGGATGATGGCGTAAAGATCAACTATGGAAAATTCGGCAATCTGCTGGCCGAGGTTAAGGCGATTGCGGGTGGCAAAGAGGATTAATTGTAAACTTCAGGTGAGATATGAATATGTCCGGCGATAAAATGAAAAATAATTTTGTTGATGAAGATGGGGTAAAAAGTCTTTTCGAGATTCTAAAAAGAATTGATGGTTACATTTTATCTGCTAATACCAAAGCGGCCATAGTCATGTCTTACTGCGCTGCGGTGATCGGTTGGTTTACTTTAGGGTTTGATAGAATATATTCGGCTTTTATTAGTCCTTATTTGTATTGGCCTGCCTTGGCGCTTGGCGGGCTTCTAGTTTTGGTTTCAAGTTATTGCATGTACTTGGCTGTTTCTGTGATTCTGCCAAGAACAAATAGTACTGCTTTGGATGATTCTGATGATTCTCTGATATTTTATGGTGACATTAGCTCTTTAAGGAAGGGTGCTGAAGGCTATGCTGGAAGATTATCCGAGCTGAAGGTCGAGGATTTCATTCTGGATCAGTGTCGACAAATTCACGCTGTCGCTGGTATTGCTTCTGCAAAATTTGATGATCTTAAGCGAATTTCTAAGTGGTTAAAGTTTTTCGGGTTTCCTTTATTGTTTTTGTTGGTCATCACGATTTGCATTAATAGCGCATTAAGGTGGTGTGTATGAAAGAGCAGGATCTTAAGGATGGATTCCGGCGAATTCTTGAGAAGAATAAGTCACGGGCTGCTCTGAGCAAGTCTTACGCTTTTGATAGTGTGGATCTATCAGAGTCTAGGGCGTCAAATATAGGTATGGAAGCCTTGGTTGCCCGTGATGAAGAGCATTCTTGGCAGAGGCAGCTGAGGCCAAGTTTCGGGAAGCAAGGCGTCAATAGAAGTGAGATAGGCGGTCATCCAGACTTCAATCATCTGGCGGGTACGGATGGGGTTGAGTTTCATCATGCCTGTGCGTTGTTCTTGGATATTAAAAACTCTACAAGATTGGCGCTGCTATACGAGCTGAAAGATGTAATCTGGATAAAGAACTCCATTCTTAAGGCTGCTTCAGAGATAGTTAGAAGTCTTGATGGGCATGTGCATCGTTTTATGGGGGACGCACTGCTTGCCTTCTTTGGGCGAAAGGGGGTAAAAATGGAAGACAGTGTTGTTAATGCAATAAACTGTGTTTCTGTTCTTGAGTCTCTAATGGTTAAAACAATAATCCCGGTTCTTGTGGATGAGGGGTATGAGGCTAAAGATTTAGGTTTTAGAATTGGCTTGGATTATGGCGATGATAAGAAAATCGCATGGTCTTCGTACGGATATAACGAAGTGAAGGAGGTTACGGCTACTTCGTTTTACGTTGATGTGGCGTCAAAGCTGCAAGGCATGGCGAAGAAAAATAACTGTATGATGGGTGAGAGTGTTTTAAGTTCTATTGATTTTCCAGATGCCTTTGTTCGGAAAAAAAAGGTTATTGATGGTGGTCAGGTAGTTGAAGTTGATTGTTTGGATAGAACGTATACAGATCGTAGTGGCAATGTCATTCGTTATAAGGTTCGTGAACTAAGCAAGGATGCTTATAGGGACTTGTTGCCTTTTGGGGCAGAATTAAAAGCTCAGTTTGAAGGCTCTAGTTGCGTGGGCCATCATGGTGCCAAATTTCAATGCTATGTTAATCCTAGTAATTCTCCTGTGGAGTATGCTTCGATCTCAAGGTCTCTCCCTAAAGGCACTCCATTGGAGTTTAAATTAACTCTTGCGGGAGGGGCTTTTGGTCTTAATTTGTTTCCATTAAAAATTTCATTTACTAAGAGAAATCATGGGGCTGAGGCGCAGTTACATAAAAGTGCTGGTGTCTTTCCAGTAAGTGATCAATCCGTACCGCCAGAGAGTGAGGTGGGGCGCGGTCAATTTTTTATGGGTAAGGTGATTAAATTTCCAGAGTCTACGGCGTACAGAGGGCTGCATACCATGGAGGCCGTGGTAAAGGATCGCCTCGGTAATCTGCTTTTTAAAGATTGTATCGGTGTCTATATAGACTGAGTTTTTTGCTGGTATGGCCTGATGCAAATGGACTCGCGCAAGATGTGGAGTGACGGTTCGAGCCCCGCAATTTTTCACCATGGTTTCATGGGTTTGACTGGATATCCTTGCCTTGCTGGTTTATATTTTGTTGATTGGATATCCTTATGGTTGATCATATCCTGTGAAAATAAACCATCTGATTGCAGACTGGCCCTCTGGAGTTATTGCCACTCAGAGCTGGTTACACCAGCACGGTGTTGGCAGCAGCCTGGCGCGTAAGTACCAGCAGTCCGGTTGGATTGAGCGGATTGGCCATGGTGCCTGGCAGCGCCGTGGCGATAGCGTCGACTGGCTGGGAGGCGTATTTGGCTTGCAGCAGGACGGCCTCTTGAAAGTCTGGCCAGGCGGCCAGGCTGCCCTTGCTTTGCAAGGCTACAGCCACTACCTGCCGCTAGGCGAGGATGTGGTGACCTTGTTTGCCTCCCCAGGCTTAAGACTGCCTGGCTGGTTTGCTGAACATAAGTGGGGAGTGTCGATTCGCTGCATTGCGGCCAATCTTTTCAGCGAGCTGGATTCCGCTGCCTGGCAAACCTTCAAGCCTGCTCATCGCGAGTTCGAGTTACAGATTTCCTGTCCTGAGCGGGCGGTACTTGAGCTGATCCACGCCAGTGAAGATGAGGCATTGTTCAGTTCGGTAGCGGAGCTGCTAAACGGTTTGGCGTCCCTGAGCCCCAGGCGTTTACAACGCTTGCTGGAGGCCTGTCGCTCAGTACGTGTGAAACGGGTGTTTCTGTTGCTGGCACGCCATTCTGGGCATGCGTGGTATTCCCGTCTCGATTTGACGCGAGTCGACCTGGGTACTGGCAAACGGCAGCTAATTGCGGGTGGGTGTCTGGACAAGCAATTTCTGATTACGGTGCCGGAGCAATTTGCTGATGCCTCTTGATGCTCGTTATGCAGCCCAGGTTCGTCTTTTAGTGCAGACGCTACCCTTGGTCGCGGTGGAAAACTGTTTTGCATTGAAAGGCGGAACCGCCATCAATCTATTCGTGCGCAATTTGCCCCGTCTTTCGGTTGATATCGACTTGGCTTACTTGCCGAATGCTTCACGGCAAGAAGCCTTAGATGATGCGCGTGCAGCACTGGGGCGTATTGCAGCATCCGTCGAGCGGGGCATGCCAGGCGTCAAAGCCACTCTGCAAACCAATCGACCGGATGAGCTGCGCATTCTTGTGCGCTCAGCAACGGCGCAGATCAAAGTCGAGGTTTCTCCGGTACTGCGCGGTACTGTGCATCTGGCTGTGCAGCGGGATGTGGTCGCAGAAGTCGAGGATGAGTTTGGCTTTGCCAGTATGCCGGTCGTGTCTTTGCCGGATCTCTACGGAGGTAAAATCTGCGCTGCACTCGACCGTCAGCATCCTCGTGATCTGTTTGATGTGATGTTGATGCTCAGGGAGGAGGGACTGACGCGGGAAATCTTTGAAGGTTTTCTCGTGTATCTAATCAGCCATGGCCGACCGATGGCCGATTTGCTGGAGCCACGCTGGAAACCTCTGAAGCAGATCTATCAGGCTGAGTTTTCTGGCATGACGCGCGAGACTGTCGGTCTTGAGCAGCTCGAAGCCACCCAGGCCGCGTTAATGGATGCCATCCGAGCGCAGATAGAGCAACGGGATGTCGCGTTTTTGTTATCACTTAAACGTGGCCAGCCCGACTGGTCGCTGCTCGATCTGGCTGGTATTTCAGAGCTGCCAGCCGTTAACTGGAAACTTACAAATATTCGCGCCATGGCTGAAGGTAAGCGCGCAGAGTCCTTGGCCCGACTGGAACAGGTTTTACAGCGTTTGATGGTGAGGTCTGGCCAGTAAATCTCCGTGGTTCATGGCTCCTTAAAAAGAGTGGTTGTAAACGCATTCCTGTAATCCTGGTTTATTTTTTTATTTAAAAATGCACTAAAGGTTTATTTTAGGTGGATTTTATAAACCCGCTGGAGGCGGTGATTGATGTCTGAGCAGTCTGCACAAATCGAACGGATCATCGACGGCCTACAGCAGCAGTTTGCCGTCAGCCGAGTGGTTTGGTGGGAAGATCCGCTGGGCGAGTTCAGCGAGACCTTGGAAACGCTGACATTACAGAATGTTCAGGTCTTGCGCCGCTCGGCGACGCCAGCGTTGGCGATCAAGCAGCAGGTCGAGTTACTGAATTCGAGCGGCCTTTTCCTTATTTACGAAGACAGTCATCGCCCCGAGCCAGAGCAGGATTGGTTGCTGGATATTCGCCTATATGCAGCTCCATTTGCAGCGGATCGTACGTCCATGCTCTTGCAGGAACTGGGACTGCGTCAGCACAGTTTGCGTGAGCACCTGAAGCTGCGTAGTGCGTTCTTCGCTAGTAAAGATAGGGTCACCAAAATCCAGCGACTGCTTAATCCTGATGACGATGAGGCTGCGTTAGATCTGAAGATCCTCGCGGTGCTGGCGAAGGTTGAGCAGGCTGAATTGTTTGCTGTGCTCACGGCTATTTTCGCCACCTTGGCCGAAGCTGAAGAGCTGGAGACTAATCCCCTGTGGGAGTCGATCTCTAAGTTCGATATGCAACCGGTGTTCTGGCAGCTGATGTTGCAGGCCTTCGGTTATCAGCATGGCGAACCATCCCTGCGGCATTTCCTGGTGCGGTTGTTTGCAACTGATATCGGGCATGCCTTGCATACCCAGGCCCCGACCAACCT
>Ga0209343_10011413_pt1 | contig 9991 bp, 8 predicted proteins | sample RifCSPlowO2_02_FD_184026 | JGI IMG/M metagenome (GOLD analysis project Ga0209343, IMG submission 184026) | Groundwater microbial communities from Rifle, Colorado - Rifle CSP2_plank lowO2_0.2 (SPAdes) (version 2) | ecosystem: Environmental > Aquatic > Deep subsurface > Groundwater | place: Rifle...
AAAAAGGGATTATGAACCAGCCGCCAAGGCCTAAAAATAAAAGACTTCTGGATTTTCCACTAATCGCAAGGGCATATCTCTTCCTCGGACCGATAGAGGCCGTCCTCTGCATGGCCGGCTTTTTCTTTGCCTACTGGCTCAGGGGATGGGAATGGGGCCTTCCAATGCCTTCGGATGGAATTACCTACATAACGGCTACTACTATGAGCCTTGCCGGAATTGTTGCCTCCCAGATAGGGAATGTATTTGCGTGCAGGACAGATAAAGGGTCGGTCTTCAGCGCAGGGTTTTTTAAAAACAGGCTTGTGCTTTTTGGAATAGGAGCAGAGATATTGCTGATATTGCTCCTTACATATACACCATTTATGCAGAGGGTATTCGGCCTCTCACCGTTAAGCATCGCGGAATGGATGTTTCTGCTCTCTTTCCCTGTGATTGTGCTGTTATTTGAAGAAATAAGAAAGCTGGCGGCAAGAAGAATTTGTCCTATTTCTTAGATTCCTCCTCCCTGATCTTTTCTGCCTTGACCTTCACAATCCTCCTTCCATCCACATCCACCACTGTGAATTTGTGACCCTTGTAAAAAATAAACTCCCCGCCGCGCGGTATCTTCTGGAGTTTGGAATACATAAATCCGGCAAGCGTGTTGAGTTCTTCTGTGCCTTCAAGAGGAAGCCCCACATCTATCAAATCCCGGAGCTGCGATGAGGCGTCTATGACCATGGTGCCGTCCTTGAGCTTTTCCACAAGCCCGCCCTTCTCTATATCATATTCATCCTCTATCTCACCCACTATTTCTTCAAGTATGTCCTCTATTGTCACAAGGCCGTCAACCTCGCCGTGTTCATTTACAACAACGGCCATGTGAATTCGTCTCCTCTGTAACTCCCTTAAAAGCCGGCTTATCATAACAGTGTCAGGGACAAAGTAAGGCGGCCGGACAACCTCCTTCAATACAAGAAGTTTTTTCTCCTCCATAACCTTGAAGACATCCTTGTTATACAGGATGCCGACGATATTTTCTGCATTCTTATTGTATACCGGGTATCTTGAAAAACCGCTTTCCACTATAAATTTAAGAACCTGCTCTGGTGATGTATCTATGTCTATTGCATTAAACTTATGCTTTGGGACCATGATGTCCCTGACCGTTGTATCGGCAAACTCAAATACGCCGTGGATGAGGGCCTCCTCTGTTTCCTCAAATATGCCTTTCTCCCTTCCTTCCTTCATAAAGTATTTTATCTCCTCTTCTGATATAAAGACGCGCTCCTCAAGGCCCTTGGCGCCAAAGATTTTCAGGACAAGGTTGCTTGATTTTGTCAGGAGCTTTACAAGTATTGAGGCGATTCTTGAGAGGAAATTTATAGGCACTGCAGATAAACAGGCGAGTTCCTCGGCATATCTGAGCGCAAGTGATTTTGGTATCAGTTCTCCGAATACGAGTGTCAAATAGGATATAGCTGCCACCACAATTACAACAGAGATGGGTTCTGCGAATTCACTGATAATTCCTATCTGGGCAGATATTAAAAGTGGTTTCAGCACCTCTATGGCCGCCACACCGCCGATGACAGATGCAAGGCTGCCTATTATAGTTATGCCTATCTGGACGGTGGCAAGGAACCTGTCCGGGTCATCCTTCAGGCTGTTTACGATACCCGCAGAATGCCGCCCCTTTTTTACAAGCGCTTCTATCTTTGCCCTCCTTGCGGAAATGATGGCTATCTCAGAGCCTGAAAAAAAGCCGTTTGCGAGGATTAGAATCATGATTGCTATAGCCTCAAGCCAAAGGCTTTCTAATGACATAGTGCCTCCTTGTAAATTTAGGATGTGAAATTTGCAGTTTCATGTTGTAAGTCATTTTGGGTCATAAATCACGAATTACCGATAGCATAGCTTATATAATTTTAAAGGGAGATATCAGGCTTCCGGATTTTTTTGCCTTTTCAAAAACTGCAAAAGGATTATCACTGCAAATATCGCTATAAAGATGGCTGTTAATATGTGGCTGCTCTTATTAATAAGAATTACTGCCTGGTCTATGTGTTTGCCGAAGTAATAGCCGAGATACACAAGTAAGGGTATGCTTAACAGGGCGGCAAAGAAATCCATTATAAAAAAATCAAAGACATCCATCTTAAGTGTGCCTGCCGTAAGATATACCCCTGCCCTTATACCTGTAAAAAACCTTGCCATAAAGATGGTCCGTTTCCCGTATTTCCTGAGATATTCCTGCGCCTTTACCATCCTTTTCTTTGTAAATATCCAGTGAAAACGGTGATGATTTACAATACCTGTCCCCCAGCGCCTCCCGATGGAGTATAATGCCATATCTCCGATCATGACCCCTGCAATACCTATAAAGACGGTCTGCGGATAGCGGGTTAATTCCTGATATGCGAGGTATCCTCCGATTGTGAGGGTTATCTCCTCTGGTATGGGCACGCCAAGCCCGCACAGGAAAAGGAGCACGAACAAACCGATATATGTAAAGCTCTCCAGATATTCTGTCAGTATGGATACGCTTTCCACTATACCCCCTGCCTTCGGATTCTTTCCCCATGCTGGGTTTAAATTGCCGGTTTATGCCGTTAAATTATAAAATACTTCCTTACCCAAAAATTGGGCTGCCTCTTCAAGCTCCTCTTCTATGCGCAGCAATTGATTATATTTTGCGATGCGGTCCGTCCTTGACAGGGAGCCTGTCTTTATCTGGCCCGCATTGGTTGCGACAGCTATGTCTGCTATGGTGGTATCCTCGGTTTCTCCGCTCCTATGGGATATTACTGCGGTGTAGCCTGCCATCTTTGCCATTTCTATGGTCTTCATGGTCTCTGTGAGGGTTCCTATCTGGTTTACCTTTATAAGGATGGAGTTGGCAATCCCATCCTTTATTCCTCTTGAAAGCCTCTTTGTGTTTGTCACAAAGAGGTCATCGCCCACAATCTGGACCGATTTTCCGAGTCTTTCAGTAAGCAGTTTCCATCCATCCCAGTCGTTTTCTGACATGCCGTCCTCTATGGATACTACAGGATATGATTTGACAAGCCTTGCGTAATAATCCACCATCTTATCAGGAGGGAGTTTTTTACCTTCCACCTCATATTTCCCGTTCTTATAAAACCCGCTTGACGCAGCATCCAGCGCTATAAGGATATCTGTGCCGGGCTTGTAGCCGGCAGCGTTTATTGCCCCCACGATGATTTCAATAGCCTCTTCATTTACCCTGAGATTTGGCGCAAAGCCTCCTTCATCGCCCACGGCAGTGGAGAGACCTTTCCTTTTCAATATGGCTTTGAGATTGTGGAACACCTCTGCCCCCATCCTGAGCGCGTTGCGGAAATCTTCTGCCCCGACCGGCATAATCATGAACTCCTGCATTTCAAGCCCGCTGTCAGCATGTGCGCCGCCGTTTATAATATTCATCATTGGCACAGGGAGCACCCTTGCGTCTATGCCGCCAAGATACCTGTAAAGGGGAATAGCGAAGGAAGAGGCGGCAGCCTTTGCAACAGCCAAAGATATGCCGAGTATGGCATTTGCCCCAAGTTTTCCCTTATTTTCAGTGCCGTCAAGTTCAATCATTGTCCTGTCTATAAGCGCCTGGTCTGACGCATACATGCCTACTATCTCAGGCCCTATGTAGTCGTTCACATTCATCACTGCCTTTAAAACGCCTTTGCCAAGATATCTTTTCTTGTCGTTGTCCCTTAGCTCTATTGCCTCGTGTTCACCTGTAGACGCCCCTGACGGCACAGCAGCCCTCCCAACAGAACCGTCCTCCAGCACTACTTCCACCTCTATGGTCGGATTGCCCCTTGAGTCAAGTATCTCTCTGGCAATTATGTCAACAACAGTGGTCATTATAGAACCTCCTCGCCAATCTAAATGATTGTATAATTATACTTTCAAAGGCCAAAAAAGCAAGGTAAAAAGTCGTGGGATGCTTAAGCCGATTTGTCCATGTCCTTGACTTTTCTGGCTTACAGGGCTATATTTGACCACAAACTGCCACAAACTGATAGATGATTGATATATAGTGTGCTAAATTCAGCCAAAACCCGTTTGTTCCGGCAAGGTAAGGTTAAGGATGGAAAACATCGGTTCAATACTTGTTGTGGATGATGACCCGCATGCGCTTGACAGCATTTCATTGCTGCTGAAGGAGTATGGATACCATATTACTGCGTGCAGCAATGCTGAAGAAGCGTTTAAAAAGCTGCAGCAGGCGCAGGGGTTTGATATTGTGTTGTCTGACATAAAGATGGAAGGTATTTCAGGAATTGAATTAACCAAAAGAATTCGCGCATTTAACAATGAAATCCCGGTAATTCTCATGACAGGATACCCTGATATGGATAAGGCTGTTGAGGCGGTCAGGATAGGGGCTTTTGATTTTATCATCAAGCCTTATAAGAATGACTATTTAATCAACTCTATAAAAAGGGCGCTTACCTATTACAGATTTATACAAGGGGGGAAGGATTATACACATCATCTGGAAGAGGTAGTAAGAAAAAAGACACAGGACTTAACAGGCGCACTCAATGAGGTTGTGCACCGCCTGACTGTGGTTTCTGAATTCAGGGACACTGATACAGGCGCGCATATAAAAAGGATAGGACTGTATTCAAGCAAGCTGGCCGAGGCATTGGAGATGCCGAGAGATTTTATTGAAGCAATAAAATTCGCAAGTCCTATGCATGATATTGGAAAGGTGGGGATACCTGACAGCATACTCCTTAAACCAGGTATTCTTACTAAAGAAGAGTTTGAGGTTATGAAGACGCATACTACCATAGGGGCGGAGATGCTTTCGGATTCTCCATATTCAGGCTTGCAGATGGCAGCAACCATTGCATTGACCCATCATGAGAAATTGGATGGCAGCGGATACCCCGATGGGTTAAAAGGAGCTGCGATACCCATTGAGAGCAGGATAACTATGATTGCTGATCTTTATGATGCCCTGGTTAGCAGGAGGCCGTATAAGGAACCCTTTACGCATGGGGAGGCTTACAGGATAATAACCGAAGGCGATAAAAGAATATCCCCTGAGCACCTTGACCATGAGGTATTAAAGTCATTTATTAATATTTCCCCTGTATTTGAGAAGATATTTAACGCAAATCAGGATTGACAGTAACCCTTTGTTGTTTTATGGTGAAATCTTTTTCCGCAAACCCTTGAAAAAATCCTTAAGCATTTTTTCACAATCAGCAGCCATTACACCAGCGGCAAGTTTAATCCTGTGGTTTAATCTCCTGTCATTGGATAAGTCATACAGGGTGCCTGCTGCGCCTCCCTTGGGGTCATGACAGCCGAACACAAGCCTCGGGACCCTCGCCTGAATAAGCGCGCCCATGCACATGATGCATGGCTCTAATGTGACATATATGGTGGCGTTTAAAATGCGCCAGCTTCTTAGTTTTATGGAGGCCTTTTTTATGGCTATAATCTCTGCATGGGCTAAAGGGTCTGCTGTTGTCTCTCTCAGGTTATGACCTCTGGCTATAATTTTATTTTCTTTTACAATGACCGCACCTATGGGAACCTCTCCCTTCAGGGCAGCCTTTTTGGCCTCCTTCAGGGCCTCTTTCATGAACCATTCATCTTTTTCCCTGTTGCTGACCACTATCCACTGTTCACTGTTTTCATTGGCGCGCCCAGAGGGATTCGAACCCCCGGCCTACAGATTCGTAGTCTGCCGCTCTATCCAGCTGAGCTATGGGCGCAAAGAATAGACTTAATAATCTTTAACATCTTTAAGACACTGCAGTCAATCCAAAAAGATAACCCAAAAATAGACATTGATTTTTGGGATAAAACCGGGCTGCAGGTGACAGGCAATGGGCGAAAGGTAAAACCTATAGCCCATAGCCTCTTGCCTGTTTTTTCTCCTTTATTTTTATTTTTCTATAAGATATTATCTTGCGGGAATGAATGGTATTTGAATTCAGGCTTATAAAAAAAGATTTGCATACGAGGGCCAGGCTCGGTAAAATCACAACCCGCCATGGTCAGGTCAGCACCCCTGTGTTTATGCCGGTAGGCACGCAGGCAACTGTGAAGGCCATGACACCTGAAGAGCTCAAGGAGATTGGGGTAGAGATAATCCTTAGCAATACATACCATCTCTACCTGAGGCCTGGTCACGAGCTTATAAGGGATATGGGCGGCCTGCACAGATTCATGCACTGGGACAGGCCCATACTTACGGACAGCGGGGGCTATCAGGTTTTCAGCCACTGCGAACTGCGCCAGATAAAGGATGAAGGGGTATATTTCCAGTCCCATCTGGACGGCTCTAAACACTTCTTGAGCCCTGAAAAGGCTGTGGAGATTCAGGAGTTCCTCGGCGCTGACATTATAATGTGTTTTGACGAATGCACGCCATATCCTGCGACACGGGATTATACCGCAGCCTCCATGGAGCTTACCCACAGATGGGCAAAGAGGTGCAAGGAGGCTTTTGAAAATAGGGTCAAGGGTCAAGGGTCAGGGGTCAGGAAGCAAAAAAATGATAACGCAGAGTTGCTTGCCCCTTGCCCCTTGCCCCTTGCCCCTCTTATCTTCGGCATAGTCCAGGGCGGCATGTTCAATGACCTCAGAAAAGAGAGTGCAGAGGCTATAACTGAGATAGGTTTTGACGGTTATGCCATTGGAGGTCTGAGCGTTGGTGAGGATAAGATGCTTATGTACGAGATGATTGACGCCGCCGCCCCTTTCCTGCCAACGGCTAAACCGAGGTATCTCATGGGCGTCGGCACGCCCGAAGACCTGGTGGAAGCCGTGGCAAGGGGGATTGATATGTTCGACTGCGTTATGCCCACAAGGAATGCCAGGAACGGAACTCTCTTTACAAAGCATGGAAAATTAGGTATAAAAAGTGCCCGGTATGCAAATGACCCAAATCCTGTGGAGGGCGGGTGCGGCTGTTATACATGCAGGAATTACTCAAGGGCATATCTCAGGCATCTTTTTGCTGCAAATGAAATACTTGCAGCACGGCTCGGCACCACCCATAACCTTTATTATTATACGAAGCTTATGGCTGATATAAGGGATGCAATAGAGACGGACAGATTTCAGGAATTTAAGGAAGGCTTTTACAGAATAAGGGAAGAGGGATAAAGAACAATTTCTAATTCCTAATTTCTAATTAAAGGGAGGTATCACAAAGTGTTAAACCTTATAGCAGTTGTACTCGCAGCAACAGTTACCATGAGCGGAGTGGCATGGGCAGAGGATGCGCCGGCAGCAGGGCCCATGGGGCAGTTTTTAAGTTTTGCCCCGCTTGTTATACTTTTTGTAATATTTTATTTTCTTATGATAAGGCCGCAGCAGAAAAAGGCAAAGGACCATAAAGCAATGCTCACGAAGCTGGAAAAAGGGGATGCGGTGGTTACATCAGGCGGTATCCACGGGACAATTACAGGCGTGGCAGAGGATGCTGTTACATTAGAGATAGCAGAAGGCGTGAAGGTAAAGGTGACAAAAGATTTTATAACCTCCAAAAAGGGCAGGGGTTAGGTCATAGAATTTCGGATTTCGGAATTTGGATTTGGGATTTAAAATCTCAATTCCAAAATCACAGTTCTAAAATCAGAACGCGGGGGCTTAAATGTCAAAGAAAATATTATGGCGTTTTATACTGCTTGCTTTTTTCTTTCTCCTTGCTGTCGTGCTTTTTCTCCCATCAACCCCGCTATCAAAGAATCTCCCTTCATGGTGGAGGGATAATATTCCCAAAATAGCGCTGGGGCTTGACCTGCAGGGAGGTATGCACCTCGTGCTTCAGGTGGATACTGAAAAGGCTGTAGAAAACTACCTGCAGAGGATGGGCAAAGGGGTGGAATCGTTGTTAAGGGATAAAGGTGTTTCATTTTCAGGGGTAAAGACTGCCGGTTTAAATATTTCAATCTCTTATCCAGGTGCAGATGCGAAGCCGGCGCTGGTAAAGGCCATGGAAAACAATTATCCCCTCTTTAAAAAGGTATCTGAGAATGAAAATGATATTACCTACACCTTTACAGACAGCGAGGCAAAAAGGATAAAGGAATGGAGCACTTCACAGGCCATTGAGACCATAAGGAACAGGGTGGATAAATTCGGGGTGGCAGAGCCTCTCATACATGCGCAGGGTAAAGATGAGATTGTAATCCAGCTTCCCGGCCTGAAGGACCCTGACAGGGCAATAGCCCTTATAGGCAAGACCGCTGTGCTGGAATTCAAGATGGTGGATGAGAAGGGAGATTTGAAAAATGCCCTGGACGGCCAGGTTCCCGAAGGGGACGAACTTGTATATGAGAGATTCACAAACAGGGAGACAGGAGAGGTAAGGCAGACCCCTTACCTTTTAAGAAAGCAGGCTGTGCTTGGAGGCGACCTTCTAACGGATGCCAGGGTTGCCATAGACTCGCAGTTTAACGAGCCATATGTTTCACTCACATTTGACAGTGTCGGCGCAAGGCTCTTTGAGGAAATCACAGAACAGAATGTGAACAAAAGGATGGCAATCATCCTTGACGGGAATGTCTATTCAGCCCCGGTCATAAGAGAGAAGATAAGCGGCGGCAGGGCGCAGATTTCAGGCAGTTTTACATACGAGACAGCCACAGACCTGGCAATTGTCCTCAGGGCCGGCGCACTTCCTGCACCGGTCAATATCATCCAGAATGTGACTGTAGGCCCTTCCCTCGGAGAAGATTCTATCAAGGCAGGTGTCAATGCAGCTATAATGGGAGGTCTGTTTGTCCTCGGCTTTATGCTATTTTATTACAGACTCTCCGGCCTTATAGCAGATTTTGCAATGATGCTGAATATTATCATGCTCCTCGGCGCTATGGCATGGTTCAGTGCAACCCTAACACTGCCGGGTATTGCCGGTATTATATTAACCATCGGCATGGGGGTGGACTCCAATGTCCTGATATTTGAGAGGATAAAGGAAGAGCTCAGGACAGGGCGGACAGTGAGGTCAGCCATTGATGCGGGATATGAAAGGGCATTGTGGACCGTAATAGATTCCCATGTGACAACATTGATTACCGCTGCTGTGTTATTTCAGTTCGGAAGCGGTCCAGTAAAGGGTTTTGCAGTTTCATTGAGCATCGGCATACTCATAAACCTGTTTACAGCCCTTGTGGGGACCAGGATGGTATTTGACCTTATGACTCAAAGCAGAAGGCTTGAGAGGCTGAGCATATAAAAACAGGTTGAGGTTGAGAGGAAAAGCAGGTTGCGGCCTTCCTTAACCTGTCTTGCCCTCAACCTTAACCTGTATTGTGAAGGGGGTTTTTTAATAAATGGACATCTTAAGGGATACAAAGATAGATTTCATCGGGAAGAGGTATTATGCCTTTGTGTTTTCAGCAATATTGTCTCTGCTCGGTATTATCGCAACTATACTGATACCGATGGGCAAGGCAAACCTCGGCATTGATTTTACAGGAGGTGTGGCAGTACAGTTCAAGTTCGAGAAGTCCTTTGCCATTGAAGATGCGAGAAAGTTGCTGGAGAATGAGGGTTTCAAGGATGCTGAGATCCAGCAGTTTGCAGAGGGCAACCGCCTCCTTATAAGGCTTAAAAAGGCCGAAGGCGAGTTAAAGGCAGCATCTGACAAGCTGACAGAAATCTTTACAACGGGATTTGCCGGCAATAGATTTGCCATAGAATCAACCACCGCTGTTGGGCCGACCGTTGGTCAAAAACTCCAGAAAGATGCCCTGTGGGCAGTGGCTATATCGCTCCTTGGCGTCCTTATTTATGTTGCATGGAGGTTTGAGCTTATATTCGGCATTGCCGCGGTGATTGCCACATTCCACGATGTCCTGGCGGTACTGGGGATATTTTATGCGCTGAATAAGGAGATAAACCTCCTAATAATCACAGCCCTCCTCACACTTGCCGGTTACTCCCTCACTGATACAGTTGTCGTCTTTGACAGGATAAGGGAGAACCTCAGAAAGAGGGGCAAAGAGGTCCT
>Ga0209343_10011414_pt1 | contig 9990 bp, 11 predicted proteins | sample RifCSPlowO2_02_FD_184026 | JGI IMG/M metagenome (GOLD analysis project Ga0209343, IMG submission 184026) | Groundwater microbial communities from Rifle, Colorado - Rifle CSP2_plank lowO2_0.2 (SPAdes) (version 2) | ecosystem: Environmental > Aquatic > Deep subsurface > Groundwater | place: Rifle...
CTGGTTACCAAAGAGTCTAAAATTATAAATAGCTTGCAGAATATTGAACAATACCGTATATTTGTCAGTAGAGAAAATAGAGATCAGGTTAAAACTTTTTGCGATAAATTTTGGTTGCAAAACCAAGGATAGTGTATTATATTTTTAAGTTAAGCGGGGGGGGGGAGCATGAAGAAGGAATTGAGGATTAATGTTATTGTCTCTATTGTAGAGACATTGCGCCAAAGGGAAATAGAATTAGGAAAAGTCCAGTTTCAGAAACTGATTTATTTCCTCCAGGAAATTGGCATTCCATTAGGCTACCGATATGAAATTTATCATTATGGCCCTTACTCATTTGAATTAGCTCAAGAATTGAATACCTTAGACACATTAGGAATTGTAAATGTAGCTCCGGACCCTACAGGTTATGGATATGGAATCATGCCAGGTAAGCACATCGGAGATTTTTATGAGATAAAGGACGTTGATGTTATAGAACCTTACAAAAAGAAGATAGATTTTGTTCTGGATCACCTTGGAAAGGATAGTTCTTCAAGGATAGAACTGAAAGCAACTATTCATTATGTCAACAAGGTAATGGGAAAAATAAATCATGCCGTTACAATGGACTCTATCTTAAGCAGGGTTAAGGATCTCAAGCCCAAATTTAATGAACCCTTTTTATCTGAATGCTATAAAGAGTTGCAGGATCTCAAACTTTTAAACTGAATGCCCCCCTTTTTATTCCTTTAAAAACTTCCGTAACTTTTGTTTTTCTATCAATTTCTTAAAATCTTTTATTGGTGGGTATATGTTCATATTAGTACCAAAAGAAACAGACGTTTGTATGCTGGCCGTTTGTCTTGCCTGATATAGTTATGTAATACCTATGTATACACCGGAAGACATGGATGGCTTGAACGGTTTGGTGGATTAAATCTCAATCCGGATCAAAAGCGAATGCTCCTGTTTGCCCGGGCACATGGAGGCTCTTTTACAAACAGAAATTGGCAATTGATTTAGGACTGTTAGCCCCAACAGGTAAAGGAAGAGGTGCAAAATATATTAAAAGGGCATCAATAAATGAAGCATCCAGAAATGTTACTTTCAAGATTTGAGACTGCTTCATTTCTAATTAAGATTACAACATTTGCCAGAAATTCTGGAAGGTCGTACAGGAATCGGAGTTTTTACCTCTCGCTCAGCTCTTTATCTTTAAAAGCTATAAGATAAATAAGGTGTCCCCATTTCCACCCATGTATATCCACTGCCATGAAATACGGGAAGTGTCCCTGAATATTAGATCTCTTTTTGTTCTAATTTTGCGAACAACCTCTGGATACAGGTTTAAGGAATGCCGGAATGACGACTTTTGCAATAACCTCCACTGACTCTTACTCTATTTTCAAAAACTCTTCTGCTGTTATTCCAGCTTGTTTTAATATAGCTCTCAGAGTGCCTTCCGGCATATCTCCGGAATGATTTGGTATTGTTGTCCTTGCCCTCGTATTTGGATTCCACCAGATTTCATGACTCCCTTTTGCCGGCCTGTCAAACGCAAAACCTGCCTTTTTTAACTTTCTCACTATCTCCCGATATTTAAATCCGGCGAGATTTCCCACAATTACATTCCCACCGCAATCTCAATATCAATCTCTTTTTCAGGTTTTGTAATCCCCGGCGGCAGCGGGTCTCCATGTTCCTCAAACGACTCTATAAGTTTTCTTGCCACATCCTGCGCTATCTCTATGGTTTCTGCGATGGTTCTTCCTTGTGCAATCAAACCAGGCAAAACAGGACTGGTGGCCAGATAGCCGCCTTGTTCAAGGGTTTCAATATGGAGTTTTACAAATATCTCTGACATAATTTGCCTCCAATTTTGGTGGGCAAAGCCCACCCTAATACTTTTCTTTTAGGGAGCCATCACGTAAAGTAGTAAGTCTGTACTCTTGATAATTTAACTGCCTGAACTAACTCTTTAAAATATAATCACTCTGGCAGAGGCATCTTTAACTCTGGTTCACACTCCAAGGATGCATAAACTGGGTCAGGCTCTAAATTATAGGCTCCACCGCTACAAGTAGAATAAAGGCAACAAGTCTTTTCATGAACTATCCTATCCTATTAATCCAATGCGGGCCAACTTTATTTTATCTGGGGCTTGAATTTTTCCATCAAACATTGGTCAAGGCGTCCTTTTCGGGCAATTTGAATTCAGGTCATCTACATTCATTTGCCAGAGCATTATTTGATATCGATCTACTATTGGCAGAATCCTACCTGTATGTTCCACATTTGTCAAGTGATAGGATGTACTTGCCACCCCTAAGTTTTTATGTATCTTTTTGCTTTAGCACATAACGGCCGCTCTAATGAGGCAGCCATGAAATATGTAATCCTCGGGGCCTTCTCTTCAGGGATATTATTGTATGGTATATCGCTTGTCTATGGTTTAACAGGAACGACCCAGTTAGCAGATATTGCAGGGATCCCGCCGACCGCAGGCTTTATAGGAAAGTTCTATATCTTCATGTCTCTTATAAAGACTGGATATGTATCACTTGCTATTATAGCAGTAATAATGAGTGTCATCTCTGCATACTTCTACATCCGCATAGTCATGCTGATTTACATGAAAGAGCCTGTCAGGGAATTTGACCTTGCCCGTTCACCGGCCAACAGTCTTGCCCTGATAATTGCAGTCATCGGCACAATTATCATCGGCATCCTTCCAGCGTGGTTTCTTGAAATGGCCAAAAGCGCCATCTTTCCGGGGTAGCATCATTCACTCACTCACCCACCCACTCATCTACACTTTATATCCACATTACCTATATAATATTACTCTCTGGAAGATAAAATTATAGAGGGAATTTTCATTTACTTATTATTCTATCTCTTCTTGATTTTCTTTTTCCACAAATTCTCGAGGGGTTAATATCTCAAGATTAAACGGTAATTCTTTCAGATCAAGTAAATCCTTATCTCCAGTAATTAAGGTATCAGCACCGGCTTCTAAGCAACATTCAAGCAGCATATTGTCTTCAGGGTCTCTGCAGATTGAAAGATTTTGTCGTGGTTGAATAACCTTTGACTTTAACACAACAGAAGCTATCCCAGAAATTAAGGCTTCCAATTGTATATGATCAATTTTATCTTCGTTCCTTAATAATATAGGAGTGTCACGATATTCTTTCAGGAGGGCAGGTGATACAAATATCTCTGACTCCAAGGATGCCTTTTTAATAGCTTTGGCCGGGATTCCACCAAAAACAAAGGCAGATATAAGGATACCAGTATCAATAACAACTTTATCTTTTCTTTTCGTAAGCCTTTCTCCTTACTGATTTGACAGCGTTATCAATATCCTTCATGGTCAATTTCGTTTTTTTAAAAGCCTCCCGCGCTACTTTCAAGGCTGCATCAAGCCTCTCTTCTGGTGTAAGTACCGAAAGAATATAATCGCCCGGATCAATTTTTCTTTCTGACGGTCTCATTTAATTATCCCTCCTTATGGTGAGTTAAATTTATTAAGTGTAGATTGGCATAATATTATCACAGGACTATTAAGGATTAAAAGATAAAAAAGAACAGTTTGTAATGTTATGTCCACTTATTATTTAACTGGTGACATTGAAGATAGACAATTACTGAACACCTTCCACACTTACATCGAACTTTTAATCTATTTGAACCACCCCTCCTATCATTGTTGTCAAGGCTTGCAGCAGCGGAAACTGTTGAGGGAAGCTTATGCCGCTCTTCATAATAGAGCATTAATAGCATCAACTGATTCTTCCGCCTATTATTCTCAGCATACCAGCGAAACCGTCATCAACAGTTATCCTTCGTCTTAGAACTAAATCAAGACGTTTAAAAGAAAAGTGATATATAAAATTACCTTCCTCATCCTTTTCTATTTTAGTATGGTGCCACATGTCATTTTGCGATTTGTATTTCCTTTTTTCCCCAGACAGTGCATTCTTAGTATAAATGTCTGCATCCAGAGTTGGTTCTTGATATTTATTGTCTTGATCTTTCCAGTCTAATCTAAGTTGTATAAAAAACTCTCCAAAGCAGAATTCATCCATAAATTGGCAGTAGCTGCCCTTTCTTTCAGATAAAATTTCGGTTTCACCTGTGTCTTTGTTAATTACTTCTACTTGTCTTATTTCTCCCATTTATATTTCTCTTTATTTGCAAGGAAAGTTCCGCTTGTCTTCTGCTAAGGTCAAGTTGACCTATGACCCTTTGTTAAGTATACAACTACCTTTTCAATTCAGATGTTACAATTTCCATAACAATGATTATACGGACCCACATAATCTGCGGATCATTCATTTCTGGTCCGTATAATACGTCTTTAATACGAAAGTTACAATCCCCATAATCTCCTTAATCTAAGCCACTTGAGTCTTAAAGTCCTTGTTATCGTTGTGTCTTATACGGATCAGTATAAGACCTACCTCTTCCTACTTATAATCTACAACAAAGAGGAAAGTTCCCAATTACTCGCTTTCAGGAAGGAATAAACACGTTTCACGACATCTCGCCGGGCCAGCCGCAAATCTTCAAACGCCTCCTCAATCGCAACCACGACATTCATTAACAGGAAGTCAAAGCAGGGCTGTGGGAAAAGAAGAAGGCCAGGAAGAGTAATACTGACAGCAGTAATAAAACACCCATATTGTTAGACTGAATGTACATAGCCCAGGATAATTCTATTATCGCTTTTTAGATAACAGATTATCCATGGACTAATAGAACTTTTGCCCATTATTCCGATTCTTATTCCGGTTATGTTATGATATATTAAGCATATTGATTGCCTGCGGAGGTGAGGAGATTATAAGGTTGGCCACCATAAAATACCTTGTATTAACTGGTGCATTTATTATTCAAGGATTTCATAAATGATAATAGAGAAATACATTTTAGAAAATACTATTGATGCCTTTAAGAATATAGGCTATAAGAACAGTCTAATTAAGAAAGACTACAAATATGCAGACCTGTTTTCGGTTGATGTGCCAATTCGAACCGTGGGTATGGCTGTCTTTGGACAAGAACCTTTAGATTATCGTTCTGCCTGTTTTGGGGTTCAAATGGCAGAGCACAACCGGTCGTCTTCCGCTCTTGTCAATGAACTAAAAGCCCTTGGTGCTCCACAGATATTCATTATGAACAATGGAACGACTGAACGATGGGCTGTTACTGAACTGGAACCTGTCCTCCAGGCGAAATATAAGACGATTGATTTACCAAATATCATTGCTCAGAATATTAACGAGTGGGACCCGAAATCTATTATAAGGGCAAAGGCAGGTTTTGCTAAACCTTCACCTAAGCAGATGGATTTTGTTGATATTGGGCTGCTTCCAGCATTGGAAAATGAAGCTGCAAAGAAGATTGATTACTTGCTTAGAGAAATCCTTAATCATACAGAAAGAGAGTTTAAAAAGCATAATCTGTTGTTTAATTCAGCAAAAGTATTCAGAATTGTTTTTAGTCTGTTAGCCGCGAAATTACTCAAAGATCGTGATGCAGTTAGTTCTACAAGTATTGATTTTTCATTCCCACAAACTGCTATTCAGGCAGTGAGCAATCATTACGGTTCATCATTATCGTTTATAGCTTCAGAACTCCCTGATGTAACAATAAAATCCATATCACAGGAAGTAGGAAGTACCTTTTCTTTACGTAATATATCAGTAGACACCCTTACCTATATTTACGAAAACACATTTGTCTCACCGGAAAGTCGTCAGAAACTCGGCATTCATAGCACCCCATCTTATGTGGCAGATTATGTCATGTCACAAATTCCTATCGAGGATATACATAAAACTCAGTGGCATACTGCAGACCCTATGTCCGGGCATGGAATTTTTCTTATTGCGGCTATGAGGAGGATGAGAGATATGCTGCCGCCGGACTGGAGCGGACGGCAACGCCACAAATTTTTTGTTAAACATCTGCACGGTATAGAAATAGATGCCTTTTCAGTAGAAGTAGCGCGCATGTGCCTCATGCTCGCAGACTTTCCAGAGCCAAACGGGTGGGATTTAAGAAATGCTGATGTCTTTGAAGGTAAAACGCTTGAAAAAGTGGCAGCTAATAGTATGATATTTGTAGGTAATCCACCTTATGAAAATATTGCAGGCAGAAGTCCTGTCACACCCAAACCTGTTGAGCTATTAAGACGTGCTTTGCCTGCTTTGCCTGCGCATGCTTTAGTCGGATTAGTGTTGCCGCGTTCTTTTATTGATGGAAATGACTATAAGAGAGAGCGTGAAAATATCCTGAATAATTTTGAATTAATTTCACTCACTGCCCTTCCCGACCGTATTTTCCTGCATTCTAATGCTGAGACAGCAATCCTTATAGCACGAAAACATAAGCCCCGAAAATTTATAAATGTTACATACAGGGAAGTTAGAGATAAAGAACGGGAAGAATTTCGTATCCGCCGCATTGTTACATGGGAAGATAACATACAGCAAGCTTATTTTACGGATAAAATGCAGGGCCGGTTTATTGTGCCGTTATTGCGGGAAGTCTGGGAAAGGCTGGCGGGATATGCACATCTTGGCGAAAAAGCTGAGATACACTTCGGGATTCAATATAAGCCTAATTTAGAAAAAAATGATTTACTCAAAATAGTGAGAGATGAATCTTTTCCTGATTCAAAACCCGGTATTAACAATGTCTCAGGAACATTCAAGCAATTTGTCGCTGAAGATATTGTCTATATGTCAATGGAAAGAAAGTACAGGAGATATCAAGATGCAAAAGTATGGGACTTACCATGGGAAAAACCGAAAGTAATTGTTCCAGCCTCAAGGATATCCAGAGGTGCTTGGCGTTTTGCAGCGGTAATTGATAAAGGGGGATGTATTGCAAGCCGAAGATTTTATTGTATTTGGCCAAAAGGCGATACTTTTAGTATTGAGATATTAGCTGCTGTATTGAATTCGCCAATAGCGGCGGCATTTGTTTATTCGCATAGTTTTCAGAGAGATATTCAAAAGCGTGTCTATTCTGCCATACCAATCCCATATATCCCGCCAGAGGCTGAGAAAATTATCAAATTTTGGGTTAAACATTATTTGGAGGTAGTTAATAAAGACAAAGTTAAAGCTAAAGATATATTGCTACGAATAGATGCCGAAGTTTTGAAGCTCTATAAACTACCCCCACAATTAGAAAGGCAGGTTCTAAATATTTTCTGGGGATATCCACGGCCTGTGCCAGTTGAGTTCACTGGTTACATTCCTTTAGAAAACGATTCATGGATACCCCTTCACATATATATATCCGATCAATTCAGGGAATCAACACATCAAAAGATTATGGAACGCATACCCAAAATACGGGATGAAGCATTCATGGATTTTCTTAAGAACTTTGGAAGAGAAGAGTGATGAAGCGCCGCTATTATCTTCTTGATACAAATATTCTTGGGCCTCTTGCGGAGTTAAGATCTGGTGGTAAAAGCCCTGAGTGTAAGGTATTAGAGAACCATTGGAATGCTTTGCCTGAAGGCACAAAAATCTTTTTGTGTCCAATAAATGTTGGTGAGGTTGAATATGGGCTTAGGATTGCTCCCTGTGATAATCCTGAAGATCATAAACTTGCCCGCGAATTACTATCAGCATTTTTGTTTTTAGATATAGATATTAATCTTGCTCGTGACTATTATGCTGATCTTAGAGCAAGGCTTTTTAATTATTGTGCACCTAAGAGTAAACGAGACAGGAAAAATTATAATAAGAGAGTGGAGGAGTGGAAAGACCCTTCTACATCAAAGGAATTGAAGATACAGGAAAATGATCTCTGGATTGCCTCAGTTGCAATGGCTCATAATCTTACATTGGTTACCTGTGATAAGATGGATGCCATAAAGAATGTTGCCGGGTCTGATATAACATTTGAGAATTGGCTGGCGTAAAGGATTGGATATAACTGATAATATTTTCAGGGTGACCTTTTGGAATACTCCAAGATTCCCTGTACTGAGAAGGCTCTTGAGCACAAAAAAAACTATGTCAAACACCGAGTATTGTAAAATATTGGGTTTGAGCAGGCACCAGGCTTACAGAGAATTGAAGCGACTTGTTACTGATGGTTGTTTAAAGTTAGCAGGAGGAGGGAGAGGGGTTAATTACAACGCCGGCGGCAGGCTTTTCCCTGAAAGTTAATTGCTGCAGAATTGCGCTTAATGCGTCATTTCAGGGGTCTTTGGTAGAGTCTGTCGCTATAAACAACAGGTTCCGTTTGCACATTAATCTTGCAGAAACCGCGCAATTAGAGGAGAGAAATAAATAAAGGTTGTATGTGCTCACGATAGAGGTGTTCTTTCTGGTTGCGCAGGCGTTTGACCTTATATCCAGTGAACGGCCATCGAACCGTGTAGATATTGCTTATCTATTCTACCTTCCATTAGCCTGTCAATTCAACGGCTTGTCCGAAAGAGAAAGGGGGCTTGGTGGCTACTTCCAAAGGACCTCGAAGTTTCTGCGGACAATTGAACGTTATATCTCTCAATGATAGAGCTCCCAATAAATAGTTACAGGTTATTAGGTGTCGCATATAAGAATTAACAAGAGAGCGATAGGATAATTCTATTATCGTTTTTTAGATAACAGATTATCCATTCATATAATGAGGTTATATTTGAAGAATAATTTTATGTGTGTTATATGTTGATAAATTTAAGAAAACAAGATCTGTCACATTTATTGGTGAGGAAAAGGATTGAGTAAAGACTACTATATTATTCGTGATCCTGTTCATGGATTTATCAAGTTTAATGATATTGAAAGGGATATAATCAATGCCCCTCCATTTCAAAGACTACGATATATCCGTCAACTGGCCTTAACCTATCTGGTTTATCCTGGGGCAGAACACTCCCGCTTTTCTCATTCATTAGGGGTAATGGAATTTGCAACCAAGGTATATGACACCCTTATTGCAAAACATCGGGCAGATATTGACTGGAATCAGGACAGGATTAAACGAAACCGTCAGCTTCTCCGGCTTGCTGCCCTCCTCCATGACCTCGGCCACGCGCCATTCTCTCATGCCTCTGATGATCTCTTTGAAAATGGAATGGATCATGAAAAGTATTCAGAGAAATTAATCCTTACTCCGCCAATTAAAGATATTATTAACCAGCTTCCTGATAAAGGTATCAATGTTACTTCCATGGATGTTAGCAGTCTTCTATCAGGAGAAAATATAGACGCAGATGGAGCATTTCTGAAGGAAATTTATACTGGTGAAATAGATGTCGACAAGATGGATTATCTGCTTAGGGATTCCCTCTTTACCGGTGTTCACTACGGGAGATTTGACCATGACCGGTTAATAAATACGCTGTGCTTGATTCAAACTCCAAATAGTGAAGATGTTATTAGAACCCTCGCAGTTGAGGAAGGAGGACTGCATGCTCTGGAAGCATTGGTATTAGCCAGATACTTCATGTTTACTCAGGTCTATTTTCATCGTGTTAGAAGGTCATACGATCATCATCTGGAGAATTTTCTCAAAATAAAGCTTGGACACTATCCCCTCAATCTCGACGATTATTTAACATGGGATGATAACAAGGTATTGGGACTGCTTAAAGAAGCCACGGATAACGAGGACGCCCGGTGTATTTTGACACGTAATCATTACGTAGAGGCATTTAATACGCCTGAACATACTGATTCAGAACAGAGAACCAGATTTAAATGGATGTCAGAAAAGGTTATAGAGGAATTTCCTGATGTTAAATGCTATATTGATGAGGCAGAAAAGGCCCCTCATAAGTTTCAGAAGGTGGACTTTTATGTAAAAAAGAGGGATAGAGGAGAAATCTCCCTGGTTACCAAAGAGTCTAAAATTATAAATAGCTTGCAGAATATTGAACAATACCGTATATTTGTCAGTAGAGAAAATAGAGATCAGGTTAAAACTTTTTGCGATAAATTTTGTGTTAGTTAAAATTTAAAACCGGAC
>Ga0209343_10011416_pt1 | contig 9990 bp, 8 predicted proteins | sample RifCSPlowO2_02_FD_184026 | JGI IMG/M metagenome (GOLD analysis project Ga0209343, IMG submission 184026) | Groundwater microbial communities from Rifle, Colorado - Rifle CSP2_plank lowO2_0.2 (SPAdes) (version 2) | ecosystem: Environmental > Aquatic > Deep subsurface > Groundwater | place: Rifle...
GAGCGGCATGGGCGTGTCGCCGCAGCAAAAACTCCCGCTCTACGTCGCGGGCGATGCAACGACTGTCGGGCGCTTCGCTCCGTACCTCAAGCCCAAGCCGCTCGCGCAGTTGAGCGAAGTCCATGCGGTGAAGGAACTGCCGCAGGAGGACGCGCCGGTTGCGGTGGCGGGCGAATTCCGCCTCATGCTGCACGTTGAAATCGACGTTGCCGCGGAGCGCGAGCGCCTCGCGAAAGAGATCGCACGGCTCGAAGGGGAGATCGTGAAATGCCGCGGAAAGCTCGGCAATGCCTCGTTCGTCGAGCGCGCGCCGGCGGCAGTGGTCGAGCAGGAACGCGCGCGCCTTGCCGGTTTCGAGGATACGCTCGCGAAGCTGAAGACGCAGTTCACCCGGCTCTCGACAGGTGCCGCATGATCGCTTTCGACGACATTACCGCACCCCGGCCCGTCTACGACGAAACTGCCGCCCGCTACCGCGTGTTCGAGGCCGAACTCAGCGCTGCTTCGAGCGGCGAAGCGGCGGCGGAAGTCGTCCGCCGCTGGGACGCGCTGCGGCGCGAGCTCGAAACCTGGTCGAATCTCGTCAACCTCAGATTCAGCCAGGACACGGCGAACGAAGCCTTCAGGAAGGAGCGCGACTACCGCGACGAGATCGCGCCGCGGCTGACCGACCTCGACGTCCGCGTGAAGCGCCTGCTGCTCGCGCACGCACGGCGGGCGGACCTTGAGAAGCAGTTCGGCCCGCATGCATTCGCCCTGTGGGAGTGCGACGTCCTCGCCTTCGACCCCGCGATCCAGGAGCCGCTGGTTCGCGAGTCGAAGCTCTGCGCAGAGTACGACCAGATGATTGCCGGCGCGAAGCTCGCGTTCCGCGGCGAGACGTTGAACTTCTCGGACCTCGTCAAGTATCGGGAGCACGAAGACCGGCAGATCCGGCACGAGGCGGAAGCCGTGCGCTGGCAGTGGTTCGCCGAGAATCGCGCACAGCTCGACCATCTTTACGACGAGATGGTGCGCCTGCGCCACGGCATGGCACGCACGCTCGGTTACGACGGCTACGTCGCGCTCGGCTACAGGCAGATGAACCGCACCGATTACGGGCCGGCGGACGTGGCGCGTTTCCGCGCCGAGGTGCGCGAGCACCTGGTGCCGTTGGCGGCGGAACTGCGCGGGCGGCAGGCCGCGGCGCTCGGCGTGGAGCGCCTCATGCTCTGGGACGAAGGCGTCGAGGACCTGCGCGGCAACCCGGTGCCGCAGGGCGACCACGACTGGATGCTCGATCGCGCGACCGAGATGTTCGACGCCATGGGGTCCGAACTCGGCGGCTTTTTCCGCCTGATGCGCGGCGGAAAACTCATGGACCTGAAGAACCGCGACGGCAAGCGCTTCGGCGGCTTCTGCACCTCGTTTCCGACGCACGGCGTGCCGTATATCTTCGGCAACTTCAACGGCACCAAGCAGGACGTGCATGTCTTCACCCACGAGATGGGACACGCCTACCAGGCCTGGCGCAGCCGCGGCAAGGTGCTCATGGACACGCTCTGGCCGACCTACGAGGCGGCCGAGATCCACTCCATGAGCCTCGAGCGGCTCACCGCGCCGCACATGGAAAAGTTCTTCGGCGACGACGCGGAGCGTTTTCGCCGCATCGACCTCGCGCAGGCGCTCACTTTCATCCCCTACGGCGTCGCGGTGGATCACTTCCAGCACCTCGTCTACGAGCGTCCGGAAGCGAGCCCCGCCGAGCGCCACGCGATGTGGCAGGAAGTGGAGCGGATGTACCTGCCCTGGCGCGACTACGGCGGACTGCCGCACGCCTCCGAAGGCGGGCTGTGGCAGTTCCAACGCCACATCTACCTGCGGCCGTTCTACTACATCGACTACACGCTCGCGCAGACCTGCGCGCTGCAGTTCTGGGCGCGCGCGCAACGCGACGTGAAGGATGCCATGGCCGCCTACCACGCGCTGTGCGCGCGCGGCGGCGAGGCGCCGTTCCAGGACCTCGTTCGCTCGGCCGGGCTGGCGAGCCCGTTCGAAGCGGGGTGCCTGAAGGGCGTGGTGGAGAACGCCAGGCGCGCGCTGAACTGAGTCCGCCTGGAACGCGCGTGGACTCCCTCCCCGTCCCGCCCGACCTCGCGGACCGCATCCGCCGCATGCCCAAGGCGGAACTGCACCTGCACTTCGAAGGCGCGTTCCGATGGACCACGGTGCAGGAGTTCGTTCCCGAGGCACGCGCGCTGGGTGATCGGCCGCCGTGGATGGATCGGCCGTTCGCGAGCTTCGAGGACTTCCGTGGGATTTTCCGGAACTTCGTGCTCCCGGCGACGGGTACGGGAGATCGCATCGAGCGGCACTTCTTCGAAGTGCTCGAAGACCTCGCGACACAGAACGTGCGCTATGCGGAGCCGATCTTCTACCCGCCGCTGCACATGGCGAATGGCCTGACGATCGCCGAAGTACTCGCTGCCGCCAGGCACGGGATCGAGCGCGCCGAGCGGGCTTATCCCATCACCTGCCGCCTGATTCTGGGTCTGAACCGCGGCCCCTCGAGCGCGAGGGAATGCGATTTCGCGCGCGAGATCCTCGACCTCGCGGGACCGCACGGATGGGACCTCGTCGCCGGGCTGGACGTGATGAGCGATGACCGCATGCGAATCGATCCGCCGTTCGTCGAGCTTTATCGCGATGCCGAGAAATCGGGCTTGCGCCTCAAGGTGCACGCGGGCGAACTGGGCGGACCCGATGTAGTGCGCGATGCACTCGACAAGCTCGGCGCCACGCATCTTTCGCATGGCATCGGTGCGGCGCAGGACGAGGCGCTGGTCGAAGAACTCGCCGCGCGCTGCGTGTGGTTCCACGTCTGCCCGACGAGCAACGTTCGCCTGGGCGCAGCGCGGGATTACGCCACGCATCCCATCCGCCGGCTGCTCGACGCGGGTTGCCGCGTCACGATCAATTCCGACGACCCGTTCCTCTTCGGCCGCACGATCACCGACGAATTCCTGTGCGCGGCGTCCGAGATCGGACTCGGCGAGACGGCGATCCGGTGCCTCGCCGTCGACGCGTTCCGCGCGAGCCTCCTGGCGGAAGGCGAGCGCCTGCGGCTCCAAGCCGAAGTCCTGACCACCTTCGGGTGAGCCGAGGCACACGTCCAGCCGGCGTGCGCCTTCGATTGTCGGAGGCTTGCAGGCCGAAACGGCCTGCGTTAATAATGCGCAATCACCCTGATTGAACTGGATTGCCATGGATCGCAGAGTCGTCACCAGCCATCTGCCCGCCGATCTCGCCGCGAAGCTCGACGGGCTTGCCGAGCGCCTCGACCGGCCGAAAGGCTGGATCGTCAAGCAGGCGATCGCGTCCTATGTAGCGCTGGAAGAGCAACGGCACCGGCTCACGCTCGAGGCGCTCGCCGATGTCGACGCCAATCGCACGGTCGAGCACGCCACCGTCGCGGCTTGGGCCGGACGCCTCGGCGAGGCGAAGCGCAAGCGCCGCCGCAGGTCGTGACAGTGCGATGGACGAGCAGCGCACAGGCCGACCTGGCGCGGCTCTACGAATTCCTCGCACCGCTTCACCCGCCTGCCGCTGCGCGCGCGGTGCGCCAGATCGTCGCCGCGGCAAATCGCCTGCCGGTGCAGCCACGACTGGGAGCACGGCTGCACGAGTTCGGCGACCGCGAGGTTCGGCGCATCGTGATCGGCGACCACGAAATGCGTTACGAAATCGCCGGCACCGACCTCTACGTCCTGCGCGTATTCCACACCCGCGAGGACCGCTGACTCGCGGCCGCGGCTAACGCCGCGCAACCGGGCTTGCCTGCGCGCGGGCGACCCACTCCTTCACGCAGACCTCGCGCTCGGACTGATAGGCGAGTTCTCCGCAGGCGCGTTCGGCGGCGGCGAGCTGCTCGAGCGGCATGCCACGGCTCTGGAAGAGCGCGGCCACGCTCCAGAGGATTCCCAGCGAGATGACGGTGGCGAGCGCGGCGGTGGCGACGGTGCGGCTCGGACGGGGTTCTGCAAACGTAAGCTTGGCGTTCATGTCGATCTCCTTGTCGGGTTGCGCAGACCGGGGACCTCCCCAGCCGCGAGCCCAGCTTCCGTCTCCCGCCCCCATTAAGTCCTTTAGCCGCCTAAAGCCTTCTTAAGCGGCGCTTAAAGATCGCTTAAAGATGCTGCGCGCCCGCGCTTGGGGTAGATTGCCAGCGTCGCAACCTTCAGGGAGGAGCGGCACCGCTTCACTGCAGTGAGCCCCACCTACCGATTCGGGCGCTTCGAGCTGATTCCTGCCACGCGGCAGCTGCTCGCCGATGGGGGTGCGGTGACGCTCGGTGCGCGGGCGTTCGATGTGCTCCTTGCGCTGGTGGAGAAACGCGAGCGCCTGGTGAGCAAGGACGAGTTGCTCAAGCTCGCCTGGCCGGGGTTGGTGGTCGAGGAAGGCAATCTCCAGGTGCAGATCAGCGCGCTGCGCAAGGTCCTCGGCCCGCAAGCGATCGCCACCATCTCCGGCAAGGGCTACCGCTTCGCGGTGCGGCTGCAGGACGACCCGCCCCCTGCCACCGAGCGCCCGGCCGACGCGCCGGAGCGGCGGAAGGAATCCAGACCCTGGTTAGTGCCCTCGCAGTCCGAAGGACCTCGCCTTGCCGCGGTCGTCTTCACCGACGTGGTCGGGTACTCCGCGCGGATGCAGAAGGACGAATCCGGAACCATCGCGCTGGTCAAAACCGACTTCGAGCGCATGCGGGTACTCTGCGGCAAGCACGGCGGGGAGGCGTTGAACACCATGGGCGATGGGCTGCTGCTGTGTTTTCCCAGTGCCCTGCAAGCAGTGTCCTGTGCGCTGCAGATCCAGCGCGAGTTCGGGGCGCGGAAACAGTCCGACGCGAGCGCACTTGAACACCGCATCGGCGTGCACCTCGGAGATGTGTTCCATCTCGACACCGGCGATGTGGCCGGAGACGGGATCAACATCGCCTCGCGCCTGGAATCGAAAGCACCGCCCGGCGGGATCTGCCTGAGCCAGACGGTCTACGACACGGTCAAGGGCAAGCTCCCGATGCGCTCGACGTTTCTCGGACCTGCGAACTTCAAGAACATCGCAGAACCTGTTCCCATCTGGCAGGTGACACCGGAGGAGGTTGCGGGTCCGGACAAGCCGATACCGACAGAACAGCCGACACCCCGGCCCGAGCCTCGGTCGCCTCGCAGGCGCTGGATCGCCGCCGGAGCTGCGGCATTGGGCGCAGTGCTGGTGATCGCGGGCGGCTGGTACTGGACGCGGCCGTCGCCCGGAACTGCGCCAGGCGACGCCAAATCGATCGCAGTGCTCCCGTTCGCGGACATGAGCGAATCGCGGAACATGGCCTACTTCGCCGACGGCGTTCAGGACGATCTGCTGACGCAACTCGCGCTGCTCGGGGAACTGAAGGTCGTCTCCCGCACCTCGGTCGCCGAGTACCGAAACAGCGGCAAGAACATCCGCCAAATCGCGACAGAGCTTGGCGTTGCTTCGCTTGTGGAAGGAAGTGTCCGTCGTGCCGGGGATCGGGTGCGGGTCTCTGCGCAGCTGATCGATGCGCGCTCCGATAAACATCTCTGGGCGCAGACCTACGACAGAGATCTGAAGGATATCTTCGCCATCCAGTCGGAGCTCGCCACCGAAATCGCGAAGGCGCTCAAGCTGTCGCTGACACCTGCAGAGGAAAAGCGCCTCGCGCGCAAGCCTACTGACAATCTCGCCGCCTACGACCTCTATCAACAATATCAAGATCTCGCTCGACGCGCACACGCGATTGACGCCGTCGAAAAACTGGACGAACGCATCGAACTCCTCGAGCGAGTCGTCAAGCTCGACCCCAAGTTCGCGCTCGCGTGGGCGATCCTCGCTACCGAGCATGCGCGAAAGTACTTCTTTGATCTCGATCGGACCGAGGCCCGACTCGCCAAGGCGCAGCAGGCGGCAGAACGCGCGCTTGCGCTTGCACCCGACGATCTCGCGGTCAAGGCCGAGGTTGGTAATTTTTACTACTATGGGTTGGCCGACTATGCGCGGGCCACGGCCTACTTCGAGGACCTGCTGCGCGTCGCGCCGAACAATGTGGAAGTTCTTACCCAGCTCTCGTGGGTCAAACGACGGCTCGGCCGCTGGCCGGAGGCGAACGCTCTGTTGGAGCGGGCGCTCGCGATCGACCCGCGCAACCCGGACGCGCTCACGGCGCTCCGCCAAAACATGGTGCACTTTCGTCACCTGGACGAAGCGATTGCGCTGCAGCGGAGAATTCTCGAGGTCCGGCCCGCCAGTTTCGAGGAGCAGACCAGACTTCATGGCCTGGAGTGGACGAATTCAGGTTCGTCCGCGGCCTACGTAGCGTGGCGCAACACTGTCCCGGAAACGGTTGCCCGCGAGTCGATCGGCATCTGGATTCTCGATTTGCGGCGCGCGCTCGAGGAAGGTGACACCGATACCGCAATTCGCACTCTCGAGTCGCCTCCTCCTATGGGGAAGGTGCACACACGGCTCGCGAAGGCATGGCGCGCACTGCTGCTTCGGCAAAAGGGCGAAAGGGCTCGCGCGCTTGAACTCGCGCGCGCGTCGCTGCTCGAGGCGCGGGCAGTGCTGGCACAGCGCCCGGATGATATTCGCGCGTTGCAGCAAGCGAGCCTGAGCCTTGCGGTTCTTGGCGAGCGGCAGGCCGCTTGGGATGCGTACGAGCGCCGGCGCACATGGCTTGCCAAACCGGACGCATTGGACATCTCGGACATTGCGAATTTCCGGCTCTATCTGTACGCAGCCCTCGGCGATCGGGACGGCGCCCTCCGGACGCTCGAAGTCGAAATGAAACGGCGCAATCCTTTTGAGGCGGACCAGGAATACACCGACCTGTACCTCTTCTTCGTCCGCGGTGATCCGCGCATCCAGGCGCTCCTGAAGGATCCCGCAAGCAACGCCCCGTTGCCCATCGTGAACTTGGATCTGCAGAAGATGCTCGCCGAACTCCAAGCACCGATTGAGTAACACCGGCCGTACGCCTGACGCCTTGACGTTGTAACGTCGTAACGTCACAATCGGTTCATGGATTCCCAGAAACGCGCCACCGTCTATTTCGACGCCGAAGTCCACCGCGCCCTCCGGCTGAGAGCTGCGGCCACGGATCGGTCGATCTCCGAGATGGTCAACGACGCGGTAAAGGCGACGCTCGCGGAGGATGCGGAGGATCTTGCGGCCTTCTCGGAGCGCAAAGGCGAAAGGAGTGTCTCCTTCGACACGTTCGTCCAGGGCCTGAGGCTACGTGGCCGGATTTAGGATCCAGATCAAGACTTCGGCGGCGAAGGAACTCGAGACAGCAGGCACCAAGGCCGATTGCCGGCGGATCGTCGAACCGCTGCGGGCGCTTGCCGACGACCCCCGGCCGAAGGGTGTCGAGAGGCTTGCCGGCTATGCCGACCGCCATCGGATTCGCCAGGGCGACTACCGGATCATCTATCTTGTCGATGACGCGCGTCGCGAAGTCACGATCCTCAAGATCGGACACCGGAAAAAGGTGTACCGGTAGACCGAATCGAACGCTGGCAACACCGTGGCCGCGACCATCGGGTCGCTTTCACCACCGCTGCTCGAGCGTCACCGCCCCGTACCTTCCCGGCAGGCTCAACTGCCCGAGCATCGGGTCGGTCGCGAGCCGCCCCACGACTTCCGACCAGCGCCACGCGAGCCGGTCGCCGAGGTTGAAGATCCCGGCGCGCAGGCGCGTGTTCGGCGCGAGCCTCCAGTCCGCAGTCAGGTCGACGAGCACGTAACCCGGCGCGCGAAACGCCGCTGGGTTCGACTCAATCGACTTCGCACCGACCGCCGTGAGCGCAGCGCGCATCGACCAGCGCGCCTGCGGCGGCGCGTACTCGAGCGCCGCGGTGAGTCGCTCCGGATCGACGTTCGCGATCGGCCGCGCGGGATTGTCGGTGGATTCCCTGAGCCACAGCCCGCCGAGTTCCCAGGCGAAGGCGCCGCCGAACGAGTCAAGCTGCTGCCGCAGGCTGAACTCGACCCCGGTGATCTTCGCGCGGTCGAGGTTGATCGACTGAAAAAGCAGCACGCCGGTCGCGGGATCGGCCCCCAGCGGCGAGCGGCTCGCGATGAAATCCTTGTAGCGCGTCTCGAACACCGCCGCAGCCCATTGCAGTTTGCTCGACGCGTAGCGCAGTCCGACCTCCACGCCATGACTTGTCTCCGGCTTGAGATCGGGATTGGGCAGCGCGCGCAGGTTCTGCGTCGGAATCTCGAGGCCGATATTCACTTCGTTGAAGGGCGGTGAGCGGTAACCGCGCACGTACTGCGCGAATCCGGAAAGCCGTTGGTCGAACTTCCACACTGCGCCGAGCTTGGGCGTCCAGTAACCGTTGTTCAGATCCGCGACGCGCACGTTCGGCGTGCTCGACGTGAACACCGCGTCCCTGTCGGTCTTGAGGCTGTAATGCTCGTAACGGATCCCGGCGATCACGCGCAGCGGCCAGCCCGCGGGCTCGATCTCGTCCTGCAGGTAGACGCCCGCCTCGGTGGTGCGCGTCTTCGGAAAATCGCGCAGCGGGAAGCGCTCGCCGAGGATCACGTTGGTGCGGGCGCCGGTGAGGAGATTCGTCTGCAGCCCGTCGCGCTGCTCGGTGATGCGCGTCTGCAGCAGGTCGAAACCCCAGGATGGCGTGTGCCGGATCGCGTCGCCGAAGCGCCGGTAGCGGAAGTCGCCACCCGCCCCGATGCCATCCTGGTCGTAGTCGAAGGTGCGCTGCTGCCGCACCGGGAACGGCGTGCGCGTGCGCCACTCGTCGCTCGCCTGCCGCGTCTCGCCGCTGAACGCGAACACGCGCCACAGCGACTGCACCGCATGCGCCGCGCCGCCGCTTTCGCCGTCGAGCAGCACACGCCAATGGCGCTGCTCGTCGTCGCCCAGAAGCGTCGTGGTGGTCGCGAAACGGCCGGTGCCGAGGAGCGAGCGCACGTCGGTGCGCCGGTCGCTCTGCCAGAGCTGCAGCGTGCCGCGAAGCCGCATCCCGCCCTCGGTCGTGCGAACGTAGCGCGCCATCGCCGATTCGCGATTCTCGGTCTGCGGGTCGCGCGTGTAGCCGCGCTCAAGGCCCTTCGCATCGACTTCGCTCGCTCGCGAGGCGCCCGCCGCGAGGAGCCAGCCCTCCTTCGGACTGCCGAACGCGGCGTGCGCGCCGAGGCTCCACTGTCCCCGGTCTCCCGAGTAGCCGGCGAGTGCCGCCATGGCCGGCGAAGCGCGAACACCCAACTCGTCTCGAACGTCGAGTGAACTGAGTGCGACCACCCCACCGATCGCCTTGCTGCCGTAGAGTGTCGACGCCGGGCCGCGCAGCACCTCGATCGAGGAGATCATGCCGAGCCCGAGCAGTTCGCGCCCCGAATCGCTGTAGTTGCCGATCGAGAATCGATCGGGCAGCGGCGCGCCGTCGAGCAGCGTCGTGACCCGGTTGCCGCCGATGCCGCGGATGCGGAACCCGGAAGTGCCGAAACGCGTGCCGCCGCTTTCCACCTGAAGCCCGGGCACGCTGCGCGCAAGGTCTCGCAGATCGAACACGAGGTCGCGCTGCAGTTGCTCGCGATCCACCACCGTCACCGTCGCGGCAACGTCGGCCGGATCGCGCGGCATGCGGGTCGCGGTGATGACGACGGATGCGGCGGCGACCTGCGTCGTCGCCTGCTGTGGCGGGTCAGTCTCGGCCGATGCCGAGGGTGCGGTCATCCAGAACGAAACTGCCGTGACCGTGGAGAGCAGGCGAACGAGCGAAACCGTGGTTTTTTGCATTGCGTCATTGAAAAGCGAACCCCGGCGGACCGATTTGAGGTGGATCAAAAAATTGAGCCGCGTCAACTTTTTCGCCCCACGAGAACCGGGGGCAGCCCGTCCCGCCTGGCGGCGAGAGCTAGGGAGACGCGGCGGGGGCGTCCGATTCGAGTGCCGCGACGGCCTGCCCGGCG
>Ga0209343_10011417_pt1 | contig 9990 bp, 2 predicted proteins | sample RifCSPlowO2_02_FD_184026 | JGI IMG/M metagenome (GOLD analysis project Ga0209343, IMG submission 184026) | Groundwater microbial communities from Rifle, Colorado - Rifle CSP2_plank lowO2_0.2 (SPAdes) (version 2) | ecosystem: Environmental > Aquatic > Deep subsurface > Groundwater | place: Rifle...
TACCGGGTTCACAACAGAATCCGCAGGTTTCTCTGACGGTTTTCACCGTTCTTGCAGTCCTCGACACAGGCCCGGGAATTGACTCCGGGCGCTTACCGCGACCTAGCGGTTCAGCTACTCGGTACCCGACGTAACGATGGACATGAAACGGTTTTTTGCATCCCTGAGCATTTCGCGACTGGTGGCGGCTTTGCGTCTGTGGCCGGTTTCTCCCAGCAAATTTGCCTATGAACCCGCCCTGCGCTCGGAGCTGTTCAGCGCCGAACAGATGGCCGAGCACGGCATGCTGCTGGCCCGCCAGCACCACCTCAGCGCCTGCTCGGCCACCGACGTGTTGCTCGAACGCCTGGCCGACAACGAGGTGTTGCTGGCCCGCAGCTGCCGGCTGCTGACCCAGGCCACTTTGTCGACCCGCCGGGTCACGCCGGCGGCCGAGTGGCTTCTAGATAACTTCTACCTGATCGAAGAACAGATCCGCACCGCCCAGCTGCACTTGCCCAAGGGCTATAGCCGCGAACTGCCGCGCCTGGCCAGGGGACCCTCCGCCGGTTTGTCGCGGGTCTATGACATTGCCCTGGAGATCATTTCCCACGGCGACGGCCGCGTCGACAGTCACAGCCTGAGCCGCTTTATTGCCGCCTACCAGTCGGTGACCCCGCTGACCCTCGGCGAGCTGTGGGCGATCCCGATCATGCTGCGCCTGGCCTTGATCGAAAACCTGCGCCGCGTGGCATCGCGGGTGATTGCCGACTGGAACGACTGCAACCTGGCGGAAAACTGGGCCGATCGCCTGGCCGAGATTGCCGAGCAGGACGCCAAGAGCGTGGTCCTCACCGTTGCCGACATGGCCCGCTCCGCGCCACCGATGACCAGCTCATTCGTCGCCGAACTGACTCGGCGCCTGCAAGGCCAGAGCGCCGCGCTGGCCCTGCCGCTGACCTGGATCGAACAACTGCTGTCGGAATCGGGCCTGAGCATCGAGCACCTGGTCCAGCTGGAAGCCCAGCAACAGGCGGCCGACCAGGTGTCGATCAGCCACAGCATCGGCAGCCTGCGCCTGCTCTCGGCCACCGACTGGTGCGAGTTTGTCGAGAGCATGAGCATCGTCGAGCAGACCCTGCGCGAAGACCCGGCCGCGGTGTACGGCGCCATGGACTTTGCCACCCGCGACCACTACCGCCATATGGTCGAGCGCCTGGCGCGCAGCAGCAAACAGAGTGAAGACAACGTTGCCCAGGCCGCCATCGCCCTGGCCGGCGAGCACCCGGCCGCTGAGCTGGCGGGCCATGTGGGTTACTACCTGATCGACCGCGGCTTGCCGGCGCTGCAAGCGCAGATCGGCGCGCAACTGTCGCTGCGCGATATGCGCCGCTGGCTGCAAGGCTACGCCCCACTGTCGATCTACCTGAGCCTGGCCCTGCTGTTCACTCTGGCCCTGGCCTGGCCGTTTATTGCCCTGGCACAGAGCGCCGGCTGGTCGAACTCGCTGCTGCTTCTGCTGGCTCTGCCGACCCTGCTGATGGCCAGCCAGCCCGGCATTGGCCTGGTCAACTGGCTGGTGACCCTGAGTGTGCGTCCAAGCGTGCTGCCACGCATGGACTTTGACCTCGGCATACCGACCGACGCGCGCACCTTAGTGGTGGTGCCGACCCTGATTGGCAACGCTGACGACGTCGAGGAGCTGGTCGAAGGCCTGGAGGTACGCTTTCTCGCCAACCGCGACCAGCACCTGCACTTTGCCCTGCTAACCGATTTTATGGATGCGGCTAGCGAAGTGTTGGAGGGCGATACCGCCCTGCTGCTGCTCGCCCGTCAACGTATCGAGGCGCTCAACCGCAAATACCCGGACCCCGACGGCCAGCGCTTCTTCCTGTTTCACCGGCCACGCCGCTGGAACGCGCAAGACCAGCTGTGGATGGGCTACGAACGCAAGCGCGGGAAAATCGCCGAGTTCAACGCCTTGCTCCGAGGCCACGGCGCTGAGCGCTTCGCCTTGATCGTCGGTGACCTGCGCAGCCTGCCCGCCGTGCGTTACGTCATCACCCTCGACACCGACAGCCAGCTGCCCCGCGACGCCGCCCGGCAATTTATTGCGACCATGGCCCACCCGCTCAATCACCCGGTGTTCGACCCCGTGAAGCAACGCGTTACCCGCGGCTACGGCATTCTTCAGCCGCGCGTTGGCATCAGCCTGCCCAGCACCGCACGCTCGGCCTATGCCCGGCTGTTTGGCAGCGATGCTGGTATCGACCCGTACACCCGCAGTGTTTCGGACGTTTATCAGGACGTATTCCAGCAGGGCTCGTTTGTCGGCAAGGGTATCTATGCCGTCGACGCGTTTGAGCAAGCCATCGCCAGCCGTTTTGCCGACAACAGCATCCTCAGCCACGACCTGATTGAAGGCTGCTTTGCCCGCGCCGGCCTGCTCAGTGATGTGCAGTTGTATGAAGAATATCCGGCCCGTTACAGCGCCGACGTCAATCGCCGCCATCGCTGGATCCGCGGTGACTGGCAGTTGCTGCCCTGGCTGCTGCCTTGGGCACCGACCCGCGGCGAGGGCCTGCAACGCAACCCGCTCTGCGCGCTGTCGCGCTGGAAGATTGCCGATAACCTGCGCCGCAGCCTGGCACCTGCAGCGCTGCTGAGTTTGTTTCTGCTCGGTTGGTGCAGCGGCCTCGACAGTGGCCTGTGGACCCTGGCCCTGCTGGTGCTGGCACTCAGCCCGGCACTGCTGCATGGCCTGCTAGCGCTGCCGCACAAGCCGGTCGAGATGACCTGGCGGCACCACCTCAAGACCATCACCCAAAGCGCCGGCCAACACCTGCTGCGCAGCAGCCTGGCGCTGGTGTGGTTGCCCCACGAAGCGTTCTATAGCCTGGACGCCATCGTGCGGACCCTCTGGCGCCTGCTGGTCAGCCGTCGCCGTTTGCTGCAATGGAACCCCTCGCGGGAAGTCGAGCGCACCAGCACCGCCAGCCTCAGGGGCCTGTATCGCCTGATGTGGATCGGCCCGCTGCTGGCCGTGCTGCTGCCTGCCCTGCTGTGGCCGCAGCCCCTGACCTTGGCCTATGCCGCGCCGCTGTTGTTGCTCTGGTTGCTGTCGCCCGCCGTGGCCTGGTGGATCAGCCGTCCGCCCAGCCAGCATGCGTTTGTGCCGTCGGTGCAGGAGCTGCGTTTTCTGCGTGCCCTGGCGCGGCGCACCTGGGCATTTTTCGACCGTTATGTCGGCCCTCAGGACAACTGGCTGCCGCCGGACAACATGCAGGAGCAGCCGCTGGCGGTGATCGCCCACCGCACCTCACCAACCAATATGGGCATGGCCCTGTTGGCCCATCTGGCCGCCCATGACTTTGGCTACCTGAGTGCGGCGCGCCTGCTGCAACGCGTCGATCAATCCCTGGCGAGCATGGCCCGTTTGGAGCGCCATCGCCGGCACTTCTACAACTGGTACGACACCCTGACGCTGAAACCGCTGCCGCCCTTCTACGTCTCGACCGTGGACAGCGGCAACCTGGCTGGCCACTTGCTGACCCTGCGCCCCGGCTTGCTGGCGCTGGTGGATGAACCGGTGTTTGCCCTGCGCCAGCTCAGCGGCCTGGCCGACAGCGTGCAGGTGCTGCGCGACGCCATGCTGGCCGACGGCCAGGACAGACACCCGCTGCTGGCCATGCAACAGCAGCTAGACACACTGCACAACACACCGCCGCCGTCGCTGCTGGCCGCCCATCACGACCTGCGCGACCTCTGCGCCCTGAGCAAGGCCCTGGCCAGCCAGGCCTTCTCACCGCTGCTCAGCGACAGCAGCTTCTGGCTACAGGCGCTGCTGGAGCATTGCAGCGACCTGCACAACGAACTGGCGCGCTTTATCCTGCCGGCCAACCCTGACAACGGCTTGCCCGCATGGCCGAGCTGGCGGCAACTGGCCGCCGTCGACAGCCGCCGCTGGCCCGAAGCCGAGCGTGAACAGGTGGTGGCCGTGCAACGCTGCGCGCAACAACGCATCGCCAGTGCCAGGCGCTTGGGCGAGCTGGCCGGCGCCCTGGCCGACATGGACTTTGCCTTCTTGTACGACCAGCACCGCGATCTGTTTGCGATTGGCTACAACGTCGAAGAACGGCGCCTGGACACCGGCTACTACGACCTGCTGGCCTCCGAGGTGCGGCTGACCAATTTTGTCGCCATCGCCCAGGGCCAGTTGCCGCAACAGAGCTGGTTCACCCTCGGCCGCCTGCTGACCGCCAATGCCGGCGTGCCGGTGCTGCTGTCGTGGTCGGGGTCGATGTTCGAATACCTGATGCCGATGCTGGTGATGCCCAGCTACGCCGGCACCTTGCTAGACCAAACGTGCCGCGCCGCGGTGGCCCGGCAGATTGAATACGGCAACCAGTTGGGCTTGCCCTGGGGCGTGTCCGAGTCCGCTTACAACGTGATGGATGGGCACTTCAATTATCAATACCGGGCCTTCGGTGTGCCGGGGCTGGGACTCAAACGCGGCCTCGGCGACGACCTAGTGGTGGCGCCCTACGCCACGGCACTGGCCCTGATGGTGGCGCCCCAAGCCGCCTGCCGTAACCTGCAACGCCTGGCTGCGGATGGACTGGCCGGGCGCTTTGGCCTGTACGAGGCCATCGACTACACCGTCGCCCGCCTGCCGCGCGGGCAGAGTTCGATGATCATTCGCTCGTTTATGGCCCACCACCAGGGCATGAGCCTGCTGGCCCTGGCCAGCGTGTTACTGGACCGGCCGATGCAGCGACGCTTCGAGTCCGAGCCGCAGTTTCAGGCCATTACCCTGCTGCTGCAGGAGCGCATTCCGAAAACTGCCACGCCGTTCCTGCACACCGCCACCCTGACGACGCCCAACCCCGCCAGTGCCGAGGCGGAAACCCGCCTGCGGGTAATCACCGACCCCGACCGTCAGCGCCCGGCCGTGCAACTGCTCTCCAATGGCCGCTATCACGTCATGGTCAGCAGCGCCGGGGGTGGCTACAGCCGCTGCCGCGAGCTGGCCGTGACCCGCTGGCACGAAGACATTAGCGCCGACAACTGGGGCATGTTCTGCTACCTGCGCGATGTTGCCAGCGGCGAGTTCTGGTCCAGTGCACACCAGCCGACGCTCAAGCAGCCGCAGTGCTACGAGGCGATTTTCTCCGATGCGCGGGCCGAATTTCGCGTGCGAGAACGGGACTTCGATGCCCATACCGAGATCGTCGTCTCCCCCGAGGACGATATCGAGCTGCGCCGTATCACCCTGACCAACCGCGCCCGCGTGCGTCGTACCATCGAGATCACCAGTTACGCCGAAGTGGTGCTCGCCCCGGCCCTGGCCGATGCCCTGCACCCGGCGTTCAGCAACCTGTTTGTGCAGACCGAGCTGGTGCCTGCCCTGCAAGCCATTATCTGCACCCGCCGACCGCGCTCCAGCAGCGAAGCGGTGCCGTGGATGTGCCACCTGCTGGCGGCCCATGGCGCCGATATCGAGTCGATCTCCTACGAAACCGACCGTTCGCGTTTTATTGGTCGCGGCCGCAGCCTGACCCAGCCGGCAGCCATGGACGATAACCACGCAGGGCTACTGTCCAACAGTGCCGGCTCGGTGCTCGACCCGGTAGTGGCGATCCGCTGCCGGATCAGCCTCGACGCCGGGCAATCGGCCAGCATCGACCTGGTTACCGGCCTGAGCAGCAGCCGCGAAGGCTGCCTGCAGCTGATCGGCAAATACCGCGACCGCTATCTGGCTGACCGGGTCTTCGACCTGGCCTGGACCCACAGCCAGGTGTTGCTGCGCCAGCTCAACGCCTCGCCCGCAGATGCCCGCCTGTATGAACAGATGGCTGCCTCGCTGGTGTACGCCAACTCCACTTTGCGCGCTGAAAGCAGCGTGCTGAGCAGCAACCTGCGCAATCAGTCGGGCCTTTGGGGTCAGGCTATTTCCGGGGACTTGCCCATCGTTCTGGTGCAAATCGACGACTCGGCGCAAATCGAACTGGTGCGCCAACTGGTGCAGGCCCACGCCTACTGGCGACAAAAAGGCCTGGCGGTGGACCTGGTGATCTGGAACGAAGACCAAGCCGGTTACCGCCAGCAGTTACAAGACCTGATCATGGGGCTGATCGCCTCCGGCATCGAAGCCAACTTGATTGACCGCCCAGGCGGCATCTTCGTGCGCAGTGCCCAGCAACTGTCGCCGGAAGACCGCACCCTGATGCAGGCCGTGGCGCGCATCGTGCTCGCCGGCAACCGCGGCGGCCTGCACGAGCAAGTGCATCGCCGCCGGGTTGAAGTCGCCCTGCCGCGCTTCGATCCCAGCCATCTGCGCGGAGCCGAGCGCGTGTCGCCAGCGCCGCCGAGCGTTGATCCCAAGCTGCTGCTGGGCAACCCCTACGGTGGGTTTTCGCCGGACGGCAGCGAATATGTCATCACCCTGCGCCCCGGCGACGCCACCCCGGCGCCCTGGGCCAACGTGCTGGCCAACCCGCAGTTTGGCAGCGTGATCTCCGAAAGCGGTGGCGCCTATACCTGGAGCGCCAACGCCCACGAATACCGCCTGACGCCGTGGCACAACGACCCGGTGGGCGATACCAGCGGCGAGGCGCTGTACCTGCGCGATGAAGACAGCGGCCATTACTGGTCACCCACCCCGCTGCCAAGGCGCGGCAACGGCACGTACATCACCCGCCACGGCTTTGGCTACAGCGTGTTCGAGCACGAGGAAGACGGCATTCACAGCGAACTGTGGGTGTACGTGGCCCTCGATGCGCCGGTGAAGTTCTCGGTCTTGAAGCTGCACAACCGCTCCGGCCGTCCACGGCGCCTGTCCGCCACCGGTTATGTGGAGTGGGTGCTGGGCGACCTACGGGAAAAAACCGCCATGCACGTGGTCACCGAGTCGGACCCAATTAGCGGTGCGCTGTTCGCTCGCAATGCCTATTCGATGGAGTATTGCGGCCGCGTGGCGTTCTTCGATGTCGATTGGCCAGGACGCAGTATCAGCGGCGACCGCAGCGAGTTCCTCGGCCGCAATGGCAACCTGCGCGCACCAGCAGCCATGGGCCAGCCGCGCCTGTCTGGGAGGATTGGCGCCGGGCTCGACCCTTGCGGGGCGATCCAGACCGGCTTCGAACTGGCCGATGGTGGCCGCCATGAAATCGTCTTCCGCCTGGGCGCCGAGCAAGATGCCCGCGCCGCCACCTGCCTGGTGCAGCGCCTGCGCGGGGTCGGCACCGCCGCCAGCGCCTTGCAGGCGGTGCGCACGCATTGGCAAAAAACCCTGGGCAAGGTGCAGGTGCAAACCCCGGATGCGGCCGTAAACGTGCTGGTCAATGGTTGGCTGATGTATCAGGTCATCGCCTGCCGCTTCTGGGCGCGCAGCGGTTACTACCAGTCCGGCGGCGCCTTTGGCTTTCGCGACCAGTTGCAGGACAGCCTGGCGATGCTGCATGCAGCGCCCGCCACCACCCGCGAGCATTTGCTGGTGTGTGCCGCGCACCAGTTTGTCGAAGGCGATGTGCAACATTGGTGGCACCCGCCGCAAGACCGCGGCGTGCGCACCCACTGCTCGGATGACTACCTGTGGCTGCCGCTGGTCACCAGCCGCTATGTGCAGGTCAGCGGCGATCGCAGCGTGCTCGACGAGCCCGCGGGCTACCTCGAAGGCCGGCCATTGAACCCTGGCGAGGAGTCCTATTTCGACCTGCCACGGCCCAGCGCAATGCGCGAAAGCCTCTATCAGCATTGCGTACGCGCCCTCGAACATGGCCTGCAACGCGGTGCCCACGGCTTGCCGCTGATGGGCTCGGGCGACTGGAACGACGGCATGAACCGCGTTGGCGAACTTGGCCAGGGCGAAAGCATTTGGCTGGGCTTCTTCCAGTATCAGGTGCTGCGCGCCTTTGCCGGCACCGCCCGCGAGTATGGCGACGAGGCCTTTGCCCAGCGCTGCGAAGAGCAGGCCCGCCTGCTGCAAACCAGCCTGGAAAACCACGGTTGGGATGGCGCCTGGTATCGCCGCGCCTACTTCGATGACGGCACGCCGCTGGGTTCGGCCAGCAATGATGAATGCCGGATCGACTCCATCGCCCAGAGCTGGTCGGTACTCTCCGGCGCCGCGCCGGACCAGCGCCGGCGCAGCGCCATGCAGGCGCTCGACCAGCACCTGGTGCGCCGCGATTTGGGTCTGATTCAGCTGTTCGAGCCACCGTTTGACACGTCCACTCTCGACCCTGGCTACATCAAGGGCTACGTGCCAGGCGTGCGCGAAAACGGTGGCCAATACACCCACGCCGGCATCTGGGCCGCAATGGCCTTTGCCGAACTGGGCGACAGCGCCAAGGCCTGGGAACTGACGCGCATGCTTAACCCGCTCAGCCACGGCCACAGCGCGGAAGCGGTCGATGTGTACAAGGTCGAGCCCTATGTCATCAGCGCCGATGTCTACGCCGTGGCGCCCCATGCCGGGCGTGGTGGCTGGAGCTGGTACACCGGCTCGGCTGGCTGGATGTACCAGTTGCTGGTGGAATCCCTGCTCGGCTTGCGCTTAGAAGGTGCGCGCCTGCACCTGCGCCCGGTACTGCCCGCCGATTGGCCAGGATTCAGCCTCAACTACCGCTTTGGCGACAGCCTTTACCAGATTCACGTGCAGCAAAGCCCACAGGCCGACAACAACCAGAGCGTCAGCCTGGACGGCGTGCTGCAACCAACAGCGGAGTTGCTACTGCTCGACGACGGCCAGCCGCATCGGATTGATATCCGCTGCGCAGCAACGCCGAGTATTGCAGTGGGCCAATAAGAGGGCTTGATCGAGGTGGGTGCTGAAGAGGCGATTGGTTTTTGTAGGCGCGGGGTTATCTGCGAAATTCGCGGCTGAAGCCGCTCCTGCGCTGCACACGGCTTGCGCAACAGGGCACGGCAGCAGCAAACGGTAAAACCGGCCAGAGGCTGCCGGTTTTACCGTTTGCAGTGGCTTAGTAGGTCGGCAGTTGTATATCGCGGAACAGTTCGTCCATTTCCGCCTTGTTGTGGCATTGCAGGGCCTTGGCCTGCATGTCACGGGTCAGGTGCGGGGCAAACTTCTCGATGAAGTCGCACATGAATCCGCGCAGGAAGGTGCCACGACGGAAGCCGATCTTGGTCACGCTGGCCTCGAACAGCTCGCTGGCATCCAGCACCACCAGATCCGGGTCGTGCTTGGCATCGACGGCCATGGTCGCCAGGATGCCGACCCCCAGCCCCAGGCGTACATAGGTCTTGATCACGTCGGCGTCGGCGGCGGTGAACACCACTTTGGGCGACAGGCCGCGGTGGTTGAAGGCTTCATCCAGCTTGGAGCGCCCGGTAAAGCCGAACACGTAGGTAACGATCGGGTATTCGGCCAGGGCCTCCAACGTCAACTTCGGCAACTTGGCCAGTGGATGGCCCTGGGGCACTACCACGCAACGGTTCCAGCGATAGCACGGCATCATCACCAGATCCCCAAACAACTCCAGGGCCTCGGTGGCGATGGCAAAGTCGACGGTGCCGTCGGCCGCCATCTCGGCAATCTGCATCGGTGTGCCCTGGTGCATGTGCAGGGCGACGTCGGGGTACTGCTTGATAAAGGCGCTGATCACCGGCGGCAAGGCATAACGGGCCTGGGTGTGGGTGGTGGCAATCGACAGCGTGCCTTTCTTCTCGTTGGAGAACTCCTGGGCGATCTGCTTGATGCTCTCGACCTTGCGCAAAATCTCGCCGGCCGTGCTGATGATGCGCTCACCGGCCGGGGTTACGCGGGTCAGGTGTTTGCCACTGCGGGCAAACACCTCGACGCCCAGTTCGTCTTCCAGCAGCCGGATCTGCTTGCTGATCCCTGGCTGGGAGGTATAGAGACTCTGCGCCGTCGCCGAAACGTTAAGGTCGTGGTGGGCGACTTCCCAGATGTAGCGCAGTTGTTGGAGCTTCATACAGGTCCCTCAAAGCAGGCGGCCGCTGAAATGGCCAGTGGTTTCATATAAC
>Ga0209343_10011418_pt1 | contig 9989 bp, 10 predicted proteins | sample RifCSPlowO2_02_FD_184026 | JGI IMG/M metagenome (GOLD analysis project Ga0209343, IMG submission 184026) | Groundwater microbial communities from Rifle, Colorado - Rifle CSP2_plank lowO2_0.2 (SPAdes) (version 2) | ecosystem: Environmental > Aquatic > Deep subsurface > Groundwater | place: Rifle...
TTTTTAATCCTTGATATTATCTGATCTTTAATATCTTTAGCTATTGGTTTAAACATATATTCACCTCCAATTCCTCTAATTATTTTATACAGAATATATGTTCAGTTTAAGGGGTACCTGCCAAAATCAAATTTTCTGGTTGGTAATCTCACGTAAATAAATGAAACGAATTGATGTATACGCACTCGCCGGATTTTCTCTGGTTTTATGAATAGAAAAGCAAGTTTGATAAAATGTAAATATGGCGAGATTTTTTAAGCGAGAGGAAAACAAACCTTATACTTATAGCTCAATTGAGATGAGGAAACCTAAAAGAGGTTATGCTTGGTGGATTATAGGATTGTTACTGCTAGTCATTTCCATGCTCGCTTACATCTTCAGATAGACTCCGCACACAAGTTAGCAGTTTAAGCTATAATTAGGGTATGTCTGAATCTGTTGTGGCAGGAGTATCAGTTGATGCTATTAAAAGAATTGATGAGGCTCAAGCGGAACCTGTGAAAAAAGCATTGAGAGAACTGTTGCTTTCATATCTTCCGCAAATGGCAGATGACCCCGAGGCTCTTAGACAAGTTATTCATACATATTCATTAGCCATGATTCTAGGAAATGAATTATGCGTTGAAGACTTCAAAAAATGCGATTTTGATGGAATTGGCCCACTAGCACCTGGAGGAAAATCAGAGGCAGATTTAGCAGCAGACGGAAAACCTTTTTCACTGGGTTCTTCATCTCATTGTTTAATAGTAGGTATTCAAAACCCTGAAGTTGGTATTGCCGGATCTCATAAATTTATTCCAGAACTAAGAAGAGCAGCTGGAATGTTCCGTGCAAAAAGTGCTAGCGGAAAAAGATCCATCGTTGATGAAGCAATCGAGAAAACTCCTGGATATTTAAGAGATATTGCAGTAACGGCAACTAAGGAGGTTTGTGGAGAAGTTCTGGAATTAAATGGTGGAATACCAACAGATGGAAACAGTTTTATTATTTATGGATTGTCAGAGTTTAATTATGAACCTACATTAATGTCGGAAATTCGTAAATCCGTTGTTGAAGTAGTTAAAGAGAATGGTTTTGGTATTAATTCTGCTCAACCTTTCTCAATAGACCGTTTAGGAAAAAGAACGCAGGTTATTTATGGAGGCAGGAATCACCCTACCTACTCCGTGCCAACAGTAATTCCTGTAAAATAGCTAATGATCGTGATCGGCTTCTTGTATTGGTTGTCCATTCGTTAAATTTCCCATAATGGTTCTTGGATCAATGGGTAATCCATAAACATTAATTTGAAAGTGTAAATGGGGTCCTGTTGACCATCCTGTGGAGCCTCTATTCCCTAATACCTGATTAATTGCTACCGGATTGGCCTTTAACTACAAAGATTTTATCTAAATGGGCATAAACTGAAGTTATATTATGTCCGTGATCTACAATTATATGTTTCCCAAATCCCCACCAGATTTCACCTGCATAAACGACCGTTCCTTCCATAAATGGGTGTACAGGGGTTCCTTTTGGCCCGGCGATATCAATGCCTGAATGAAATAGCTGATAAAGGGTTAAGTCCCCAAATTCAGCCGTATAAATCCCTGAAATAGGCCAGGCAACCACAGGGTGAATCTCACTAACTACTTCTCCGGTAGTTGGATCATGAATCTCAATTGCCTGGGTTTGCGTATCAACTGTTGCAAGTCTATCTGAAACTATATCTAGGCCATTGTTAAGTAGCATAAAAACGGCAAAAACAGGTGTTAATGTGATGATCAGGAAAGCTAAAGCTACAATTTGGAGTTCTCTACGAAAAGAAAAGATTGTGAATGCTGTATTTAAATAATTCATCTGCCATTGAGCAGATTATAATTGTACAAACAAAACTAACATTTAATCAGATAAGCGCATCATAATCTGTATCTAAAGTCTGTTGCATTAATAATTGTTCAGATTATGCTTCAGGTTTGCGTCTTTTATAATCGAATAGGCTTGCCCAACTTGCTAAAGCTCCTAATCCGGCTCCTGCTAAACCAAGGATATAGCCAATTCCAAGCAATTTACGTGGATTTGAAAATGGATTGTTATCCTCAGCAATATCCAGTGCCCTCCAGGCAAGTTGCCTGCACGCTTTTTTTGCGTCATCTATTTCAGACTGTGAAGGCTGATCTTTCATTAGAGGTATTTGTGCAGTAAGCATATTGTCACAAGCGACGACTACTTCATTTTCTTTGGCTTTAGTTAATTCCCAAGCTATTGGAACAGCTTTTACTCCCAATATCGTTGCAGCTGTTAGACCTCCAGCCAGTGCTAAATTTAACTTTTTCTGGTAAAGATAAACTACAGCTTCATGTACGGCGTTCCCAATAATAGACTTTCCTTGTGCTGTCTCAAGATCCTCTTCTTTGGCAATTTGTATCTCTGCATGGGTAATGTCTCCCAACGACTCAACAGAAACTTCGGATCTTGTGGTCTATATGCATATCTAGCAACCCTTGATCTTACTCGTCCGACTTGATCAGGAGTAGGTAAATTAAATTCAGGTGTCATGCAGGCGATTATATCTGAGAATCAGGCATGGAGTCAACTATGCTATGGGTTTATTAACTGTAAATCTCCCTGGCGGCCCGGGTTTTTGTTCTTCTTTGGGAGATTCGGGAGATTGGGGTGATGAGGGTTGTTGTGGAATATTTTCTGGTTGAGGTTCTGCTGATGGTGGGGTTTCAGGAATTGGCGGAGTTTCGATTGGAGTTTCCGGAGGAATTGCTGGAATTTCTTCTGTAGGTTTTTGTTCTTCGGTTGGAGCTGGTTGTTGCGGCTCGGAATTTTCCTCAGCTGGTTTTTCTTCTGGCTTTTCCTCGAGCTTTGGTTCTGATGGGGTTGGCTGTAATAGATTTTGTCGCTGTCATTATGATATGGATGTGGAAGATAATGGGATTTTATCTTTCGGTTGGTGTAACAGCCATAAGCATAGCACTTAGTCTGATTTATGCTGGCAGTGCCGGCATAGGTGCAGTAATTTTTGGAATCATAGGCATGGCTTTACTCTACTTTGCCATGCGGCCCGTTTGGAAGAATTTTAGATAAGTTAATCAGAAACTGTCACAGTAATTGAGTTTTCTCCAGAATTTATCCCTACATCGTGGGTTGAGGTCTTACCATGGTAATTTACATCAATTTTAAACGGCCCTGGTCTCATACCTGAAAAGGTAGTTGAAGTTGAACCTTGTTTAATGATCTGGGTCAATGGAAAACCTGGATCAACACCTTTACATTCTTCATATTTTCTATAAATTTTTACTCCTGCATCTCCAACTAGACTTTTACCTGTTTCTGGTTGAATGGTAACTTTTAAGCTTTCTAAATCTCCTCCTGGATTATATTCTGCACAGCCTGTTTTAGGGGCTTCTGGTACAGGTGTTGGAGAGGGGCTTGGGGAAGGGATTGGAATTGGTTTGGTAGTAGGTTTTACTGTTGGTTTTGGGGTAGGTTTTGGGGTAGGTGTGGGAGTTGGACTGGGTGTTGGAGAAACATAAGGAGACGGACTTGGAGAAACTTCTACTTTTGCCTGTTGGCGATTTGACAACGTATACCAACCAACACCAACTATACCAACCATGACCAAAATAATAACTACGGGTAGTGCAACAAATCCCCGCATTAAATAAATGATAACTACTTTGCATTTAAAGTTCAATCCGTCTACAATTAATTTCAAGATGGATAATAGATCAGAAATTGAACAAAAATTAGGCACTTCACTTGGAGAAAAAGGAAGTGACCGAAAAAGTGTAGTTGAGACATTTAGAGGAAAAGGGCTCTCTAAGTTAAATCCCACTTCTATCTCAAGACTAAAAGCTGGCATGATATCAGGAGAAAGAACTGATTGGAGATTAGATACATCAAGGATTTTAGAAAAAGATAACGCTGGTTTAAAAAATACTTTTTATGAACAAATTACTCAGGTCGGACTTCAAGAAAGAAGATTTAATACAGCTCCACAAAGAGCTCATGTATTAAAATCAGATCATTATGTGGAAGATGTAGCAAAAGCTCTAGGACAAGATCCACAAGTCTTAAGGCGCTGTATCAGAGGAATGAGAGCAGATATGGCACTCACTCAAGTTGATTCTCCAAATTCTGATTTATTTAGACAATTTTCTGAAGCAACAGAGCGCTTTATTGATTCTAATCATAGACTCCCACCGAGCATGCATTCACCAGGTGTAAACAGATTAGATCAAGTTTGGGATCATATAACAGTGGAAGATTTTTATAGAAACATTTATGCTGTTTCTGATGGGAGGAGAACAATTGGTAGCTGGACTCCTTATGAAATGGAAACACTTTCCCGATTTTACAAACAACAAATTGCCCAAGGTAACCACCTAACTCCTCTTGATCGCCTGGTGCTTGATTCATATACAAATGGAGCACCAGCTAGTTCAATTGTCGCTGAAGTAGTTAGGTCAACAGGGATTGCGATAGATGAGCAAGTTATAGAACAACACCGAAATGTCCTGGTGTATGGCCGTCCAGTCTACAGGCCCACCAGTAAATAAAATTTATTCAAAAGTATCAGATTAGGTTATAAGAGAAGGAAAATAAAACTTGCGAATTTTTTCCAGCTCGAAAGGAATTTAACAAAATTAATGAGGTGAGTGAAAGCAGCAGTCGGCAATTCCTTTTCCCCTTAAACCCCTTTTTCTCACCGACAAAATAGTTTGTTCAGAAGCCCTAAACCCATGGGCGGTGCTTCGCACCGCCCCGCCAACTTGGGGATTGGAGCCGACAGTGGGAATCGAACCCACACTCAATTCATTACCAATGAATCGTTTTACCACTAAACTATGTCGGCGCGCGGTGCTAGGTGGAGGACTCGAACCTCCGCAGCCCTTATGGGCATCTGGTCTACAGCCAGAGGCGATTGCCGCTACGCGAACCTAGCATTTAAATTCATTCCAACTTTTTATTCCTAAAGAGATATGAGACTTGCTTAAGACTTTTTCTGCCGGTATTAGAAATTTATCACCGTTACTGCAGTATATATAAAGATAGTCAAAGTCGTTTTTTTTATATCTTGTATGATGTGTTTTTTCTCTGTATCCTCCAAAAGTTCTCAAGTCTACTATATATGCTCCGCTTTTTTCTTTATCATCAGAGTATTTACATTGTACTCGTTTAATTATTCCTTTTTGATCTACTGCTAAATCATACTTTTCGCAATCAGAAATTGGGACAAGTATAGATTGTCCTTTAGATAAAAAGTAAGACACAGCTGCTCCAATCGCTAAACTGCCTTTTCTTTTGGAATTCAAAAATTGATTATACATGGTTATATACCATGCGTCAATGTAATTCCTTGAGCCGAGACCGAGATTCGAACTCGGGACCTATTGTTTACAAAACAATTGCTCTACCGTTGAGCTATCTCGGCTTGACCGATTGGTTAATTCATTTTATCAAACAGGAGGTATGAGAGCAAGAAGAGATAGGAAAAAGAGATTCTGAATCAAGTTCAGAATGACGAGAAAGAGATTGCTTCACCCGTCCATTGGCGACCTCTCAATGACAATGAAAAATAAATTCTGTCTTTGATATCGAAAATTGGCTGTTTGTTTCCCCAAAGCAAATTAATAGGGAAGCTCAATCTTACTCCACGGAGCAAGATTATGTGCCTCGTTCCACGTTTTTGCAAACCGAACGTGGTACCTCACTTCAAAGAAAAATGTTAAGGAAAAATCTAACAGCTTGTCTCGAATATCAAAGAACAACCTTATTTTGACAAAAAATAAATTTTTTGTCAAGAATTCAAAATGCAAGTAACTGTGTACACTTCTAACACGATCTTGTCATTGCGAGTTCTGTATTACAGAACGAAGCAATCTCATGAGACTGCTTCGGGTTCTGTCCGCGAACCCTCGAAGTGACAGTTGCTCCTACGGAGCTATTTCTTGCCACAAATTTGAGGGTTTTTTAATAAAGTCAGGCGCGTTTAAGTAAAAATCCGGCCGCTCGGTAAACGTGTAGGCAGGATATAAAAGGTTATCATCGCACATGTCCCGATTATTTACAAACTGACCACTGCCGGTTAGACTCGCGTTTACCACAACAGCGCCTGCAATATTAAGTCTCCTATCTTTATTATTTGTCCAGCAGTTGCTGCCTTGTGACCCTAATGATTCGATAGTGAAACTTTTATCAGCGCTAAAAAAGCCTTCGATGTCACAACCGGTTGAATTTATACCAAAAACACTTGACGGAACACACGCTGTTGAAGAACTTAGTTGTCCAATGTTGTTGTCGATGGTTATATTGCCTCCAACTGAAAATGTAGCTGTTGAAGAATTTGGCACAAGTAAGCTGCGGCTAACCGAAACCCCGTCCCACCGAATCCGAAGATCACCGGATACCAGAAAAACAAAATTACTATTTGCCGGGAAGGCGTATCCGGTATTAATGGTAAGATTTCCGCTGACTTTATAAATGCCGTTGGGAAGAGTAGAACTGAGTTTGCAATTTGACAAGCCGCCGCCGTTGCAATAGTCGGTGGGAGAAATAAGGTCTTTGGGTGTGAGTCCGGTTTGTGTCAGAGAGCCGTTGTATGACAAGTACGATGTTCTGATAACATTGACAGTAGAAGGAGAAAACGTTTCGGGATATTGGCCGGATGATCCTCCGACTTTCCATCCAAAAGATGAAGCAGATCCTGCGCCAAAATCATACGAAGAATTTCCGGAGAAGACAAGACCAGGAGTGTTACTTAATGGAGTTTGCACAATTGAAGCATACTTTGATGAAGCCGGAGCAGTATTAGGAATTGTTGTTATATAGCCGGCGTCTTTTCTGCAATCGCCATTTTGACATTGAAACCAAGCATAGGAATTGGTAATGCCAAAATGAAGATTTTGGAATTGTTTATCTTCCGGGTTTGGGCCGCCGGTACAAGCTGCGTTGGGAGTTCCCGGGGTTGGTATGTATCTGCTATCGGGAGTTTGATTGGGTGAATAGGTACAGCCGGTGGAAGTTCCACCAACGGTAATATTATATGAAGTTGGCGATGGATAAGTGGCTAAGTACCCGCTAGGCAGAGATGTTAGGGTAATGGCGTATGATCCGGTTGTAAGACCTGTAATAGAATATTGGCCATTGCCAGGATAGGTGATTGTTGGGTTGGAAATAATGCCATTCGTAGAAGTAATTGTTCCGCTGATTGAGTTATTATAATAACTTTCTAGAGCTTCTTTAACTAAATTTTTATTTGAGTCAACGTATACACCGCTACTTGTGATTGTATAGGTTGGTGTAATGCCAAAAATGACTAAAGTATCCGGCCCGACAAATTTAGCAACAGCAGCAAAAGTAGTATTTGTATAATTAGGCGGAACAGAAATGGTTAGGGTATATTTTTCCAGAGGATCCAAGCAACTTGCTGGATTTAGGCAGCCTTTGAGATCGGTAAATAAAGCATTCCCGGACGCATTGGTTGTTGTATTTGGTCGGGTTGAATAACCGCCGGAAAGGGAAATTGTTGCGCCAGAATAATCAGGATCGCTCAAATATCCGGCTTGGGAATCTTCTACTCCATTTTGGCCCCAATCTTTGTAAACATGGAGATTTATTGTCCATCCTTGGATTAGGAAATCAACAGTAGATACATTGCCATTGGCAACAGAAATAATTTGCGAGCCGGCCTGGCCAACAGGAGGTGAAGTTGCAGGAGGTGTTGGAGGAGGAGGGATTACATCTCTGTAGCCGGAGGGAACAGGAAGAGTAGTGGTGTAATTTCCATTGACAACATTGGTAATTGTGTATGTTCCATTTACTATGGAAGAATTTCCGGTTTGCGTGGGATCCGGACTTGGACGGTCTTGGACAATACTAATTGTTTGGCTTCCATCAATAAATGGTGTATCCGAAGCATTTATACCATTACCGTTGTCAACGTCGTTATATAGAGCACCGGTAAACGTGTAGTATTTAAGAATTGCAAAAATGATAGTCTGGTCAGGGCCAACTGTTCGGGAAACTGTTGAAGGAGTGGGAAGTCGATAGCCGGCAACAGCATTAATTCTCACTTGATACGTAGCGGCAAAAATAAGATTAGTGCCGTCATTGGCAAATAAAGCATTTCCGGAGGCATCAGACGCAAGATTTTTAATGAGTGTTCCGCCTGAGTTTAGAAAGTCAATACTTGCGCCTGAATAATCCGGATCGCCTGCTTCCTGGGCGAAATTGGCAAACGGAGTTGTTTTGTCTTCATACACATGAGTAGAAAGTTTATATCCTTGCATGAGAAAATTAATTCCTGCGACATTGGCATTTGACACAGTTACGGTATGGATATAAGTATTAAGTACCGGGTTTGCCGGATCGGTAACATCAATGACCTGTTTTAAACCGGTTGGCATAACTGCTTTTACCCGGTATATACCATTAATTACTTTTTTTGGCGCGGCATTGCCAAAAACATATCCGCCGCTTGCGTCTGTTGTGAGAGACTCAATAAGAGTTGAGGAGTCCATTACTCCGGTTGCCGGGTAGAGTTCGACAGTGCGTCCGGAATACGCTGTGTCAGGTCCGGGAGCAAGATTTAACCTGCCGCCTGCGTCCATATCTTTATAGATGTTTCCGGAAATGGTGTAGTATTTTGCAATGCCAAAATTTGCCGTAACGCTTGCTGCTTCTCCGGTGATGGCTATTGCCCGCGGGTTTGAAAGTGCCCCCGAATACTGGCTTGTATAGCCGGGGGGGTCGGTGAGTGCAACAGAATAGGTGCCGGTTTTAAGATCATAAAAGTAATAGTTGCCGCTTGCGTCTGTTGTAGCTGTTCGTGTTGATCCTTCCGGAAGCGTGAGGGTAACTGTTGCGCCTGGATAATTAGCATCAGAAGGGTCTTTGGCGCCATTAGGAGGAACGTTTTTATCTTCAAATACATTTCCTTGGATGGTGTAGCCCTGGATTAAAAAGTTGACATTTGTCGCGTCAGCGTTGTTTACAGCGCAGTTAGGCGCGTTTCCAGCCGCCGTGTAGGTTCTATACCCGGTTGGAGTTGTTACGCTTGCAGTGTAAGAACTATTGACAAGATTGGTAATTGTATAGGTTCCGTCTGTTGTGCTTGATTTTGCGGAGTGGCCTGGTACGCTTACATCTACTTGACTGCTTGTAAATATTGTATCTGTGCCGGTATCATAGACGCCGTTATTATTAACGTCGTTATACATAGTACCTTTGCAGTTGTAGTATTTTGCAATGCAGAAATTTGCCGTTTGGTCGGTTGTCATATTCGTAAAGGTGATTGGATTTTGAGAAGCTGATGAAAAACCGGAAGCAACCGTAAGCCTGACAGTATATGTTCCACCTGACAAAGAATGGAACGCGTAATTGCCACTTGTGTCTGTGATGGTTATTTTTGCATTATTATTAAGATCTAGGGTATCACCAACACGATTGAGGTCACCAACATCTTTTATACCATTTGTTGGTACTGATTTATCATCACACACATTGCCTTTGATACACAAAGGAGTTGGGGGAGCACTTACACTGCAGGTTCCGGTTCCAGAGCATTCATAACCGCTTGCGGAATTGGTGTCTCCGCAGGCATTTGTCGCCGAAGTTCGGATACATGCCGGAGGATCGTTAGGGACAGAAGGTGTTGTTGCGGTGCATCCGCTTGGACAAGCATAGCCATAATTTGTGTTGGTTTGACCGCAGACATTAGAGCCGGATGTCGCCTGGCATTGAGCAGGATTTGCCGGAGCCGAAGGAGTAGAGGCTGTACATCCACTAGGGCATGCATAACCTGAAGTAGTGTTTGTTCCTCCGCAGGCATTTGGGCTGGAAGTTTTTGTGCACGTCCCGGGATCTGCCGGTGCTGAAACTGGATTACCGCTTCCATCCAAACATGTGCCGCTGCAGTTGTATGAGCCGGTGTTGGTGACACCGCAGATGTTGGCAGCAGACGAACACGAGGTGCCATAGTTAGCAGGTGTTGCTAT
>Ga0209343_10011419_pt1 | contig 9989 bp, 6 predicted proteins | sample RifCSPlowO2_02_FD_184026 | JGI IMG/M metagenome (GOLD analysis project Ga0209343, IMG submission 184026) | Groundwater microbial communities from Rifle, Colorado - Rifle CSP2_plank lowO2_0.2 (SPAdes) (version 2) | ecosystem: Environmental > Aquatic > Deep subsurface > Groundwater | place: Rifle...
CATCCGGAGCGCCGCTTGAATCCGTGTGGCCCAAGGGCTCAAACAATAGAAACAATAGGGGACACCCATTAGCCGGTCGCGACAGGCAACAACCGGCCAATAGCGGACTGTTGGTACCGGCTGAGATAGCCCCTTTGCTGCCAGGCAAATGTGACTCCTAAACCGAAGGCGACTCTCTGTTCGTATAAATTGATCTCATATGCAGCAAACCACTCAGGCGAACCAGTTCAGGACTGTCGACCAGATCATGGGCGGCATGGATAAAGGCAGCAGCGCTTGGGGATTCGATACCGACCGACAGCAAACAGCTTGCTGCGCTCAATCCGTGCGGAAACGCACCACCAGCTGTTTCAGCTCACTGCTAAGGCCGCTTTGTTCCTGGGCGTAGCTTTCCACCTCTGCGGCCTGCACGGATATCTGCGTCACTGCATCGTTGATAGCGACGATGTTCTGGTTGATTTCCTCGGTCACCAGGTGCTGCTCCTCGGTTGCCGTGGCGATCTGCATGGTCATGTCGCGGATCATCTGCACCTTGCCTTCAATGCTTTCGAAGGCGGCCATAACCTCATCGGACAGCACGATAGCCTTGCCCGACTCGACCAGGCTTTGGTCCATGCTCACCGTCACTTCCTTGATGCGGTTGACCAGCAGGTTGAGGATATTGTTGATCTGCTCGGTGGAATCCTGGGTGCGTTTAGCCAGGTTGCGTACTTCATCGGCCACCACCGCAAAACCGCGCCCCTGCTCGCCCGCACGGGCGGCCTCAATAGCCGCGTTCAGGGCCAACAGGTTGGTCTGCTCGGCGATTTGCTGAATGGTCGAGAGGATGTTGTTGATATTGACCGTTTCCTTCTCCAGCTCCTGAATCACCTTGCTGGAGTTCTGGATGCTGGCGCCGAGCTTGTTGACCCCAGACGTACTGCGGGCAATCACCTCTTTGCCATTGCGCGTGGCGGCCAGCCCCTGCTCTGATACATCGGCGGTTTGCACGCAGGTCTTGGCCACCTCGTTGGCCGCCGACGACATCTCGGTCACCGCCGTGACGATCTGCTCCACCGAACTCAACTGGCGTTGCAGCGTGGCGGACATCGCCGTGGTGCGCTTGTTGGTATCGCTGGACACCCCATCCATACTGATGGCGTTCTCCTTGATCACCCGGATCATGCCCTGGATCGACGCAATAAACTGATTGAACCACTTGGCCAGCTCGCCGGTTTCATCGCTGCTGAGCAGGTCCAGGCGGCGGGTCAGGTCGCCCTCACCCTGGGCGATGGTACGCAGCCCGTCCTTCACCAGATTGATCGGGTTGACGATACGGTTGGCGATAATCACCCCAGCCGCACCGAATACCAGCACCAGCACCACGCAGACAATCAGGGTGATCCAGGTCAGTTCGCGGGCGCTCGCGTAAATCTCGTCCGCCTGCTTGAAGCCGACAAACTTCCAGCCCAGCTCCGGCGAGGTGTAGACGTTGGCCATATAAGCCACCCCGTCGATCTCCACCTCCACCAGGCCGTTCTCGGTTTTGCCGATAACCGCGAATTGCTCGCCGGGCAGCTCGCTGACCTTCTTGAAGTTGTTGTCCGGTTTCAAGCCATCCACCAGCAAGGTGCCGCTGCCCTCCGCCAGCATCAGGAAACCGGTTTCACCGAAGCGCACCTTCTGCGCCATATCCGTCAGCGCCTTGAGCGACACATCCACCGCCACCACTCCGGCAAACTGCCCGGCGTTGTCCTTGAAGCCCTTGAGCACCGAGACATACACCGCGTCATCCGGCTCCCAGTAATAACCGTCGCGGCGGGCCAGGGTGAAGTTGGCGTCTCGACCAATGGGATACCACTCACGCTTGCGCGGGTCCCAGTTACCGTAATCCCCGGTGCCTGGCCACTCCACATAGCCGCCCTGGGTATCGCCCATGTACACGTAGCCGAAGTTGGGGTTGTTCTTACCGATGCTGGAGAAGTAATCGAAAATCTGCTTCTCGCGCCCACCATTGGCGGTGGCAACCTGACCAGGCTTGCGCGCCTCACCGAAATAGGTGGTCAGCTCGCCGTTCTCGGCATCCTTCACGGCGGGATATTCCGCCAGGGCCGAAACGGTGTAACCCACCGAATCAAAGAAGGTGGCGAAGCTGTTGTTGACCAGCTTTATATCCAGGCTGCTGGATATCAGGAAGTTTTCTTTGGCCTGCTGCGTGACATTGCGAATCGTCAGCAATGCCACCACCAGAACCGGAATCAAGGTTGCAACCAAGAAGCTAACCAGCAGTTTGGATTTAATGTTCATTAACCGTCGCCTTCTACTAATCGATTAAGACGCTTTAATATAGGTGGCGATCCGGCCGGGTATTATTCCTGAATCAGAAGTCTGCTTCAGGGTTGCCCTAACTTATTGGCGTTGTAAGTGCTGCCCCCATCATCAGGGGAACAGCACTGAGTGCACGTATGCAGGAACAGGGATCACTTCATCGTTGGCATTGAAAACTCAGCACCTTCGCGTACACCCGCAGATGGCCAGCGCTGGGTGACGGTCTTGCGCTTGGTGTAAAAGCGCACGGCGTCAGGGCCGTAGGCATGCAGGTCACCGAACAGCGAACGCTTCCAACCGCCGAAGCTGTGATAGGCCACTGGTACCGGCAGTGGTACGTTGATGCCGACCATGCCGACCTTGATGTTGTCAGAAAAGTACCGCGCCGCCTCACCATCGCGAGTGAAGATGCAGGTGCCGTTGCCATATTCGTGGGCATCGATCAGGTGCATAGCTTCCTGCATGCTGTTTACCCGCACAACTTGCAGGACAGGACCAAAAATCTCTTCCTTGTAGCTGACCATCTCAGGGCTGACGTTATCGATCAGCGTGCCGCCGACGAAGAAGCCATTTTCAAAACCGGCCACCTTGGGGTTGCGCCCGTCGACCACAATCTTGGCACCCTGCGCTTCAGCGCTGTCGATATAGCCCACGACCTTTTGCTGATGTGCTCGGGTGATCACCGGGCCGAAGTCGTTGCTCTTCTCCGAATAGGCACCGACCTTGAGCGATTGCATCGCAGCCTGCATCTTCTCGACCAGCGCGTCGGCAGCCGCGTCGCCTACCGCGACGGCGACCGATAGCGCCATGCAGCGCTCGCCGGAGGAGCCGAACGCGGCACCGAGCAGCTGGTTCACGGCGTTATCCATATCTGCGTCGGGCATCACAATGGCGTGGTTCTTCGCACCACCCAAGGCCTGGCAGCGCTTGCCATTGGCATTGGCGGTTTTGTAGATGTACTCGGCAATAGGGGTTGAGCCGACAAAACTGACGGCCTGAATACGCTCATCGTTGAGCAGCGTATCCACCGCCACCTTGTCGCCGTTAACCACGTTCATCACGCCATTCGGCAGCCCTGCTTCCTGCAACAGTTGGGCAATGAACAGTGTCGAGCTAGGGTCGCGCTCGGACGGTTTGAGGATAAAACAGTTGCCGCAGACGATGGCCATCGGGAACATCCACAGCGGCACCATCGCAGGGAAGTTGAACGGGGTGATACCCGCCACCACACCTAAAGGCTGAAACTCGCTCCACGAATCGATATTGGGGCCGACGTTTTTGCTGTGCTCGCCCTTAAGCAATTCAGGCGCACCGCAAGCATATTCGACGTTCTCGATGCCGCGCTGCAGCTCACCCAGAGCGTCGTGACTGATCTTGCCGTGCTCCTCACCGATCATTTGCGCGATGCGATCAGCGTTCTGTTCGAGCAGCTCCTTGAAGCGGAACATCACCCGCGCGCGCTTGATCGGCGGCGTATTGCGCCACGCCGGGAATGCGGCCTCGGCGGCGGCAATCGCCTGCTCGACGGTGGCCTTGGACGCGAGGGCGACCTGCTTGTCGGCTTCGCCGGTGGATGGATTGAATACATCCTGAAGGCGCTCGGCATCGGTGATGAGCTGGCCGTTAATGAGATGACCTACGATATTCATGTGCTTACTCCTGATGTGTTGATAACACGGCAATGGGCCGCTAAAGGCTTAGGGAAAATCGGTTACCAGAGGCTGCGGTAGATTTCGACCATCTGCTCCACCGTGGGCACGCGCGGGTTGTTGCCCGGCGAACCGGATGCCAGTGCTTGCTGCGCCATGGTTGGCATCAACTCGAAGAAATGCTCGCGGTCGATGCCGAACTGTTCTGGCGTTGGCACTTGCAACTCGTCATTGAGTGCCTGCAATTCAGCCAGCAACTTGGCGTTGGCGGCATCGGTGCTGTCTTGCGTGGTCGCGATGCCCATGGCGCGCGCACAGTCGGCGTAACGCTCGGCGGCTGAAGGAATCGAGAACGCCGTCACGCTGGGTAGCAACATGGCGTTGGACAGCCCGTGGGGCACATGGAAGAACGCACCAATTGGGCGACTCATGCCGTGCACGAGGGCTACCGATGCGCTGGAAAAGGCCACGCCGGCGAGGGTCGAACCGAGCATCAGCGCTTCGCGCGCAGCGGTGTCCTGGCCGCAGTGAAAGACGCGCCGCAGGTTTGGCCCGATCAAGCGCATGGCCGCCAAAGCTTGGCTGTCGCTGTAGAGATTGGCTTTCTGGCTGACGTAGGCTTCGATGGCGTGGGTCAGTGCGTCAATACCGGTATCGGCGGTAACCCGCGCTGGCAGGCTAAGGGTCAGGGTATAGTCGACCAATGCCGCCACCGGCATGAAGCCGATGCCGACGCAGAGCATTTTTTCGTCATTCTGCTCGTCAGTGATGATGGTGAAACGAGTTACCTCAGAGCCGGTGCCGGCCGTGGTCGGCACCGCAATGATCGGTAAACCCGCCTCGGTGACGTTGCGCGGAAACTTGTAGTCGCGCATTTCGCCGCCCAGTTTGGCCAGGATGCCGATAGCCTTGGCACTGTCGATCGGGCTACCGCCGCCCAGGGCGATGATGCTGTCGTAGTTTCCGGCACGGGCCTTTGCTACACCGGCCTGGATTGAGCCGACCGTGGGCTCGGGAACGGTGTCAGCGAAAACCTCCACCGTCATTCCGCTTGCAGCCAGGGTCTCCTGGATGCGTTTGGCATAACCCAGCTGCACCATCATCTTGTCGGTGATCAGCAACGGACGAGAGCAGCCAAGGCTGGCGAGTACGTTGGGTATTGCCTCGCTGGCGTTAGCGCCGAGTTGCATGATCCGGGGCAAAATCACTTGATTGGACATGTGTACTCCACAATTTTTAGGCATGAAAAAGCCGTTGGGATGCCTTAGGCCGCCCCATGCGTCAACTTTAAAAGGCGGGTACCGTGCAGGCGTTGCTGGGTACCCTTTAGGTTATTAGCTCTGCGAATCCAGTGGCGCAGCGGGGTTAGGCGTGGCCCCGAATGGCTGCATGACGAAGCCTTGGGCAGCTCCGCCCGGCACAGTCGGTGCAGGAGCATTGACAATCACCACCGGTGAGTCGAGGCGCGTGCCGCAGTCTTGCTTAAGCATGCGTAGCAGCGACCAAGACAGAATCGCAAGGACGGGAATCAGCGGCAGGGCAACAATAATGGTCGAGGTTTGCACCGCCTTGAGTCCGCCGACCTTGATCAGGCCAATGCCGACCACTGCCAGCAACAATGCCCAGGTAATGCGAATCCAGCGGCGCGGTTCCTCATAACCGGACAACTTGTACGACGTGACCGAAGCCAGCACATAAGCCGCCGAGTCCAGGGTCGTGGCGAGGAACACAAAACACAGCAGGACGAAACCGGCGATGATCACTTCGGACATCGGCATGGTTTTCAGGATCGCCAGAACGGTCGCAGGAATACCTTGCTGGTTGAGAATGGCGCTGACATCCAGCGCTCCGGACAGCTGCAAATCCAGGGCATAACCACCCCATACCGCGAAGAACACCCAGCAACCCAGGCTGCCCCAGACCAGCTCGGCGAACACCAACTCACGGATTGTTCGGCCCCGAGAAATGCGCGCAACAAACAGCCCCATCATCGGTGCATAGGCGATCCACCAAGCCCAGTAGAAAATAGTCCAGTCCTGGGGGAAGCTGCCCTTGGCTATTGGATCGGTCCACAGGCTCATGTGAATGAAGTTATTGACCATCAGGCCCACACTGTTGGACCAGCCATTAACGATAAACAGGGTCGGGCCGATCGCCAGTACAAACAGCAGAAGCAGAATGGCTAAATAGACATTGATATCGCTGAGTAACTTGATGCCTTTGCTTAGGCCGAACCACACACTGGCACCGAACATGGCAGTCCACAGGCCGAGAATCAGCATGTCGAAGCCAAACGACGGCTGCAGGCCGAACACATCGGAGGCCAAGGTCGAGACCAACGGCACAGCCAACCCCAGCGAGGTGCCAACACCGCCGACGATGCCGAACACCACCACGGTGTCGAGCAGGATTCCCAGCCAGCCATCCGCCTTATCGCCCAATACCCCGCGTGCCGCTACCGACAGGCGTACGCCTGGTTGACGACGGACATACATGGAGTAGGCAATCGGAATCGCCGGCAGGCAGTAGAAGGCCCAAGGTGTGAGCCCCCAGTGGAACTGCCCATAGGCCAGTGCCCACTCGGCGGCTTCCTTGCTTTTGGCGGCGATGCCTAGCGGCGGGCCATCAAAGTAGTAGATAGGCTCAACCCAAGCCCAGTTGGCGATGGCAATACCGATACCGCCACAGAAAATCATGGCTATCCAGCTGAAGTAGGAAAACTCGGGCAAATCTTCAGCTCGGCCCAGACGGACGTTGCCGTAGCGGCCTAAGGCGAGCCATAGCAGAAAGAACACTGCACCCAGGCCGCTAAGCAAATACAGCCAGCCGAAATTACCGGTGGCAAAGTTAAATAACTGTTTAATGATCAGGTTCCCGGATTCGGGATACATAACCAGTGGGATGGTGATGCCAAGAATGACTGCAATCGATGGCCAGAATACCCGTCCATCGAGGGCTGAGCCGGTCTGTATGTTACTCATCGCGATAACTCTCCTCTTGTTTGCTACGGTGACTTCCGCTGAGCGGTCGCCGGATCCGTAGTACGCGTATGCGGATTACGGACTAACCGTGGCTGCACTCGATGCAGGAGCGCAGGGGGCCAAAGAGGGAGCGGTATTCGTTGGGCATAACTTTTTTATATTTATTGTTCATGGCAGTTCTCGTGTAGGTCACTACTTGTTAAATAACGCTCTGACACACCGGGCAGTGGTATTCCAGAGCGCTCGTTGGGTTCTCGTGCTTAGCTCGGCAGGTACTCCTCACTCCAGCTTTCACTGATGCTTTTGCGGGCAATAAGGGCGTCGACTTGCGCGTCGCTGTAGCCAAAATCGCGCAGCACAGTGCGCGTCGAAGCGCCGAATTTCTCCGCCGGTGTCAACGCGCGGATCGGAGCACTGCGTGGGCGAATGGCAAATGGATCGAGCTGGGTGACGCAGTGACCGCTCGGGTGATCGGCATAAACACTGAACGAATAGCTGCCGTTGTCCGTGCCAGGTCGACCATCTGCAGGACGGCTGTAGCGTTGGCGCAGGTTGTCGATGTTGTCTGGCACCGCAGCGGCGATACCGGCGGCATGCAAGCGGCTCTGCCAGGTAGCAGCTGTTGCAGTCAGCAGTGCAGGGCTGAGGAAAGCGGCGTGGTCATTGGCCTCGGCGAGGCCGGTTAGGCCTTCTACGCAGGCCAGCCGCGCCAGCTCCGCCGCATTGCTGTCCAGGTACAGCCAGTCATCTGCGGTGCGGTAGAAGCGTGACAAGTCGCTATAGCCGACAGCATCGCGACCGGATGGCTCATCAAAGGGTGCACGGCCGGCATAGTCGAAGCAGAAAGGGATCTGCACCAGGTTGCCTAACGATGCCAACGAGGTACGCGCACGACTGACCTGGCCTGTTACGGCTTTTTGGTAGAGCGCGGTAGCAATCCCCAGTGCCGCGGCGAAGCCGCACATGACATCGATGGTGCCAACATGAGCATGCTCTTCTGGAGTCTGCATGCTGCCGCCGAAGCGCAACATGATGCCGGTAGTCGCCTGGATCAGGTCGTCGTAACCCAGGTAATCCGTACGCGGGCCACGGCGGGGGCCGCCGAAGCAATCCAGCTGGCAGAAAATCACCCCTGGGTTCACCGCCTGCAGGCTTGCCTCATCGAGGCCCAGCGGAGCCAGTTGCCGATCGGGGGCGTTCATCACGATGATATCCACCGAACGCACCAGGGTATTGAACACCTCACGGCCATCCGCCTGATTCATATCAACCAAGATGCTCTGCTTGCCGCGCGCCGACGACATGCCAAATACCACGGTATTCCAAGGGTCGTAGTTGGGCGTAGCGGGATCGAGCTTGATCACCTCGGCCCCAAAGCGGCCGAGAAATGATGTGGAGTGCGGGCCGGCGATCACGTTGGTCAGGTCAAGGATGCGCACCCCTTCCAACCAGCCGCCGACTTTGCCTTTGGGGGTAGGCAAGGCTGGCGTGTCACATTCAGCCAGCGTCGCCAGGGCTTCCTGGATAGTGACGATGCGACGCGCCTGGGGGGCCAGCATCAGATCGGCACTGTCTTCCAGCCACGCGATGGGCCCTGGCTGTTTCATCACACCGTATTGCGGATCCTTGACCTCCACGACCAGACCAGTCGTGTTGGCGTGCTCATCATGCAGCCATTCTTGCGTGGAGCGATGCGGGGTGCCGGGGAACTGACCTTCGCCGAATACTTTTTCCCATTCGGCAGCCGTCTTGGTGAGAAACACCTCTTTCATCCGCACCGAGATACGCTTAGCCCAGTCCGCAGGCAGCGGGTAAACGCCTAGGGACGCATCACCTTCCCACTGGGCCAATGGCAGATAGGGGTCTTCGACCTTGGGTAGGCCGGCAGCCAGCATCTCTTCATACAGTCCCATGGCTTGTAGACAGCGCTTGGCATGCGAGCGATGGGAAGGGCAAACCGCATAGAACTTGCGACCATCGGCGCATTCATAGGTGCGATAGAACGGATCGAGATAATCCTGCAGATCCTCGTAGCTGAGGTTCATCGGCAAGTTCTCGGCACGCCGACGCTCGATTTCCTTCTCGCGCAGGGTCTTGTAGCGCAACGGATAGCCATCGATCTTGATCGAGTTATAAGACAGACCTTCCATGACGGCGGCCGCTAGGGGGACCTCAATCTGATCCCCCAAGCCACTGTGCTGCCGTGCTTGCAGGGCAAGCACCACCGCAGATACAGCCAGCATGGTGCCGTAGGAGGATGCCAGCGGCAGCGGTGAGAAACTGGGGTTGATACCCATCAAGACGCGGTTCTGGCCCATGTCGGTAAACACCCCGGAGGCCGAGGCGATGATCGACTCAAAGGCCCGCCAATCACGGCGCAGCTCGTCGTTGCTGGCGAAGCCCGGAATGGACATGGTGATCAGTTCGGGGCGCTGCTGGCGCAGTTCGGAGAAGTCCAGGCCTAGACGCTGCATGACCGTGGGACGGAAATTCTCGATCACAATATCCGCGCTGGCGATCAGTGCCTTGGCATCTTGAAGGCCTTCGGCTGCCTTCAGATCGAGCTGCAGGCAGAACTTGTTACGGTTCAGTACGGCGTTAGCCGGGCTGTCCCACAGCGGCCCACAGGGCGGATCGATGTGAATGACTGTGGCACCGAGGTCCGCGAGGATCATGGCCACGGCAGGCCCGGCGATATATTGGCCGAAGTCGATAACCTTGACGCCATGTAGGGGCAGTTGCTTGAGTTGTCCCATGATTCACCATCACTCTGTAAAGCTCGCGGCAACGCGGGCTTTTGTTGTTGTGATTAGTCGCCGACAGCCCTCGCCGCTGTTTGGCAGCACGGCCTGGGTGACGATCTGGGGTCTACTTTCGGGAAAATACGGGAAGGGGAAAAGCAATAAAAAAAAGCCCTAAGGGGCTGTTTTATTTATGGCTGTAAAAATTCGCTTATATGTTGCGGGCGTTTTTCGATGGGTACACCACCTTGCGCTACCCGGCCCAGCGGCCTGCTAGACAGACTTGGTGGGTATGAAGAAGGGCGGCTGGG
>Ga0209343_10011425_pt1 | contig 9987 bp, 9 predicted proteins | sample RifCSPlowO2_02_FD_184026 | JGI IMG/M metagenome (GOLD analysis project Ga0209343, IMG submission 184026) | Groundwater microbial communities from Rifle, Colorado - Rifle CSP2_plank lowO2_0.2 (SPAdes) (version 2) | ecosystem: Environmental > Aquatic > Deep subsurface > Groundwater | place: Rifle...
GATCTGGCAGAACGGGTCTCATTAAAGAGACGGTAGCGATAGACGTCCTCTTTCAAAAGAAAAGACCATCCGGGTGCTGACGAACCGAGGAGCTGCGTGGCGCTTCCGATGAGCGACTCCCACAACAGGGGCTCCGCAAGGAATCGTTCGGCAAGCACGCTGCTCAGCGTGAGCGTACGAATGAGAACTTCCCTCAAAGCCGGACGCGTAAGGGCTTGCCGCAACGAGGCGGCGTGCGCCGGCGAATCCAAGAGACTCTGCAGCCGGGGCCGGAGGACGACGGGCATCGGCGACCGTTCAATAATTTCATCGACAGAACGAAGCTCTCGCTTCCGATCGTGATCTGGAGTGGCAGTTTTCAGGTGACGCGAAGACGGGGTATCTTTTCCTTCCCTTCCACCTGTTATCATGTCGAATTGGTCTTTCACAAATGCCCGATGACCGTCGAGCACCTTTCGAAAGTGAGTTGCCGATGCAAAGCCGAGCTTGCGAGCCAGAAGCGACGTCTCCACTTCTTCTTCCGGAAGGTCGTGCGTCTGGGCTCCGTGGAAAAGCTGCAATCGGTGTTCCACCTTTCGCAAGAACCAGTATGCGTCAATCAGGCGATCGGCCGTCGTTGAGTCGATGATCTTCCGTTCCGCAAGCGCATGCATTGTGCGGACGGTATGCGACGAACGAAGCACGTCATCCTTGCCTCCATACAAGAGCTGAAGGCCTTGTACGAGGAATTCAATGTCCCGAATGCCCCCCGACCCGAGCTTGATGTTCGTTGCACCCGGGTGTTGCCGCTCGATGGATCGCTTCATCTCAGCGATCTCCTCCCAGGGAGGACGAAGTGACGTTCGGGGAAAGACGAACGGAACAAGGTCCTTCATGAACGAAGCGCCCACCCCGCCATCTCCGGCTATGGGACGCGCCTTGATCAGCATCTGTCGTTCCCACGTTGCGCCGCGGGCTTCATAGTACGATCTGTAGGCCGCAAGGGACATCGCGAGAGGCCCCGATGTTCCGTCCGGTCGAAGTCGCAGGTCGACACGGTACAAATGACCCTCGGGCGTGAATTCGGTCAACGCGGCCAGCGCCGACTCGGCCAGGCGGGCGTGGTATTCATGCAATGTGCGCATACGGCCGGCCTCTGCCGCCAGTTCTCCGTCCTTGTCGTAGACGAACACGAGGTCTATGTCGGAGCTGAAATTCAATTCGTCCCCGCCGAGCTTTCCCAATCCGATGACGGCCAGAGTGGATGGACAATTCCAGCCGAGTCGGCGGTTGAGCTCCTCATGCGCAACGCCGAGGACCGTATCGACGATCGCATCGGCAAGAGCGGAGAGCTCGGCCGTGATCGTTCCTTCGTCGGCTTCACCCAGGATCTCCCGCGCGCCGATCCTCAACATTTCACGCCTGTGTAATCGTTTCAGTGCGTCGTGCTTGCGTTCACCTCGTTCAAACGGGACGACGGCCGAAGATGCTTCGCGACGAAAGTCGTCGGCTGTCTTAGTCCGACGCATTTCCCCGGATACCGTCAGCCACCTAAGCAGCTCGGGATTGCGGACAAGGATATCTGCCAGGTATTGTGATTGACCGACGAGTTCGAGAAAGACGTCGAGCAGGACCGTGTGCTCCTGGAAGTCGGTGAGGAAGGACGTGGAAAACCCAGATTCCAAAAAGCGGACGAGGTTCACTGCCGCGCGTTCCGGGTCCGGCAGTTCTCCCGCCTTGAGAATGAGGCGAGAGCGGAATGCATCCGGCCGCACTCCGCTGCGGAGGGCGAGCTCTTCTATCGTACGTATGGCGTGTTCAAATCGTGGAGTCACGGCAATACGTGAAAGATACCGAAAAATGCGCTCCTCTCCCACCGTTGCTTCTCCCGGACCCTTGCTCTATATTGCCGTGTTTCCATTATTGCCCATTCACCACTCCTCTCTTTATTCTCGTCCTCACTATGGTCAAGCTTGTCGCTTTGTATCGCATGCCGGAGGACACGAAGGCATTCGACGATCATTACGAATCGATCCACACACCGCTCGTTAAGAAATGGCCGGGCCTGAAAAGACTTGAGGTCGCAAGGATCACTGGAGCCCCCATCGGCGAGCCAAAACACTATCTGATCGCCGAAATGTATTTTGAGGACCAGGACGCTTTACAGCGCGCGCTGTCGTCTCCTGAAGGCAAAGCGGCCGCCAGAGATGTGATGGATTTTGCGGGAAGTCTTGTGCAGATGTTCTATGCGGAGGTGAAGGAATGACTGATTGTGTATGGCTCAGTTGACGATCTTTCACACGCACTTCTCCATTCGTAATTCGAGTATTCGTTATTCGTAATTCACTGCTGCTTCTTCACGTAAGCCATTCACACCTTCATCGCATATGTCGACCTACTCAGGCCTCCCCCACAAATCCTTTCGTTTCAAATACATTCTCTACGAAAAGAAGCGCTGGACCGCATTTATCACGATCAATCGTCCCGACGTTCACAATTGTCTAAACCTCGAATCGTTGAGGGAGCTCGGTGCGGCATTCGAAGATGCCGCGTGGGACGATGGAGTGGCAGTTGTGGTCCTTACCGGCGCCGGCAACAAGGCCTTCTGCACAGGGGCAGACCTGAAAGAATGGCACCGGGATTTCCTTCCGAATCCGGGCGATTTCCACAAATGGATGGGCGTGTTCATCGAGACATTCGAACGGCTTCGCAACATCGGTAAACCGACGATTGCGCGACTTAACGGAATGGTTGTCGGAGGAGGGAACGAGCTTCAGATGTCGTGCGATCTCGCGATCGCAGCGGATGATGTCTACATACGGCATGTTGGAACGGAACACGGGAGCGTTCCAGCTGCGGGTGCAACGCAATGGCTGCCGTTGATCGTTGGAGATCGTCGGGCGCGCGAGATCCTGTTCTTCTGCGAAAAGATCACGGCTCGCAAGGCGCTCGAATGGGGTCTTGTCAACGAAGTCGTTCCGAGGGGGGAACTGGACGAAGCAGTCGAACGCATGGTCCACAAGCTTGTCAAGAAACTGCCGGAATGCACGAGGTACACGAAACAGCAGCTCAACTTCTGGAAGGACCTCTCCTGGGCAATGACAATCGGCCACGCACGCGACTGGCTGACCACACATACGGGCTCGGATGAAGTGCGCTTGAGCATCGAGGCATTCATGAACAAGCAGCCCGTGGACTATGAAAGAATTCGCCGCACATCCGGCGGAGTTCGTACCGCACCGGAGACCCAAAAGCAGCGGAAAAAGAAAGATTGAACGATGAACGAAAAACTCATAGTGACTTCCAAAGAGGATGGCTACGCAATCGTCCAATTCAATCGCCCCGACGTACTTAACGCCATTAATATGGAGGCCATGACGGAGCTCGTCGATGCACTCGAAGCGCTCGACAAGGATGACGACGTCCGCTGTATCATCCTCACGGGGAACGAGAAAGCGTTTGCAGCCGGGGCAGACATCAAAGAAATGGCGGACGCATCCGCGATGGAGATGCTCAAACGGGACCAATTCGCGCGCTGGGACCGTATCCGCAAGGTGAAGAAACCAATCGTGGCGGCGGTCAGCGGCTTTGCACTCGGCGGCGGCTGCGAACTGATGATGACGTGCGACATTGTGATCGCATCAGAGACCGCACGAATCGGCCAGCCGGAGATCAATATCGGCGTCATGCCGGGGGCAGGAGGAACACAGCGCCTTACACGCGCCGTCGGCAAGGTAAAGGCGATGGAAATGGTGTTGACAGGTTCGATGATATCCGCCGACGAAGCGCTGCGTTGGGGCCTGGTGAATCGCGTCGTTCCGGTCGAATACGTCCTCGAGGAAGCAAAGAACCTGGCTCGCGAGATCGCTTCAAAGCCCCCAGTGGCCGTTCGCTTGGCCAAAGAAGCGGTCCTGAAGTCCTTTGACACGACCATCGAGGGTGGCCTTGAATTCGAACGAAAGAACTTTTACATGCTCTTTGCAAGCGACGATCAGAAAGAAGGGATGAAGGCGTTCGTGGAGAAACGAAAGGCGACGTGGAAAGGGAAATAGGATGAATCCCAACGTCTTGTCGCCGTTGTCGCTCAGCGGCATCATCACCGCCGCCATCGATCTCATGAAAACGACCTATCTCCGTATTCTCGGAGTGGCCGCCGTCGTTTTCCTCCCGGCCTCGCTGTTATCCATGGTCGGCTTCACGGTTATGTATGGAATGTTGGGAGAGTTTGCGAACGGCGAGGAGCTCCCCTCGTGGGCGAATCTCGCAAGACTTCTTTTCTCGTTTGTGATCATCGCGACTGCGGCTGTCCTGTCGTTACTGAGTTCGAACGCTTCAACGGTCGGCGGGTCGCGGATCATCGCTTCGGAATTCGAAGGGACCCGGTTGTCCGTCGGACATGCGCTTTCGAACGTCTTCCACAAGGACACGCTGAACGGATTTCTCCTTTCATTCGTGCTGCTGTTGGCGCTTTTCATGGTCATGGCCCTGTTCTTCGTGCTGATCTTGATCATGGCCGTTGGCGGCCAGGAGAATGGGTTCGCCCTAGTGTTCCTTGTGTTCATCATGTTCGCCCTCCTCCTCCCTTCGATTCTGATGATGGCATTCTATTCCCAGGTCGGCATGATCGTGATCTCCTGGGAACACCTTGGTCCTTTTGCAGCGCTCGGACGGGCGTCGCATCTTATGGGTGGACTGTGGTGGCGCACGCTGGGGGTCTGGTTTTTCATGACGTTCATTGCGTACGTCGTCCAAATGGTGATCTCCATCCCCTTTTTCATCACAACACTTGGACCGCTATACTACAAGATGTTCATGATGATCATGGAACGTGGAGGCGAGCAGTTGGATCCGTCTGACATCAATCGGCTGTTCGCCCAATTCGGTTGGGCGATCGGGCTCATTTCCTATGTTTCATCGGTTGCGTTCTCCGCACTCCAGCCGATCTATTTATCCGTCATCTTTGCCGACCTCCGCGCGCGCAAAGGATCACCAGTGACGGCCTAAAGCGGAATACCCTTCCACACCGTGCTTGAATTCGACCATTGATACGAACATGAAGACATTGGCTCCCGGCATCACTCGAACCCGCACTTTGCTCATATCACTCTTCCTTCTCATTCCTTCATTTTCACTTTCTCAACTCAAGCCCTTCACATTCGCATTTCTCAGCGATACTCATGTTGGCAGTGGTACTGGGGCGGAGGATCTCGCGATCACAGTTGAGGACCTCAATGCGATCGATTCCATAGCATTTGTCGTGCTTACAGGGGATATCACGGAATTCGGGGCGAACAAGGAGTTCGAAGAGACCAAAATCATTCTCAACAAGTTGAACAAACCGTACTACATCATTCCCGGCAACCACGATACGAAATGGTCGGAGTCGGGATGTTCACATTTTGCGAAAGTGTTCGGGGCGGACCGCTTCGTGTTTCAGCATGGCGGCTACACGTTCTTCGGCTTACATGAAGGCCCGATGATGCGCATGGGAGACGGGCATTTCGCTCCAGAAGATATTCGGTGGGTCGATTCCCTCCTTGCGACTATTCCCGAACAGGCACCGCTGTTCTTCCTCACCCATTATCCGCTCGACTCCGGACTGGACAACTGGTTTGAAATGACGGACCGGCTTCGGAAACGGAACACACAAGCGGTCCTGGTAGGACACGGACATTCCAACAGAAAAATGGAGTTCGAAGGAATTCCGGGGATCATGGGGAGGTCTAACCTGCGGGCACAAGCGAAACAGAATGGCTACAACCTGGTGACGCTGCAAGCCGATTCCGCCTTCTTTCACGTGCGGCACCCGGGGAAAGAAACGAGACCCGCCTGGCATGCGATCGGACTCGGCACGCGAACATATGAGGAATCGGGAACCGCATTCAGTCGTCCGGACTACATCGTCAATTCCCAATACACGTCCGTCACTCCTGTCTGGAAAGTATCGACCGGATATACCATTACCGGCGGGGCGGCAATTGCCGGCGACCGTGTGATCGCTGGAGACAGGAGCGGCGTCGTCCGTGCATTGAACGCAGAGACTGGAAAGGAGCTCTGGAAGTTCAGGTCGGTCAACGCGGTCCTGACGACGCCCGAGGTCTCTGGAAACGCCGTTGTGGCCACCTCAACCGACGGAAATGTGTATGCTCTCGACTTGAAGACCGGCAAAGAGCTGTGGCATCATTCGACTGGATTGCCGAATGTCGCATGCCCGGCTATTCAGGACGAAATTGTGTACGTGGGTGGAAGCGACGGCAAGTTTCGGGCGATTCGGCTGAAGGACGGCTCGGCGGTTTGGACGTTTGACAGCGTGAAGGCATTCATCGAAACAAAAGCGCTGGTCACAGCGACATCCGTCATCTTTGGCGCTTGGGATTCCTATCTTTATTGCCTGGACAAGGCCAACGGATCACTAATATGGAAATGGAACAACGGCACAAACGGACGGGGGCTTTCCCCCGCCGCCGAATGGCCAGTGGCCGCAAATGGACGGATCTTCGTCGTTGCTCCTGACCGAGCTGCGACCGTACTTGAAGAGAAGGATGGTTCCGTCGTTTGGAGGTCGAAGGCACATCAGGTACGTGAATCGGCCGGCATATCGAAAGACGGGGCCCGTTTCTATGCGAAATGCATGAACGATACGCTCTTCGCCTATGACGCTGCTTCAAATGTCGAGAAACTGGTGTGGGCGACTGACTGCAAATACGGCTACGACATCGATCCATCGATGCCGATGGAGCGAGACGGGAAGGTCTTTTTCGGAACAAAGAACGGTCTCGTGTTTTGCCTCGATGGAAAGACAGGATCGATCGAATGGACGCACAAGATCTCGAATACGATCGTGAACACAGTTGCGCCGATCGATGGCAAATCCGTTGTAGTCACAGATTTTGATGGAAACATCGTACTCCTGAGGAATTCGGACTAGTGAAATCCAGTTAGGCCGCGGAAAATCCACCCCTTCGCTCCCATTTACGAATAGGAGACAGATATGAAACGAGTCACTGGCATCGGCGGTATTTTCTTCAAGGCCAAAGACGCTCCATCACTGCAGGCTTGGTACAAGCGGCACTTGGGAATCGATGTCCAAGTCTGGGGCGGAGCTGCCTTCACTTGGACCGACGCCGAGGGCAAGCCGGTTGCAGGCACAACTGCCTGGCTCATCGATCCGCAGGAAAGTAATCACTTTGCTCCGAGCTCTGCTCCCTTCATGGTCAACTACCGAGTGGAAGACCTCCACGCTTTGGTCAAGGTCTTGAAGGAAGAAGGCTGCAATGTGCTCGAGAAGATTGATGAGTCAGAGTACGGGAAGTTCGCCTGGGTAATGGATCCGGATGGAAACAAGGTGGAACTCTGGGAACCACCAGCCGGGCAATAATGTCGCCACCTTACGAGTATCCACCGCGGCCTAACCCGCTATTCAACCTGACCTGCCTTCGGCAGGCCGGTTAGTAGCAACGTTAGACCGACAAACGATCGTCAGCACCGATATCGACGCCCCGTGTTGCCCATGGGCTATAGATCATCACTTAGTATTTCAGAGAGCAGTGGCGGTATTACGTTGACTAGTTCTCATGATTCCAAGCCTCAAGGTATCGTTGCAAAATTACTGTCGATCCCAATGGGGTTGCTGTTCAAGGGCGTGGCGAAAAAGGCCCTCCTGCAAGACCTCAACGATATTAAGGCCGCGGTTGAACAGAAATGATCGATTGCGGCCTAACAACAGCGTGCTGCGGACGGCGCTCCGCGCCGCCGCTGATGCTGAGCGTTGTCATTGAGCCCCGTATGGCGAATTTGAAGATTTTCCACGATGGGCCACTAAGATGAAAACTTGGCGTGTTGGCGGTTGAATATTAACAGGCAATAGGTTATCCATGGCTCAGTACGAAACGTTGCTGTATTCGGTATCCGACGGAACAGGCACAATCACCATGAATCGTCCGGACGTCTACAACGCATTGAATGAGGTGATGAAGAAGGAATTGAACGACGTGTTCAAAGAAGCGGAAAGGGATCCGGCAATTCGGTGCATCGTCCTTCGCGGATCCGGTGAAAAAGCTTTCTGCTCGGGCCAGGACCTTAAAGAACACCAGGGAAAGAAACGGTCGTTGAAGGAATCGCTCCTGAAGAGTTACAATCCGCTTATCAAGAAGATGCGATCCATTGAAAAACCGGTCATCGGCATGATCAATGGCGTTGCGGCTGGCGCCGGGTTAAGCATTGCGCTGGCGTGCGATATGCGCACTATGGCCGACACCGCGAAACTCATTGAGGTCTTTGTGCGCATTGCTCTCGTTCCGGACTCCGGCTCGCACTGGTTCCTTCCTCGCCTCGTCGGCATGGCGCGGGCGTTCGAGTATTCCGCGCTCGGCGGAGATATCACAGCCTCCGAGGCCGAACGAGTTGGCCTTGTCAACAAAATTGTCCCTTCGGCACATCTGGAACAGGAAACAATGGAACTGGCGGCGAGACTCGCAAAAGCCCCGACAAAAACCATCGGCCTCATCAAACGCACGTTGAACAGATCTCTTGCCTCTGACCTCGATGCGCTCCTCGAGTACGAAGCGACGATCCAGGAAATCGCTTCGCAATCGGAAGATCATAAGGAAGGCATAGCGGCGTTCCTGGAAAAACGACCGGCTCAGTTCAAAGGCATTTGAACATCTCCGTCCTTCTCCTGACTCCTGACTTCTGAATCCTGACTTCTGCCTACTGCCTACTGTTTTCTATCATCCCACATCTTGCTTCTCCCCCCATCCTTCCGTAGTTTCACCCGTCCCCTCACTTCATTTTCCTTTTTTACATGTTCAAATACGTAGGCGTGATCGGTGCCGGAACCATGGGAGCGGGTATCGCCATGGCGATCGCTACCTGCAAGTCCGACGTCTATCTCTATGACGTCAACGACACCGTCTTGCGCCGGGCGGTTGAACGGATCAAATCCGACCTCAAAAAGGGGGTCCAAAAGGGGAAATTAACGACGGAAGAGTCGCTTTCTATTATAGAGCGCATCCGCCCGAAGACGCATCTCCCCGATCTTAGCCCCTCGGATTTCATAATCGAGGCAGTAGTTGAAGATTTGCGTGTGAAGCGGGACCTGCTCCGCCGCGTCGAAGAGGTCGTCAAACACGGAACGATCATCGCCTCAAATACTTCCTCCCTTCCCATAACTTCCATTGCTGCCGGGGTTAAGCTGCCATCCAAGGTCGTGGGAATGCATTTCTTCAACCCCGCTCACATCATGAAATTGGTGGAAGTCATTCGGGGGGACAGGACGTCGGAGGAAACGATTCATTCGACAATGGCGTTTGCATCATCACTTGGCAAAACTCCTGTTATCGTTAAGGACACGCCTGGTTTCATTGTGAACCGTGTGGCGCGCCCCTTTTACGGTGAAGCCCTTAGGATAGCCGGTGAAAACATCGCAACCTATGCGCAAATCGACCGGATTTGCAGGTCCGTCGCCGGTTTCGCAATGGGCCCGTTCGAGTTGATGGACCTTATCGGGATTGACGTTAATCTTTCGGTCACACAGTCGATGTACGATCAGTTTTCCGGCGAACCGAGATATCGTCCTCATCCTATCCAGAAGAGAATGGTGGAGGCTGGAAAATTGGGACGAAAAACGAATGAAGGCTTCTACACGTACGACGAATTCAAGAAAACGAAAGTCGAAGGAAGTGGGAACTAAGAAGAGAACACCGGCGCTCGTCCGCACACCGACATCAGGAAGAGATCTCGCGCCGCCAAAGTCGGAACCGCTACCTTCTTCCGGAAGACCGGTTGCAGTCATTTCCGGTGAACGCGGGACGGCGCTTGAGTATGCTTCCATCTGCGTCACCGGGGGCTATGACGTTGCACTGTGGAGCGTTCATCCGCCTGTCGAAAAAAAAGACCTGCCCGAGAGAATCACAGCTTCCACGATCCCCCCGAGGTCGGCATCAGTCGCCCTTGAACTGACCAACGTGGACCAAGGGGGCAAGCGCAAGAACATTGAGCACCTCGACC
>Ga0209343_10011426_pt1 | contig 9986 bp, 12 predicted proteins | sample RifCSPlowO2_02_FD_184026 | JGI IMG/M metagenome (GOLD analysis project Ga0209343, IMG submission 184026) | Groundwater microbial communities from Rifle, Colorado - Rifle CSP2_plank lowO2_0.2 (SPAdes) (version 2) | ecosystem: Environmental > Aquatic > Deep subsurface > Groundwater | place: Rifle...
ATTAAACTATCGTTAAGTAATCTATTAAACATTAATTTTCGCAATAATAACTTTTGATGTTTAGGCAAATGATTAGCTTTCATAATTTACAATAATATAAATTATTATAAATACATTAATTATCATTTTTTAAGTTATACTTACACCATTTTTTTGTAATTGTAGTTTACATTTTTCGGTTATATTTGGACAATTATTTAATTCTAATGCATATAATTCTCCTAGCATTTTAACTGATTCATCAGTTATATCTGGACAATTATATAATTTAAGTGTATGTAATCCTTTTAACATTTTAACTGCGTCATCTGTTATATTTGGACAATTATCTAATTTATATGTAATCCTCCAAACATTTTAACTGATTTATCGGTTATATTTTGACAATTATATAATTTAAGTGTATGTAATCCTCCTAATATTTTAACTGATTCATCTGTTATATTTGGACAAAACGATAAATTAAGTGTATGTAATCCTCCTAACATTTTAACTGATTCATTTGTTATATTTGGACAAAACGATAAATTAAGTGTATGTAATCCTCCTAACATTTTAACGGATTCATCGGTTATATTTGGACAAAACGATAAATCAAGTGTATGTAATCCTCCTAACATTTTAACTGATTCATCGGTTATATTTGGACAACGATATAATTCAAGTGTATGTAATCCTCCTGACATTTTAACGGATTCATCGGTTATATTTAGACAATGATATAATTTAAGTGTATGTAATCTTCCTAACATTTTAACGGATTCATCGGTTATATTTGAACAATCCCATAATTTAAGTGTATGTAATTCTCCTAATAGTTTAATTTGTTTATCTGTTAAATTATAACCTTGATAATTTAATGGCAAATCATTATCTAGGTCATTTATATTGTTTATTTTAAAATCGTATTTACAGTTTATTTCATTTAGCTCAGTTTGATTGATATCTTTACGAAACATCATATCTCTTAATCTTAATTTTTCATTTATAGGTAGCAGGGTTAATTGTTTAATAGAAAGCATGTCTCAATATTACCAATACAAATTAGTAATATTTTAATCAATTTTTTTATACCATACATTACATTTTTTATTAAATATTATTTATTTAAATATATATATACCATTTTGTCTTAAATATAGTATACACGCATCTGTTATATTTTGACAAAATGTTAAAAAAAGTATATGTAGACCTCCTAACATTTTAACTTGTTTATCTGTTAAATTATAATTTCTATAATTTAATGGCAAATCATTATCTAATTCATTTAATTGTTTTATTTTAAAATCGTATTTATCTAAACATTTATTAATTAAACTATCATTCATTAATCTATTAAACATTAATTTTCGCAATAATAACTTTTGATGTTTAGGCAAATGATTAGCTTTCATAATTTACAATAATATAGATTATTATAAATGTATTAATTATCAATTTTTTTAAGTTATATTTACACCGTTCGTTCTTAATAGTAGTTTACATTTTTCGGTTATATGTGAACAATTATACTTACACCATTTTCTTGTAATTGTTGTTTACATTGTTCGGTTATATTTGGACAATTAAATAATATAAGTGTATGTAATCCTCCAAACATTTTAACTGATTTATCTGTTATATTTGGACAATTAAATAATATAAGTGTATGTAATCCTCCAAACATTTTAACTGATTTATCTGTTATATTTGGACAATTATCTAATAAAAGTGTATGTAATCCTCCTAACATTTTAACTTCATCATCAGTTATATTTAGATAACTTTCTAATTTAAGTGTATGTAATCCTCCCAACATTTTAACTGCATCACCAGTTATATTTGGACAATGTGATAATTCAAGTGTATGTAATCCTCCCAACATTTTAACTGCATCACCAGTTATATTTGGACAATGTGATAATTCAAGTGTATGTAATCCTCCTAACATTTTAACTGATTCATCGGTTATATTTGGACAATGTGATAATTCAAGTGTATGTAATCCTCCTAACATTTTAACTGATTCATCGGTTATATTTGGACAATGATATAATTTAAGTGTATGTAATCCTCCTAACATTTTAACCGCATTATCAGTTATATTTGAACAAGAAATTAATACAAGTGTATGTAATCCTCCTAACATTTTAATTGAGTTATCTGTTATATTTAGACAATCATACACTGTAAGTTTATGTAATCCTCCTAATATTTTAACTGATTCATCGGTTATATTTGGACAACTATTTAATATAAGTGTATGTAATCTTCCTAACATTTTAACTGATTCATCTGTTATATTTGGACAATAATCTAATACAAGTGTATGTAATCTGCCTAACATTTTAACTGATTCATCTGTTATATTTGGACAATTGCGTAGTTCAAGTGTATGTAATCTTCCTAACATTTTAACTGATTCATCTGTTATATTTGGACAATAATCTAATACAAGTGTATGTAATCCTCCTAACATTTTAACACTTGTTATATTTGGACAATGGTGTAATTCAAGTGTATGTAATCCTCCTACCATTTTAACTGATTCATCTGTTATATTTGGACAATGAGATAAATCAAGTGTATGTAATCCTCCTAATATTTTAACTTGTTTATCTGTTAAATTATAACTTCTATAATATAATGGCAAATCATTATCTAATTCATTTAATTGTTCTATTTTAAAATCGTATTTATCTAAACATTTATTAATTAAACTATCATTCAATAATCTATTAAACATTAATTTTCGCAATAACAACTTTTGATGTTTAGGCAAATGATTGGCTTTCATAATTTACAATAATATATATTAGTATAAATGTATTAATTATCAATTTTTTTAAGTTATACTTACACAGTTTGTTTCGATGAATTAAAACGGCAAAGCCTTTTTTATTCATCATAAATTATAATTAGCAAAGCTAATTATAATTTTTGTCGTCTCTATCGATCATCATCAACAAAGGTAGGAAGTGTCATTTCTTTGTATTGATAAAAATTATTTACTACCGCATCAGACACTAGTGCCCGTCGTTCTTGATGTTGCTCAATATTTATATTTTTTGAAATATATTTTTTTATCTGAACTATAGTTTAATTTTCAATTTTTTTACAATCAGTTTATATTTTATTATTTTATATTACATGTTATACCACTATTAATTAATGGTTTGTCGGTATTAGAATAATCCTTGTAAATTATTAATTGTTTAATTACATCATCTTTTAAATCTGGTGATATATATACATTACAGTTAATATCTATATCACAATATGGCTTTTGATATTTGTTTAAATCTCCAAAATTTTCTGGAAACTTAATTACATAAGGACGTCTGTCATAAATATTAAATTCATATGTTAATTTAGAATCACCGTGTGTACAAAACAAGTCGTACATTTTTTTATTATTATTTGTATAATCATACATAATTGACATAAATTTACAAAATGGTATATTTGACATTTGAATCCATATATATCCATTATGATCTGTATCCAATTCACATGATTGTGATAAGTCAATTCCAACATCCCATAATAAACTTATTAAATCTACTATATTTGAATCGATGGGATAAATATTACCGTCTAAATTACATTTTAATGGAATAGTATTATGATTACTATGACTCATTTTAAACAACTATTAAATAATAGATTATTTAATATTTAGTTTTTCATTTTTTTCATAACAATATTACTTATGTGATATATATAAAGCAGTTATATTGGATATGTATTAATTGTCAAAAAATTAATTATATATATAATTAATTTATATATAATCGCAAATAGTTTGCTTTGATATATCTAACAAAAGAATAACAACATTAGAAGGAATTGTATTTCAAAAAGATATAACTGAATTGACTTACTTATTTCAATTTTTTTGATATAACATTATCGCCAAGAGCACCGTTGGGACTTAATGTTTCTTATGTTTATTAAAACTTAAGAAATTTATTTAGCAATATTTTGTGTAATGTCCTTTTGTCTTGCTTCGGCTATGTTCTTTTGGTCAATTGACGTTATTTTTGATTTTGTTTTTGAAATTATCTATAGTCTCCTTCTTTAACAACGCTATTTTTTAACTTGTTGTTCTATTTGTGCTTTCATTTCTGCACATTTTAAATTGTTCTCTAAATCTTCGATCTTTAATTGAGATACTTTTTTATTATAGTCGTCCCTATATTTGGAATTAAGATTTTTATACTTATAAAACTAATATATATTAATCTTATATTGAAAAAATTGTTAGTATATAATGATTATGAGTTAAATACGAATTGTAAGTCATGTGCGTCAATTACAGTAATGTCATCGAGACCATGCTGCGATTGATTAATAATCCATACCCATACATAGACAAACACTATCAGTTGATTATTTTTAAGAACGGTGACCTTGAGTCGCACTTGCACCGTGCCGAACACGCCAAACAATCCGTACATCAAAAGTATTGTATCGATGTAGTAGATGATAGTTATGGTGTGTTGCAAATGCAATTCGGTGGATTATCTGAAAAACAAGTTCGAGACTTCTTTAATAAGGTTCTTGCCAGCCTGAATTAATGCGTTATGAATTGTTAATAATTTAACAAGAAAATTGTTTTTATTTTATTAAAAACAATTTTTTATATCATAATATTAACCGTTAAATAAATTGGTAGCTTCTATCTAATAATTTATTTATATATTCTAACTTTTAGCACTTATATTATCATGTTTATTTTTGTTCTTTTTCCTTTCTAATAAGTTCATTTTGTGATGTGAGGTCCTTCATTATTACAATAAGTTTTTGAGTTATTTCTTTCATGTTTTTATCATGATCTTGTTTTACATTCTGCAAAATATTATTATCTATTTCATGAATTAAATCAATGGTCCAATTAGATTGTTCTTGTTCTGTCATTTAGAAAGTACAAATAATATAATTATATTAATTATAATCATAACAATTTTTTATTTGTGATTTTTTAAATAATTTCGTAAGTTGTATGATATAGTCGTAGTTCCCATAATATATAACATTATACGCTCTTCTATAGATAACTGAATATAATGTTTTATAACTATATATATTAATATAGGTCCATAGAAAACAACATCTAATATTCTCACAAATTGAGTTTTTGAATTAGCCGTTGACATCCAGCCTATTACAAAACCTATTAATATTATTAATATATCAACGTAAGTTAATTTCATCTATATTATATCCACATATTATTTATAAATTTAGCATTAAGCTTATTTAGTACAACATTAAATAAAAATTTATAATTGTTATTTAATAGTACGCGTTTTATAAATATTACTTTGTAATATATAAAACGTACCTTATTATTACAAAACGTTTATTTTTTATAATTATTCGGTTTAATCATCAAGTTATAAATATCAATTTTTATAATTAATAGTTATATTTATCGAAATCATACACTAATTCTTTAACAACAAACTCAATTATATTTTTTATATCGCATTCGCACATTCTTGTAAATTCTTTTTTAGAAATGCCAAACGTCGAAATTTCATCGCTGCAATATACTTCAATAACATGCATTATATACAACAATATTGTTTCGTATTTTTCATTTGGAGATATGTATCTTTTATGTTGTTGTTTACGAAGTTCATCAATTACTAGTTGATATTCAATATTATATAATCCGTTCTTTTTCTTACTGTGTTCAAATAAAAAACTTTCATACATGTCACGTTTAGAATGATCAATTTTATCTTTAGACATTAACAATTTAGTAATAGTTATATTATTATTTTTTAATCAATTTTTTTATCCAACTTAAAAATCTATCAGTAAATTCCTTTGCATCACTCTCCATCTTATGCATCATAGAGTTAACATCTTCTATTGATCGCAATATATTATTCTCATATAATTTTTTTAATATATATTCCATTCCATTTATAAAATTTGTATCACACATTATTTTGTAAATTGTATTTACATCAACAATACTAATTGTATAATTTATATAAAACTCGATTATATATTTAATATAACGCTTTGCACATAATTCACAGCCACAACTACCATTATTTATGCAACCATAATAATATTTTATACAACTATTACAAGATAAATTAATATATATATTATGTTGATCACATTTAAGTGCATATCTAGAAAACTTCATCACATATATAATTTATATATTTATATATATAAATATCATTTTTTGTTAATATATAAGAGTATTTAATATACGTACTGCAATTATAATTAACACACGTTTTAGTTAATTTAATTTTATTAAATTAATTAAAATTAGGTTAGTGTGTACGCGAATATTTTTTAGTAAAATTAACTTTTTCTCAGCGACTATTATCAATAGGCAATGTATTATAGGGAGACAAAAAAATAAATATTGGACAGTATTAAATGTATTTTGATAGATACACAAACGCACATATAATATATATAATTCATAAAGTAACAATCGATTTTTGTTTAGCCTATATCACATTTAAAGAGTAAAAATTTACCATTTTGTTCCAGTCCGCGCTTAATCAAACGGATTTATTCGATTAAATATATTTCTTAAATTATTCTAGCATTTAGTTATTTATGTGTATTACATAGATACATAATTTTTTATTTATGTGCATTTCTTAAATATTAATAAAATGATTATATTGAATGAAGTTTGATATATAAACTGTCGCTTTTATATGTATTATCCTTTGAACATTATTTTTCATAACATGTTTTATTCGGTGTTTTTAGGACGTAATTAATCAAACAAATTTATTTGGTTTAAATTATTATAGTTTTTAGTTAGTTATATAGATTAATAATTTAGGTTTAGTTATTCAATGTGTAATGTGTATTTTAGTATTTTAGTTTAAGAGATTTTTTGCTAATCGTTACTTTTCGTTTGCCATTATTGCGTAGTTTTATCTTTAGATGTAAATACATAAAATATATGTAATAACATAAGTTAATCATTCTTTTTAATGTCATTTCAAAATTATATTTATCTAAACATTTATTAATTAAACTATTATTCATTAAACATTAATTTTCGTAATAATAACTTTTGATGTTTAGGCAAATAATTTGCTTTCATAATTTACAATAATATAGATTATTATAAATACATTAATTATCATTTTTTAAGTTATACTTACACCATTTTCTTTTAATAGTAGTTTACATTTTTTGGTTATATTTGGACAATTCCATAATTCAAGTGTATGTAATCCTCCTAACATTTTAACTGCATCATCGGTTATATTTAGACAATTCAATAAAGTAAGTGTATGTAATCCTCCTAACATTTTAACTGATTTATCTGTTATTTTTGGACAATTCCATAAAATAAGTGTATATAATCCTCCTAACATCTTAACAGATTCATCGGTTATATTTGGACAATCATTTAATAAAAGTGTATGTAATCCTCCTAATATTTTAACTGATTCGTCAGTTATATTTGGACAATTATATAAATAAAGTTTATGTAATCCTCCTAACATTTTAACTTGTTTATCTGTTATATTTGGACAATTATGTAATTTTAATGCATATAATTCTCCTAGCATTTTAATTGATTTATCTGTTATATTTGGACAATAAGCTAATAGAAGTGTATATAATCCTCCTAACATTTTAACTGATTCATCTGTTATATTTGGACAATAAGATAATTCAAGTGTATGTAATCCTCCTAACATTTTAACTGATTCATCTGTTACATTTTGACAATTCTCTAAGTTAAGTGTATGTAATCCTCCTAACATCTTAACAGATTCATCAGTTATATTTGAACAAATCTGTAATTTAAGTGTATGTAATCCTCCTAACATTTTAACTGCATCATCGGTTATATTTGGACAATTCAATAAAGTAAGTGTATGTAATCCTCCTAACATTTTAACTGATTTATCTGTTATATTTGGACAATTCCATAAAATAAGTGTATGTAATCCTCCTAACATCTTAACAGATTCATCGGTTATATTTGGACAATCATTTAATAAAAGTGTATGTAATCCTCCTAACATTTTAATTGATTTATCTGTTATATTTGGACAATTATATAACATAAGTGTATGTAATCCTCCTAATATTTTAATTTGTTTATCTGTTAAATTATAACCTCTATAATATAATGGCAAATCATTATCTATGTCATCTATATTTTGTAGTGTAAAATTATATTTATCTAAACATTTATTAATTAAACTATCGTTAAGTAATCTATTAAACATTAATTTTCGTAATAATAACTTTTGATGTTTAGGCAAATGATTGGCTTTCATAATTTACAATAATATAGATTATTATAAATACATTAATTATCATTTTTTAAGTTATACTTACACCATTTTCTTTTAATAGTAGTTTACATTTTTCGGTTATATTTGGACACTTCCATGAGTCAAGTGTATGTAATCCTCCTAACATTTTAACTGATTCATCGGTTATATTTTGACAATTCTCTAATTTAAGTGTATGTAATCCTCCTAACATTTTAACGGATTCATCTGTTATATTTGGACACTGATTTAAAATAAGTGTATGTAATCTTCCTAATATTTTAACTGATTCATCGGTTATATTTGGACAATTCCATAATTTAAGTGTATGTAATCCTCCTAACATTTTAACTGAGTTATTTGTTATATTTGGACAATTAAATAATTCAAGTTTATGTAATCCTCCTAACATTTTAACTGATTTATCGGTTATATTTGGACAATTGGATAATAAAAGTGTATGTAATCCTCCTAACATTTTAACACTTTCATTTGTTATTTTTGTGCAATTGGATAAATCTAATGTATGTAATCCTCCTAACATTTTAACACTTTCATCTGTTATATTGTTGCAATTATATAAATTAAGTGTATGCAGTCCTCCTAACATTTTAACACTTTCATCTGTTATATTTATACAATTTAATAAACACAGTGTATTAAGTCCTCCTAACATTTTAACACTTTTATCTGTTATTTTATTACAAGCAAATAAATTAAGTGTATTTAGTCCTCCCAACATTTTAACACTTTCATCTGTTATATTATCACAATATGCTAAATTAAGTGTATGTAATCCTCCTAATAGTTTAACACTTTCGTTTGTTATAATACAATTAGATAAATTAAGTGTATGTAGTCCTCCTAACATTTTAACACTTTCATCTGTTATTTTATCGCAATACTTTAAACTAAGTGTATGTAATCCTCCTAACATTTTAACACTTTTATCTGTTATTTTATTACAAGCAAATAAATCAAGTGTATTTAGTCCTCCCAACATTTTAACACTTTCATCCGTTATTTTTTGACAATATGCTAAACTAAGTGTATGTAATCCTCCTAATAATTTAACACTTTTATCGGTTATGTTATAACAATCAGATAAATCAAGAGTATGCAGTCCTCCTAATATTTTAATACTTTCGTTTCTCTCCTCACCATTCTCATTATTTCTTTTAACAAGAGAAATAATTCCTGCATCTGTTATATTTTTGCAATCGTTTAAATTTAGTTTATGTAGTCCTCCCAACATTTTAACACTTTCATCTGTTATATTTTGACAACAAGATAAATCAAGCATATATAAGTTTCCCAATAATTTAACACTTTCATCTGTTATTTTATTGCAATAGCTTAAATATAATGTATGTAATCCTCCTAACATTTTAACACTTTTATCTGTTATTTTATTACAACCAAATAAATCAAGTGTATGCAGTCCTCCTAACATTTTAACACTTTCATCTGTTATATTATCACAATTGTTTAAATATAGTGTATGCAGTCCTCCTAATAGTTTAACACTTTCATCTGTTATATTTTGACAACTAGATAAATCTAATGTATGTATTTTATGTAAAAGTTTAACTTCATCATCTATTATATTTTTTTTAGGAGTATATTTACAAGGTAAATAATTATCTAATTCATCTATAGAACTAATCGTAAAATCATATTTACAGTTTATTTCATTTAGCTCGGTTTGAT